>Ga0209777_10002694_pt1 | contig 22973 bp, 17 predicted proteins | sample FrelakmetHBP12HB_FD_187147 | JGI IMG/M metagenome (GOLD analysis project Ga0209777, IMG submission 187147) | Freshwater lake sediment microbial communities from the University of Notre Dame, USA, for methane emissions studies -HBP12 HB (SPAdes)... | ecosystem: Environmental > Aquatic >...
TGCTCTTAACTTTGCGGTCAGAGGAATGTTGAAGCGTAACGGTTGAATTATCTGGAAATACGTAGGATCAAGACCCTGGCGAGTCACCGGCGCATGGCGATGCGAGTGATGGAACGATAAAGGTTCATTTCTCAAAATTTGTAATTCATGGGTAACGATAAATATTATATGAACAATTCCAAAGCAACCCATAAAAACCTAAGTATGGGATAAGGATGTGAGATATGCGTTTCATTGCACTGGTGAATTTCAAAAAAAAGCCCAAGGACTTTGTTCCTGAGAACATAAAAATGATTGAAGCGGAATCAAAAAAAGGAATTAAATGGCTGAGTATAGACTGGACACTTGGAAGGTACGATGCTGTGGCGATATTTGAAGCCCCGAATGAAAAAGAAGCACTACAAATGGCTGTTCGCCGGGCAGACTTTTTGGATATAGAAACCATGGTTGCCGTCCCGGCGGAAGAAGCGAGAAAACTTATTTAGATACTAATTGTAATCCATTTTTCCACGTGTTACCTCAAGAAACGATACCCTCAAACCAACCGTGATGTAACACCATCCACTTCACTGATCGATCAACCGCAGACGCAACAGGACCGTATTTTGAACAGTCAGTCGGATTGTCGGATATGTGCCAGGCGAAAATCTCATTGTTTCTCCCCTTGGCTTTTCCTGACCTGCTATTATCTGCAATCTTTGTTCAGATAAAACAGATTTTTTTAGTATGCCCATTTTTTAGGGACAAAGTTAGACTTTTAAAAATTTACTCGCGATTTTTGCATCAGAAAATGAAATAACAATCTGAAATTCTAAAAATAAAGAACATAATAAATATATACATAAACAATACATTAACTATTTCTATGGGAATTGTGGGAAAAATCGGGGATGTTTTTCACAAAATTGAATATCATACATCTGATGCACCAGAAATAAAAGGACAAAGATTCGAAGACCACGTTGAAAATTTATTCTCTCAACACTATTTCAGGATTATTGAAAAAACCCATTCATTCAAAACCAATTCGGACAGGTATATTGAAAGCAGCAAAAACCCGGACTTCATTTTTGAATACGTACCGACGAAAGAACAATTTGCCGTTGAATGTAAATTCCGGACCCGGTTAAATCGGCAAAATCAACTGGAGTGGTCGTATCCTGCCCAACTAAAAAGGTACCAGGAGTTTGCCTATGAGAGAAAAATGCCCGTATATATTGTCGTGGGACTGGAACTGACATTAATTGATGAAAATGATCCGGATTACGACAAAATTGAATCATACATGTTTAATATTCCCTTAGAAGCGGCAAAATATCCGGCATTATTTGAAAGTGTTTTTGCGAAGTATGAACGAGATTACAATAAACCCTTTTTCTGGAAAAAAGGGATTCTCTATTAAAAAAATTTTACTGAAATTTTAGTGGTGTGTTATACATGGCCGAATGCATCCCCGATCGTCTTTCTGCAAAGGCAAGCCGGGGTGAGGAACGTACTTTCGCTCTTTTGAAAAAACTTCCTGATGACTATCTCATTTATTATGAACCCAATATCGATAACCGGCACCCGGATTTTATTGTGATCGCACCGGATCTCGGTGTCATCATTATTGAAGTGAAAGGCTGGTATCTTGACGATATCGTCAGGGGGAATCATTCAGAAATAACGGTCACTATCAATGATCGCGAGCGCCAGGAAATCCATCCGCTCGAACAGGCCCGGAATTATATGTGGAGACTGGCAGGGGCGTGTGAGAAAAGTCCGAGCCGAACCCTGCTTTTCCATAAAGAGGGTCCCCGTAAAAACAAGTTCTTCTTCCCGTTCTGTCATTTCGTGGTGTTGTCCAATATTTCCCGTGACAATATTTTACGGAGGAAGGATCAGAACGTTGCGGAAATTTTCAAGACAGATAATACGCTGTTCCGGGACGAACTGGTTGATCTTGAAAATGCATCCGCCGATGAGATACGAAATACCCTGATGCGGTTTTTTGATCCCTACTGGGAGATCACCCCCTTCACACCAGAACAGGTCGATGTTCTCCGTTCCATTATTCACCCGGAAATAATTCTCAGTTACCTGCCATCAAAATCCCTGACCGAAAAGGAAGCGGAGGAATGTTTTGACCTGGTCGTACTTGACCGCCGGCAGGAGAACAATGCAAGGAAGATCGGTGAAGGTCACCGGATAATATATGGGGTTGCCGGCTCCGGGAAAACCGTTCTTCTCATCGCACGGGCAAAATGGCTGCACGAACGGGACCCCGGTGCAAAGATCCTGCTGCTCTGTTACAATGTTGTCCTGAGCGTGTACCTCAGGCATGTACTCGAGGGGTATTCCCGGATCAACGTATTTCATTTCGACCGATGGGCAAAGTATAACGGAATTTTCTCCCGGAGGGAAGATCCTTCGACCGGGAAGCTTGAGGATGACGCGAGCCTTGGGAAACGATTGCTCGAGCATCTCCAGCACCATTCAGGAGATTCCCGGAAGTACGATGCTATCCTGGTTGATGAAGCCCAGGACTTCCCGCCTGTCTGGTTCTCGTCTATACTCGAAGCGCTCAGCGATCCGCTTGATGGTGATCTGCTGATAGTCTGTGACGGCAACCAGGGCATCCGGCTCATCGATTCAGTCAGCTGGAAATCGCTGGGAATCAAAGCGGTCGGAAGAACCATCCATTCGGCCTTTGACCTCGACCGGAATTACCGGAATACCCGGGAGATCCTCCGGCTTGCTGCGCATTTCACGGCGAAGAATGTGAAGAACAACGAGGATTCCATCTCGATTGTGCCGGTCGATCCAAGCCAGGCCATCCGGAGGGGACCCAAGCCAATTCTCATCAAGTGCCAGGACCATGCCGATGAATGCAAACGGATTGTCAATATCGCAAAAGTGCTCCTTGACGGGAATGTACCCTTCAATGAGATCACAATATCCTTACTTCCCTACGAGATGGGGATACTCTATCCCAAAAAGATGTACAAAGATAATGAGATTTTCAAAAGTTTCCTCAAAGATCTCGGCACCCTCGCGCCGGTCACCTGGTTGAATGAGGATTATTATTCCCGGATGAAAGTTTTCGAGCAGTCGATGAAGGTCCAGACCGTGGCTTCATCCAAGGGTCTCCAGTACCGGATAGTTTTTGTAATGTGGGCGGATTTGTTTGAGCCGCATACCCGTGCGGACCTGGATCTGCAGCAGCGGTATCTGTACGTTGCCATGACCCGGGCGTCGGACGTACTGATTGTGACGTATTCGAAGGAAAATGGATTCATCGAGAGGATGATAAAGAGTGGGGATGCGGTGGTAGTTTGATGTTCATAACACTCCATCATTTACCGCGTTGGATAGCCCTGGAATCCTTTTTACAATCAGAGAATTAAAGTCAAATGATCTTTATAAAGGATGGTGTCAGTAAATATGCCAAAACATTTTCTTTGCAAAAATTTACCAAATGATTATTCTTTCACTCATTATCAAATAAACAATGACGATTCTTCTGAATTTAAACAATACAATATTGATGCATTTGGTGTCCCAATGGCTGATTTTGAAAATGCAATGCGAGAGATTGGGATCGAAGAGAAAATAATTCAAAATCATATTTCAAAAATTAAATCTGACCTTAAGGAAAGCGGATCCTTGAGTAATGCTAAAGGCAATTTTGGCGAGTCTCAAATATCCTATTACTTAGAGAAGAAAGAAAATTTTATTTTCACTCGATATGGTTGGTCAGACAATCCATTTGCGGGGCATACATCTATCGATTGTTTTGGGATTGATCCATCTCGGAGATACGTTGCATACATTGAGGCAAAAGCCGCGTTATCTGATTCGTCTATTCCGGCATTGATTCGTATGCTGGTGAACGATCAATTGCATCTTGAGCGAATTAACCGATTAACAAAAAGGGGAGTAACGACAATCCAAGCCATCTCGAAAGGATATCACAACAAAATTTCAAAAGCTCAATTCTCTGAAGATCCGAGAGAGTTAATTGACACTCTTTATCGAGATCGATTCATGCGAATAGGGGCGATCATTCATAAAGCCAAAAACCGTGATCATTCAAAAAATCTTAAAAAATTGAACACCGAGGAATTGCTTTTTAAAACTAGACATCCGGAGTTTTCAGAAGTTGAGAGTTTTCCAACTCGGATTATTGATATTAAAAATTTGAAAATTGAAGAAAATTTTGATCATTGGTTATTGACCGTTGATGTCCTATGCCAGGTTAGGGGCTAAATGTCACAATATATTGTTCCTGAAAAATATCAAAACTGCATTTATTCTAATATCGTAAAAGATTTAGATACTGCACTATTCGCGCTAGATGGTAAGACGGCGTTCGACAGACTAGAAGATGGAATTCCAAATTTTTTCGAACATTTACGCGAAATTGAAAGAAATGCTGAGGCACTTTGTATTTATTCCGAATACCTGAAAAGTAATAATATAGCAGAGATTTCGGGGATAACTCAAGACGATTTTTTAGTGATATCTGCTCGCTTATATCAAAAATCTCTAGAAATCATTGTTGATGCAAAAAAGAAGGGAGTTGACTTCCCGCCTGAACAAATTTTCAGGTACCGACTTTATTCCGCAATTAATTTTTACGCGAGTAGAAGACATGCGATATCCACCGCTATTTGCCAAAAGTTGGAAGCGGATCTTAAGAATCTTACTATAGATTCTGAACCCATATTTTGGTTCTATGAAATTATTATCGATCTGATGCAACCTAAATCCTACAAAAAATGTGTCAGAAAATGTGAAATTGCATTATTAGGAATAAAACAAAAAATTTCATTTTGTCAAGATTTTTCATCCAAAGACTTTATTCCACTACCATTTTTGGGAGTGTCAATACAGGAAATAAAAAAATTCGTCGAGTCCATTCAAGAAGGAAATCTTACTATTGCTCGTAGAACCAGGAAGAGAATTAAAGATCAAGCCATAATTTTTGACAAACTAGGTTTTACCGAAATATCTTTTATTCTCTTTAAAATTTCTTTTGCGATTAATCATCTTACGGACTTTTCTCTTTGGCGTCTAAAGGAAGTTTTACCATATGAAACCAAAGAACATCAATTAAAAGTAGAGACCTTCATCCGCCAAAAAACCGGAATCGGGCAGTATTTTTTATTCAATTCGCAATACAAGGCCATATTTGATGATAAAATCCTTCTAAAAGAACACCATCAAATTCTGTCAATGCCGACGGGTGCTGGGAAGACTCTTCTTGCTCATCTCCTTATTTTGAAACAACTATTAAAGCGCCCCTCTTCTCAATCTAAGATAATTTATCTCGTTCCAACAAGGGCGCTTGCTCATGAAAAACTTTCAGAATTTGAGGAATTTTTCTCCAAAAAAGGAATGGACTACAGGGTTTGTAAGATTACCGGTGAAATATTAGTTGAATCCCAAGAAGTTCTCGATAAGAATGATATCCTGATTATGACTCAGGAAAAATTCGATATCCTGATGAGAGAGGAAAATTTCTTCGGTTTTCCCATTGACTCAATAATTTCAGATGAGTTCCATAACGTATACCTTGACTATCGGGGGATCAGACTTCAATTAAGTTTGGAACGCTTCAAGCGAAACCTCCAAAATAAAGAGACGAAACTGTTCTTGATAAGTGCAATTCTCCCGACAATTGATCAAGAAAACATTTCACGTTGGCTTTATCCCGAAGATAATGCGTTCAGTGTAATTTTTCAAACCGATTGGCAGCCAACATTCACAAGAAGAGGATATTTTGATTTTGTCGCAGAGTCGCAAAATTCTCAATGGCAAATTCAATTTAACGATGGCAGAACCTTAAAATTTGATGCGCCTCCAGAAAAAATCCGACGAGATGGAATCAACAAGGCCTCTGCTTATATTGCAGCACAGCTATCTCAAGAGGATCAAGTTTACCTTTATTCATCATACCGAATGGGAATATTGGATAGAGCTGAAGATGTGGCTCGTTTTATTGAAAAGTTTGATATTAATTATATAAATCAAGAAAAAAAACAAGAATCCATAAAAAAAATTAAAAAAATAATTGGTAAAAACACATTTGTTGATCTCTTCGAAAGAGGCGTTGCAGTTCATCATGGCCATTTACCTTTGTCTATTCGAAGTATTGTCGAAAGTGCAATTGACGCGAAAGCCGTACCGATAGTTTATGCAACAAGTACTCTTGCACAAGGTGTAAATCTTCCAATAAAATCTATCATAATTCCAAAACCACAGTCAAGAGAAAATTTGATGGAATTAGGCTTTTTTCTCAATTTGATTGGAAGAGCAGGTCGACCTGGCAAAACAGATGAGGGACAAGTAGTTCTACTCACTTCAAAAAAGAAAAAGAAAGGTTATCCTGATTTCCCAAAAGAAGTTCTCGATACATTCCTTAATGCAAAATCGGAAGACATCACGGAAAACTTTAGTCCTGTAAAATTAATTCAACGTTATCGGGAAATGAATCTTAAGGATTTATCAGAAAATTTAATGGCAGAATATTTGGTATTATTAGGCGTTCTGGAATCAATGCTTCTCGCAGTGATCGCTGAAAATATCTTTGACAATTTAAAAGATGAAGCGCTGATAAATGCAGTTACGATCGGAAGTAATAACGAAGAATTTAGGGAATTTGTTCGCTCTTTGTTAATAGAAATAGAAAACAGATTTGTGGCCGAATATGAAATTGTTACTAAAAATTGTGAGAAATTAAAAGTTACGCCTAAAGGAATGATTGTTTATCAATCAGGTTTCTCCCCGTCAACATCTTTAAATTCGGTGAAGTGGTTAAAATCGGAAATGCATCTTTTAAAGGAATTGGATCGGCTCAACTATGATCTATATAATGCTGAGTTTTGGAATATTTGGGTAGAATTATTGACTAATATTATGACGACTCCAGAAGGTCAAGTAATTCTGGGGAAAAATTATAAAAAAACTTATAAAAGAGGTATTTGGGCGTTAAATTTATGGGCCAAAGAAGTACGAATTGAGGAAATAGCAAACAAATGTTATGAAAATGACGTTCTTGAAGCGTTGTCAGATGTAGATGGTAATCTCAACGGATTTGCTGCCTGGGGTTTATCTGCGATGAGTAAATGGGTGCATTTATTAGATATCCCCAATGCAGATGAACATGAGAAACAATTATTCAGTTTATCAAAACATGTCTGGTTTGGAGCAAATCAAACATATCCCATGAGATTAATGAAAAAAGATGATTCGAAGAGATTGCTTCGAGAGGATGTTTTGACTTTAGCATCAGGAATTCAAAATCGTAGAATTCCCAATTTTATTAATTATCCTGCATTATTAAGGGATCCGACAGTTCAGTCAAAAATTAAAGGAATCCCTCAATTAAAGGTTGAAGGAAAAGAAGTACTCGAAAATTTGATGAAAATCTATGAAATTATATGATTGATAGATGTTTTTTTGTACTGAAACTACTTGAGAAAATAATTTCAAATGGATATGTTCATCGTGCAATAATTGAAAGGAACTTTAGACTGAACCGAATAATCTTTAGGTAAATCTTCACAGGAATGGGAGTAGATGATAACGAAAACCGAATCAGAATCCAACGGCACAACCTTTGGCTTTGAAAAGGATTGCTGGAAAATGGCGGACAAACTTCGCAACAATATGGATGCTGCCGAGTACAAGCATGTTGTCCTCGGCCTGATTTTTTTAAAATATATCTCGGATGCGTTTCAGGAGTATTACAAGGAATTAGAGAGTAAATACAGTGATTCTTCAGATCCTAATTTTATTAAAGATCTTGAGCAGCGAAAGCGGGCCTTAGAAGATATGGATGAATACAGCGGTGAAAATATCTTCTGGGTTCCACCCGCAGCACGATGGGATACACTTCAGGCAAACGCGACACAACCAACGATAGGAATGATGGTTGACGATGCCATGATTGCAATTGAACGGGATAATCCGCGACTGAAAGGTGTTCTTCCAAAAGAATATGCACGTCGTGCACTCGATCCAACCTCATTGGGCGGTCTCATTAATCTCATTGCACGTATTCCTCTTATCGATAAAGACCATAAATCAAAAGACCTTCTTGGCCGGGTGTATGAGTATTTCCTCTCCGAATTTGCCAGTGCTGAAGGCAAGAAAGGCGGTCAGTTCTATACTCCCCAGTGTGTAGTGCAGGTCCTTGTCGAGATGCTGGCACCTTATGAAGGTCGGATATTTGATCCCTGTTGCGGTTCCGGGGGGATGTTCGTTCAAAGTAAAAAATTTCTCGAAGCGCATAAGAAAAACTGGAAAATCAGTATCTATGGACAGGAATCAAATGCTACAACTTGGCGTCTCGCAAAGATGAACCTCGCCATCCGGGGTATCGATAACGATCTTGGTCCAGAACATGCGGACAGCTTCCACCGGGATCTTCATCCGGACCTGCGAGCCGATTACATTCTGGCAAATCCACCTTTTAATATGAGCGACTGGGGCGGCGAGCGGCTCCGGGACGATGTGCGATGGAAATATGGTATCCCCCCCGCCAGTAATGCAAATTATGCATGGGTTCAGCACTTCATTCATCATCTTGCACCAACCGGATTAGCCGGTTTTGTGCTCGCCAACGGTTCTATGTCAAGCAATATATCCGGCGAAGGAGAGATCCGGAAGAACATCATCGAAGCCGATCTGGTGGATTGTATGGTCGCACTTCCTGGCCAGCTCTTCTATTCAACGCAGATACCGGTCTGTCTCTGGTTTATTGCACGGGATAAGAAAAATCACCGGTTCAAGGATCGGCGGGGAAATATCCTCTTCATTGATGCTCGAAAGATGGGTTCAATGCGAGACCGGGTGCATCGGGAACTTACAACAGAGGATATAGCCCAGATTGCCGGCACGTATCATGCATGGAGAGGGGATGAGGGATCTGGGAAATATATGGATATTCCTGGATTCTGTAATAGTGCCCCTCTTGAGGAAGTCCAGAAGAATAATTATATCCTGACACCTGGGCGGTATGTGGGTGCTGAAGATATAGAGGATGATGGGGAGCCCTTTGAAGCGAAAATGGGGATGTTAACAAAAACTCTCCAAAATCAAATTGCCGAATCAGATAATCTCAATAGTATTATCCGACAGAATTTGAAACATCTTGGATATGAAATATGAGCGAAGTGGAATTAAAAGATACATCATTAAATGAAATTGCGGAATTTCGCAATGGAAAAGGTCTCTCATCCACTTTTTATAATATTCATGGGAAATATCCTGTTTTTGGGGCTAATGGGCAATTTGCACGGACAAATGAAGTGTTGAATCCGAATCCTGTGATTGTTATTGGCAGAGTTGGAGCCTATTGTGGTTCTCTATATTTTATTAATGGACCTTCATGGGTTACAGATAATGCGATAATATCTATACCGAAAGAAACTATTAATGCAAGATTTTTATTTTATTTATTAAAAACTTTAGACATTCGAAGGATGGCAATTGGTAGTGCTCAACCACTTATTACTCAAGAAGGATTAAAAAAAATTAATGTAAAAATTCCACCACCATCAATCCAAAATATTATCGCTCAAATTCTTGGTTCAATAGATAGCAAGATCGAACTCAACCAACAGATGAACGAGACGCTCGATGCGATGGCTCTGGCGATCTTCAAATCATGGTTTATTGACTTTGATCCTGTGCGGACAAAGATGGGGGGCTGGCAACCATCAGGAATAGATGCAGAGGTCGCATCACTGTTTCCCAGCGAGTTTAATGAAGTTGAAGGACGGGAAATACCAAATGGGTGGAAAGTTTCTCCATTAAGTGCAATAATTGATTTAATTGGGGGAGGTACACCGAAAACAACAACCGAAGAATATTGGAATGGAACAATACCCTGGTTTTCTGTCGTTGATGCTCCAAATGAAAGCGATGTTTACGTAATTAGTACTGAAAAATCTATCACTAATGCGGGTCTCGAAAACAGTTCGACGAATATCTTACCTGTCGGAACAACGATTATATCCGCTCGTGGAACCGTTGGGAAATTAGCCCTTGCTGGTATACCTATTACAATAAACCAGTCTTGTTATGGGATAAGGGGGATTAACGGGTATCCGGATTATTTCATATATTATCTTTTACGGATTATTGTATCAGATCTTAAAAGAAAGACACACGGAACAGTTTTTGAAACAATAACACGTCAGACATTTGATACGGTAAATATCATTGTTCCTCCGGTAAATATTGCCCAACAGTTCGATAATTTTGTTAAAACCCATAATGAAAAAATTTTGAATAATTTATTTGAATCGCAGATATTGGAACAAATTCGAGATACATTATTGCCGAGATTAATCTCTGGCAATCTCCGCATTCAACAAGAAATCGGAGGACTCGAATAATGGAAATATTGGAACCAGATTTTGAAAATTCGGTATCCGCCGATATTGATGAAGATACTCATGATGTAATCATTGGTTCCCAAAAAATTTCTCCTGTGGATATACTTAGATCCGATCCCGGTGCATATAGTGAAGAGTTCAATCAATGGTTGGAAAAATGGATTCGGGACAGATTATCAATCAAAGATAAAATTCTAGAATTTTACCCTCCGAATCGGGCACGATATGATGCACTTTGTACTTTAGTAAAGAGTAACGCCATGGTGCCATTTATCGGAGCAGGAATGTCAATTCCAACAGGAATGCCATCATGGACTGCATTTTTAAAGGATTTATGTATGCAAACGCTTATGGACCATGAAGAAGTCAATAAACATCTTGAATCAGGTAAGTACCCACAAGCTGCCACACTTCTTTTTGAACATATGCCGAGGAATTTATTCGATGAACGAGTCAAGAATACTTTCCGCTTGTTAAAGGATCAGGAGATTCAGGGCCCAATAAGATTACTCCCTAAAATTTTTCATTCAACAGTAATCACAACGAATTTTGACGATGTTTTAGAGATATTATACCAAAACCAGAGTCAAAGATTCGACCACATTTTTTGTGGACCGGATATTAACGAATATCGGGAATATCGGGATACAAAAAGATGTCTTTTACAGATACATGGGGATAATTCCCTGACGAAACCAAAAGTATTGACAGTGGCAGATTATGAAACATTTTATTCCGATGAATCGCAGGCGAAAATAGAGTTAGAATTAATATTTAGAACGCATCCTCTTCTTTTTTTAGGATGCAGTTTGCGGCATGATTACACATTAGAAACTTTGAAAAAGGTATCAGATGGAGACCGTAATTCCCCACAACATTTTACATTCCTTCTGAAACCAATGGATGAAACAGAACGAGTGAAACAGGAACATTTCTTAACGGAAAGGAAAATATTCCCGATTTGGTATGAGAGTAACCATAATCTCAGTATTGAGGCACTATTAGCAGGACTGATGAGAGAGATGAGTATTATTTAACCCAATAATGGAAGAAAAATGAAAGGAAAAATTTCTGAATCCGAAATTGAAGATCTCACAATTTCCTGGCTTTCATCATTAAATTATTACGTTCTTTATGGCCCCACCATTGCTCCTGGCGAATCCTCTGCAGAGCGGGATGATTATTACACATCGATTCTCCCCTCCCATCTCAAACAGGCTCTCATCTCTCTTAATTCCAAGCTTCCCAAAGAAGTAATCGAGGATGCTTATCGAAAGATCACCATGCCCGATTCCCCATCTCTCATCCAGAACAGCAGAAATTTTCACCGGATGCTGGTCAAGGGAGTTACAGTGGAATATCCCCGATCAGATGGAACAACAGCGGGTAACAAGGTCCATCTGATTAATTTCAAGAATCCGGAAAATAACGACTGGCTCGCAGTAAACCAGTTCACCGTCAAAGAAGGCCAGCATTCTCGGCGGTTTGATATCATCTTATTTGTTAATGGTCTTCCACTCGTTGCCTTTGAACTAAAGAACCCTGCTGATGAAAATGCAACAGTCCGTAAAGCATTTGATCAGTTTCAAACATACAAGAATGAGCTCCCATCGTTTTTCCCCTATAATGAGATGCTTATGATCTCGGACGGGATCTATGCCCGGGTCGGTATGATCTCAGCACCGTATGAATGGTTCATGCGGTGGAAAACTATAACCGGCGAAGACTTGGCACCGGCAACATTACCGGAACTCGAAGTCCTGATCAAAGGTGTTTGCGACAAACGCAGGCTTCTCGATCTGATCAGGAATTATGTCGTCTATGAGGAAGATCCGGATGGAAATATTATCAAGAAGATGGCCGGCTACCATCAATACCATGCTGTAAGGGAGGCTATCACGCGAACCATTGATGCATCAAGTGTGAAAGGTTCGCGGAAGTGTGGTGTCGTTTGGCACACACAGGGTTCCGGGAAAAGCCTGACCATGGTCTTCTATGCTGGCCAGGTCATCCATCATCCCGCTTTAGAAAATCCCACAATCCTTGTCATCACTGATCGTAATGATCTTGATGATCAGCTCTTCGGAACATTCTCAAGATGCAAAGAACTTCTTGGGCAGGTTCCCGAGCAGGCTATCGACCGAGATGATCTCAAACGCAAGCTTTCCGTTGCATCCGGGGGGGTTGTCTTCACAACAATTCAGAAATTTATTCCTGAAAAAAATAGTTCAACCTATCCTTTACTCTCAGATAGGCGTAACATCGTCGTTATTGCTGATGAGGCCCACCGGAGCCAGTACGGTTTCGAGAAGAAGATCAATAAAGACACAGGAAAGGCCTCATACGGGTTTGCCAAATATCTTCATGATGCCCTGCCCAATGCATCCTTCATCGGGTTTACCGGGACACCCATCGAACTCGCAGACAAGAATACCCGGACGGTATTTGGCGATTATATCGATATTTACGACATCCAGAGGGCGATCGATGACGGGGCAACCGTTCCAATCTACTATGAAGCGAGATATCCGAAAATAAAACTGGACGAAAAGGAACGCCCACATATTGATCCGGAATTTGAAGAAGTAACTGAGACGGAAGAGGAATGCGTCCGGGAAGAACTGAAGACGAAATGGGCACAATTAGAAAAAATTGTCGGATCAAAGAAACGTATCGATTTGATCGCTGAAGATCTCATCAAACATTTTGAGACCCGGGAAGAAGAACGTGATGTAAAGGGAAAGGCAATGATCGTCTGCATGAGCCGGCGGATCTGTGTCGATCTTTATAACGCATTGATCCGTCTTCGGCCAAAATGGCATAATGACACAGATGACAAAGGATTCCTTAAGGTCATCATGACCGGATCTGCATCAGATAATGCCGAATGGCAACAGCATATCCGAAATAAGCAACGCCGTGAGAACCTTGCTAAACGTTTCAAAAGTGCAAAAGACGATTTTAAGATCGCAATTGTTCGGGACATGTGGTTGACTGGGTTCGATGTTCCTTCCCTTCACACAATGTACGTTGACAAACCCATGCAGGGCCATACCCTCATGCAGGCAATCGCCCGGGTTAATCGGGTATATCTAGAAAAAGACGGGGGGCTCATTGTCGATTATCTCGGGCTTGCTGAAGAGCTCAGGCAGGCCGTACGTGATTATACAGAAAACAAGGGAGAGGGCGAACCGATTCTTAATATTGATGAAGCGGTAAAGAAAATGCAAAGCAAACACTCAGTCTGCCGTGATCTCTTCTATGGATTTGACTGGTCAGGATGGAATAATGCTGAACCGCAAAAACGTCTGGCGATGTTTAGGCCGGCGGCTGATCATATCCTTTCTCTGGACAAAGGAAAGGAACGGTTTATCCACGCTTCGACCAATCTCGTCAGAGCATTTAATCTTTCATTGCCCGATCCCAGGGCACTAGCGCTTCGCGAAGATGTATCTTTCTTCAAATCTATCAGGGCCTATCTTATCAAACTAGAACCTGAACAAAAAAAAGGAAAAAGCTTGGATGAGATGGATTTGGCAATCCGTCAGATCGTTTCAAAATCTATCTCAACCGATGAAGTAATCGATATCTTTGAGGCAGCCGGCCTGAAAAAACCTGATATCTCGATACTTGATGACGCATTTTTAGGGGAAATCCGAAATCTGCCACACAAGAACATCGCTATTGAAACACTAAGAAAACTACTTAATGATGAAATAAAAATCCGAAGCAGAAAGAACCTTATCCAATCGCGGCGCTTTTCTGAATTACTTGAACAGACAATACGGAAATATCAAAACCGTTCTATCGAGAGTGCCATTATCATTGAACACCTCATCGATCTTGCAAAAGAGATGCGGGAAGCATACAAGCGTGGCGATGATCTCGGGTTGAATGAAGCAGAACTCGCATTCTATGATGCGCTCGAAATTAATGACAGTGCCGTGAAAATTCTTGGTGATGATATTCTTAAACAAATTGCTCATGATCTTGTAAAAACTGTTAAAGAGAATGTATCGATTGATTGGACAGTCCGGGAATCGGTACGGGCAAAGATGCGGATTATGATCAAGAGAATTTTACGGAAGTTTGGCTATCCTCCTGACAAACAAGAGGCTGCAACCAATACAGTTCTTGAACAAGCGGCGTTGTTGTGTAAGGATTTGGCAGGATAAAAAAAACTTTAAGAGATTTTTATTTTTGAACTTTTTTCACTCCTTCAATTTCAGGAATATTCCAGCCACCCAACATATTGACAATAGAATTTACCCACGGTTCTTGTTGTGTGAGGCTGGGGGATTTAAATGGCTTTTGTCTTTCATCCTCATTCCCTTTTTGGGAGTGCCCCGTTGATATAAAATGCAAGAAATCTTCTTGAGGGAGGCCCCATATTGAATTAACTTTCAAATAGACAATTTTTGGATTGCTGCGCTTCGGATCCGTTCGAAAAAGACTAATACTCGCATTTGTATTTATTAAAGGGATTCGCTCATTTTGTTTTGAATTCGCAAGCTCACGTACTTTTCTCCACAATTCATCGCATGCGATTTGAGCATTCTCGCAACTTCTACAGTATTGATTTGTAGGAGGATATCCATCACCTTGATAATGTTTACAAAAGTTAACGTTCATTTCTAACACCTAACATTCCCAGTAAAGTTTTTTATTAAAGGTATTTTCTCATCGATAATTATTCTGCAATTGGCTTTCAATAAACTTGAAACTTTTTCTTATATTGTCGACTATAGTCTGCGATAGACATTAGCCCCCTTTCATTGATTCTCATTCAGTGAAAAAATGCACAAAGAAGAGATTTTTGGCAAAATATTGCAAGAAGAACGAAAAGCCAAAAAAATTTCACAAGAAAAACTCGCAAAACTCACCGGCCTTGACCGGACCTTCATCAGTCTCATCGAGAACGGGAAACGAAGTCCGACATTTTCGACGATTTTGAAAATTTGTTCTGCACTCGAAATCTCTCCGTCAGAATTATTTTCCAAATTTGAAGATCAAGATCCTAATTTTCATTTTATCAAAGGATGATGAATTATGATTCCGCCAAATATTACAAAAGAACATATAGTTAAGGCAATTCAAGAAATCGAAACTTTAAAAGTAAGTATTCCACCCAATCGAGCATCGGACAATTATGATGTAATTTATGAAGGGAAACGCTACCCGCCAAAATTTGTTATTACTCTTGCTAATAAATATGCGAATGGATCCGAATTATCCTCGAATGAATTCAATGCAATAGAAGCGAAGACGCTTTTGCCAAAGTTAGGATTTGAGGTGAAATTAAAATTCGATATTAAATCTGGAGACATTATTGCAAATCAGCAAATCTCGACACTTTTTGGATGTGGAACTCAAGGGGGGATGAGAAAATCCAATAAAACAAACACATTGGTCATTATTTCTGACCAGACTAAACCCTTTTATAAGGATGAATGGAAAGGAGATGTTTTTTATTACACAGGTATGGGGATTACCGGAGATCAGAAAATCGATTATATGCAGAACAAAACGTTGGCGGAATCAAAAACCAATGGTGTTGAAGTTCATCTTTTCGAAGTATTCTCACCGGGAAAATATACCTATCAGGGACTTGTGGAGTTGGCTGATTCCCCATTCTATGAAATGCAAACCGACAAGGATGGCAACGAGCGAAAAGCAGTGATTTTTCCGTTAAAGCTCGTCTCAGGGAAAAAGACATCTGATAGGGCATATTGGGCAGTCCTTCCTTTATCCTCGATGGAAGATATACTCGAACTATGGCAAATATGGAAATCACTTGGGATTGTCAGCATTCAGTGGAAGAAGCTCGCTGAGGAATTAGGTACTAAATTGCTCAATTTTTCTTCCTATGAAGAATATGAATCGGAATATCGTCGCATCTATCCTAACACTCAGGCGGATATGGTATGGAAATTTATTTATGAAATGAAAGAAGGGGATGCAATTTTAGTTAATCGAGGACATAAGACGATTTTTGCACGAGGTGTTATCAAATCACCAGCAAAGATCTTCGATAAAGATGCAATTAATTCATCCGTAAATCACGATATCTTATCCGAGTTGCCAATTTATCGTGAGGTCTTATGGGAGGAGATTATTCCAGAGGTTGCAATCCCCCGAGAAATTGAAGGGAAATTTTCGAGGAGTGTAGTCGTACTGGACAAATCAGACTATAATCTAATTTTTAGAGAACAATCAGAACTTGGAAAAAGAGCCCCGGCAAAACAATATCCAAAAAAGCAAATTATCCTTTATGGTCCACCAGGAACCGGAAAAACTTATAACACAATCATAAGAGCTCATGAAATTATTTTCGGGGATATTGATCCAACAATAACCTATCGAACCCTCCAGGAAAAATTACGAATTGATTCAAAACGCGAGATTGATTTATCCCCACTATCTTGGTTAGAAGCAATCCTACTCGCATTCGATGAACTTCAAAAAGAGAGAGTACAGGTCGAAGAAATAAAAAGATCAAAAATCATCCAAGATTTCAGTTCTTTCAGAAACAATCATTCCATATCGAATACAATTTGGTACATCCTTCAAACAGAATCGAAAATTGATTCCGAAACAGTGAAATCCAAAAAGAAATCTGGTCGGGAATTTTTTGATAAAGATGCTGAATCAAATTGGTATTTAACCGAAATCGGAGAATCGGCCAAACTAAGCTTGTTGGAGGATCTTAATGATATACCTCAAAGTTCTACTGCGCAATTCCAATTTGTCACATTTCACCAATCATATTCCTACGAAGATTTTGTAGAAGGAATACGACCAAAGCTTGACATCGCTGACAACTCTCAGATTATTTATGAAATTTCCAATGGCCTATTCAAAGATATCTGTATTAACGCGGAAAAGGATCCCGAGAATAATTATGTCTTAATCATCGATGAGATTAATCGAGGAAATATATCAAAAATTTTCGGAGAACTTATCACACTTCTCGAAGATAACAAACGCAAGGGAGAAAAAGAAGAGATCACGGTAAAATTACCCTATTCGGGACATGATTTCAGCGTCCCAAATAATGTCTATATCATCGGGACGATGAATTCAACCGACAAGTCCATTGCATTGGTAGATATCGCTTTACGACGCAGATTCCATTTCGAACGGCTGAATGTAAATTATGAACTGATTCCGAACGAAAACGCAAGGAAATTCTTAGAAGAACTCAACCACATTATTTGCGCCATCAAGAATCCTGATTATGAGATCGGCCATTTCTATTTCATGAATATTCCCCTTGTAGACGAAGGAAACAAAGAACTCCAAGCGGTTTTTTCAAACCGAATTCTTCCATTACTGGAGGAATATTTCTTTAATGACTGGGAAGCACTCGCGACGATACTTGGGCCGGACTCAATACGGATAGAAAAAAGGAAAAAATTGGTCTGGGATGAGGACTCGGGAGAATTCAAGACAGATACTGGAGATTACGATAAGATCTTTGGCCGTTGTATCAAACCTGCTCAAGAAGTATTCGGAAACACCATGAAACACCTGAATATCCACCTACAAAATCAGGAAATTTAGGATAAGGAAAGGCTTCGAATGTGAAAACCCTGGAATTATTCGAATGGGAACGAGGCATCAAATCATCTCCTTTTTCTGAATCGGAATTACGGATATTAAAAAAATTTAATGACCATATTCAGCGAAAGGAAAAAGCGGATGCACTCACAGTAATTTATGATAAAATTTTTACCTATTCATTCGTTGGAATAATCCAGATAGGAAAAAAACGTGTTGAGATCCTTCCAAAACTCTACAACCCAGACGTGAATGTCGCTATTAATCCTTTCGATAATGCTGGAACGGAGACCTTGAAAAGGACCGCACGAAAAAATCTCTTTCATCTTCTCTCACTTGCTGGGTTAATCCCTTTTTACAAATCAGAAATCTCTCAATATGGGAAAGAACAGGATTTTTTTGAATTTCTCGTCAGCCTTTTCTTAAGCGATCTTGAGAATGTAATGGGATCACATTATCACCATGAATATATTCATCAATCAGAAGATATCGGAACACTCAAAGGAAAATTAAACTTCCAAAAGCAAGTCATAAAACTACCCTCACAATTACATACATTCTCGTGTAATTATGATGAATTTACTATTGATAATCCACTCAATAGGATTATAAAAGCAGCATTAAAAAAAATCCAGGAAATATGCAGAAATGAAGATAATAAAAAACGGGCTTTCAATTTCTATTCTTTGATGCATGAGATCCAGGATGAAACGATCGCCTTCGGTTCTATCTCACGATTGCACTTCAGCAGATTAAATGAGAAATATGAGAACATAATCGAATTCTGTAGTATGATCTTATTTGGATCTACTTATTCTGCGAATGAAGGCCCTCATCATTATTATGCGTTGATCTTTGACATGAATTTGGTATTTGAAAAATATATTGCGCGATTATTACGAAATTCTCTTTCTGAATATACCTTTGATTGTCAATCGGATTTGTATCTAGTAAGTGAACATGAGCCGGTTTTCAAGTATACACGCACAAAAAAACGAATGATTCCGGATATAATCGTTCGGGAGAACGGCAAATCACTAGCAATTATTGATACGAAATACAAGCCAGATCTTTCAAAAGGATATATCTCGAATTCTGACACCTATCAAATGCTTGCGTATAGCGTTGCAAATGAATCGGATAGGGCAGTTTTGCTCTATCCTCAGCTTCCCAACCAAGATAGATTAATTGAACGTGACCATTGCGTTGTTCTAGATAAATTGGTGAAGGAAAGAAAAGCAGATCGGGCAGTCATAATTTCAGGACGGGCAGTTCAGTTATTTGATCAGAATGGTAAAATTTTAAAAAATCTGAGTCCAGAGAATGCCCAGATGATAAGAGACTTATTCACTTCCCGAATCATTTCACAGAAGAATTAAGCCCGATAACAACCCTTTAGAGAAATGAAATGCGGTGTGATATTAAAAATAATTCGATTATGGGATTTATTATGTTTTTAATTTTTAATTACAATATAATTTTTTAGAGAGAATTAAAACATTCACTCAAATAATTTCCAAGAAATAAAAAAAATTCACATAATGTGTGGTGAAATAGCTTTCAATACTTCTCTATCCTGAGGCAAATCTAATATATGCATCTTTTTATGACAATTTGGGCATAATGCAACAGTATTTTCAACAATATCTAATCCATCTTTTGACAACCAATCGATATGATGTGTTTCAAGATACGGTGAACCAAATTTATTGTTAAAGGGTGCCGATAAATTACATAATTGACATTTTCCCTTTGCTCGCCTTTTTGCATATTCAGAAACGTTAGAATTTCTCTCCCGAATTTGTTGTATTGTCATTCTGAATACTGGCGTTCCGATTGCTAATTTTGCTTTTTCGAATAATTCTTCATTAGATAATACTCGTGCTTCCTCATCTCTCATTTCCTGTTCCTTTTCAAATTTTTTATATGAAATTGATTTTTTTACTTCGCCAGTTCCCCAAGAGATAGATGTGAATGCATTTTCACCTTTTAAGATTAGATACTCCGATATTTTTTCAGGAGTCCATTCGTCAATAAGGGACGAAAAAATAAAAACAAATAACAAATTATCCAAGGAAGTTTTAAGTTGTTCATCTAAATTAGATGGAATATTACTCTTCGGGAAAATGTGAAGTATCCTAATATCTTTCGACCATTTTTCTTTAAGATCGGTAGGAGATCGAAGGTCCATTCGATCATATTGATTATTGGGTTTAATATTTTCATAGACTTCAAGTCCTTGAATATTTCTTGTAAGTTCTAAAAGATAATTTAGAAATTGTTTGTGGGATTTTAATGATTGAACTCGAATATCTTCATTGTGTACATGAGACCCGTAATCGAATCCAAATTCAATTCCATTTTCATCAATTAAAATATACAGTTGGGGGCACTGTGAGCTGATTGAATGTTGGGGATATCTTAGTTTATTTTTATCAATTTTAGGAGAAATACAAGCCCAAGTGAAAGAATTAATTTTCTGTGTATAGAATGGCTTACCTTCTGATTTGAAAAAATCTGTTAAATTTTTAGAATGAAGATAATCATCTAGATAACTTTTTAGAATAACATTGGGTGTTTTACCGAATTTTTCCTTAAAGTCTTCAATTTTCCTCCGTAAAGGTGCATATTTTTGAATATTTTCTGGATGCCAATTCAAATTTTTACCATTCGCGTCTGAATTGTGAATGTCTTGCGCAATTTGAATTGTATCCATTATTATTTCTTTTGTTAGAATTAGCTGTGACATAAATTTCAATTATTTTATCAAACCTTAAAGCTCCCTCACACGATGAAAACTAGTAAAAACATATCCTTATCCTTTATCCGCTGTAATCCTCTCAACAATGAGGTATATCTCCAAAGACATTTTCCTCAAAACAATATTTTGTCCAACCCTTGGCTGGCGATTAAAAAATGAACGGATACACGAAGAACTTTCTCCTGGCACGTTATTCCGGATGGAGCAGGGCAAAGAGATTGGAAGACTCGCAAGGGAATTGCATCCGGATGGGATTCCCATCAGTGAACCTGAATCCGTATCATCCGCACTGGTAACTCAGGAATACCTTAGGAACCCAAAAAAACGGGTGTTATTTGAAGCTACATTCCTTACTGACAATTATGTGGCGAAGGCTGACATAATTTTGCAGCATAGCAAGGGCTGGGATCTTATCGAGGTAAAATCGAGCGTTAATCAAAACCAGGAACATATCGATGACATGGCTTACACCACTCTGGTTGCCCTGAAATCCGGCTTCAGGCCATCAAAAATCTTCCTGCAGATTCTCGATAAAAATTATCGGCTGGGACAACCACTCAAGAACCTTTTTACAATTGTTGATTGTACGACCGACGTTTTTGAACGGGCTGACGAATTCTCCCAGCTATTTGGAGAAGTAAACAGGATTACCAGTCTTCCTGACGAACCGGAGGTCCGGTTAACGTTGAACTGTAAACAATGCGAATATTTTGAACATTGTGCGGGAGAAGAAATCAAAGAACATATTTTCCATGTCCCGAGACTCAGCCAGAAGAATACCGAGTTATTAATTGCAAAGGGCATTGTGTCCATCCATGACATTCCTCCCCATTTTCCTTTGACTGAATTACAGAAACAAATGGTCGGATGTATACAATGCGGAACTGTTTCTGTAGATAGTGCGCTCCGGGAGAAACTCGAAGAGATCCACTGGCCCGCATATTATCTCGATTTTGAGACGACCATGACAGCGATTCCGCTTTTTGCTGATCTTGCGCCCTATGACAAATTTCCGACACAATACTCCATCCATATCTGCGATCGTTGTGGGCATATCCTGGAACACCGGGATTACCTGGCTGATCCATCTCGTGATTGTCGCCGTGAACTTACCGGGAGATTGATTAACGATCTGTCAGGGAAGGGATCTATTATCTCTTACAGCAGCTTTGAAAAGACCGTGATTACGGGATTATGCGTTACCTTTCCTGATCTCGAAGAAGAATTAAAGGGTTTACGGGAACGCCTTGTAGACCTCGAAAAATGTGTCAAATGTGTCCAGCACCCGCAGTTCCGGGGCAGGACTTCGATTAAGATAGTTCTCCCCGCTCTTGTCCCGGATCTTTCCTATGACGGGTATGAAATTGCTGACGGAGATACAGCAATGGTGACGTATGCACTGATGGCAAAGGGAATGATGGATGCGGAAGAGATGGAGCAGAAGAAGATTGCGTTGCTCAAATATTGCATGCTCGATACGCATGCCATGGTCCGGTTACATGAGAAATTGTTTGAGCTGGTGAATGACCAGTGCTAACGAATGAGAAATAAAGTCACAAACCCCGTTGAACATAAATTCTCTTCCGTCGTTGTTCTATTCTCCGTCGACAATCCCGGCCCAATCCACTCCCCATTCCCCAATCCAACCCCAATTCATTTTTATTCACCACATCGGTAAAAGCTCCTTATCGGTCGCCCGGCAGCATATCCGGATACTCCCCGCTCCTTCAGTCGCGGCACTCCCGGAACCTCAAAATCTTACTCAGCTTTGGGGGTACTATAAAACCGTCCGTTTGGCAAAATAAGCCCAAATTTGGGATATTGGTAAGAGGGACACGTACAGGGCTCTTTTTCCCATGTAAGACATCAATCGGAGCCCGTTGAGAACCCGGAATAACATCAGGTATTTTGTAAAGATCCGCGTTTTTTGGGGTTTTTCTCATACTGATAACACTAAGAAAATGGGAAGATTATTTTGTTCGCTCATAATATTTTTTAAGATTTTGAAGAGCCGTTTCAACAGCACCCAATCCGCCTTCGAGAAAAATAATTCCAAAAACAGCTTCCATCGAAGACCCCTCGTCTCATCATTTTCGGGAGGAAAATTGGCAATGATCGATGAATCATCAAACTGAAAAGAATCCCAGAACCGGGACAAAGGCTCATTTTCCACGAGTTTGTTTCTCTCGTTATGCAGGAATTCACTCAGGGGGATTTTTTGAGCTTCCTGCGAAGACCAGGTACTGGCCATGACCCCGGTTTCC
>Ga0209777_10002695_pt1 | contig 22972 bp, 21 predicted proteins | sample FrelakmetHBP12HB_FD_187147 | JGI IMG/M metagenome (GOLD analysis project Ga0209777, IMG submission 187147) | Freshwater lake sediment microbial communities from the University of Notre Dame, USA, for methane emissions studies -HBP12 HB (SPAdes)... | ecosystem: Environmental > Aquatic >...
GATCTATGAAGCTGACCACCGGCTTCTTCACGTGCGCCTTGATGAACTCGGCGGCCGTCTCCTCGGCGTTGCCGCCGATCTCGCCGATCATGATGATAGCGTCGGTCTCCGGATCCTCGTTGAACGCCTTCAGCACGTCCACGAAGTTCGTGCCGATGATGGGATCACCGCCGATGCCGATGGCGGTGGACTGCCCGATGCCGCGCTGCGTCAGCTGGTGCACGGCTTCATAAGTCAGCGTCCCAGAGCGCGAGACGATGCCGATGCGCCCGGGCAGGTGGATGTTTCCAGGCATGATGCCGATCTTGCACTTGCCGGGCGAGATGATGCCCGGGCAGTTGGGGCCGATGAGGCGCGTCCTCTTGCCTTCCATATAGCGCCACACGCTGACCATGTCGCGCGCCGGGATGCCCTCGGTGATGCAGACGACGAGAGGGACCTCCGCGTCTACCGCTTCCATCACGGCGTCCGCAGCGAACGGCGGCGGGACGAAGATGACGCTGGCGTTGGCGCCGGCCTGCTTCACCGCGTCCTGCACGGTGTTGAAGATGGGCCAGCCCTCGTGGGTGGTGCCGCCCTTGCCGGGCGTGACCCCGCCGACGATCTTGGTGCCGTAGGCGGCGCAACCCTTGGCGTGGAAGGTGCCTTCGCGACCGGTGAGGCCCTGAACTACGAGGCGAGTGTTGTTATCTGCGAAAATGGCCATGGCTACTTTGCACCTCCCGCCAGTCTGACAACTTTTTCCGCCGCATCCTTCATGTCGGTGGCGACGGTGAATTTGAGTCCACTCTTTTGCAGGATCTCGCGGCCCCGCTCGACGTTGGTGCCCTCCAACCGCAGCACGATGGGCAACTGGATGTTCGTCTTCTTCGCCGCCTCCACCACGCCTTCGGCCAGCGTGTCCACGCGCAGGATGCCGCCGAAGATATTGATGAGAACGGCCTTCACGTTCTTGTCGGCGAGCAGGATTTCAAAGGCGTGGGTCACTTGCTCAACGTTGGCACTGCCGCCCACGTCGAGGAAGTTGGCGGGCATGCCGCCGGCGAACTTGATGATGTCCATGGTGGCCATGGCCAGGCCGGCGCCGTTCACCATGCAGCCCACGTTGCCGTCGAGCTTGATGTAGTTGAGGCTGTACTTGCTGGCCTCAACCTCGAGCGGCGCTTCCTCGGTCAGGTCGCGCAGCTCCTTCAGGTCAGGATGACGGTAGAGCGCGTTGTCGTCAATGTTCACCTTGGCGTCGAGCGCGAAGACCCGTCCGTCAGTCGTCGTGATGAACGGATTGATCTCGAAGAGCGAGCTGTCGGTGTCTTCGTAGGCCTTGTAAAGCGCCAGCATGAACTTCACCGCGGGGGCGATGAATTCCGGCTTCAGCCCGAGTTTGAAGGCGACCTTGCGCGCCTGGAAAGCCTGGAAGCCGATGGCCGGATCTACATATTCCTTGATGATTGCGTCGGGGTCGCGCGCTGCGACGACCTCGATCTCCATGCCGCCGGCCGCCGACGCCATGAAGACCGGGCGCGACACCGCGCGGTCGAGTAGGATGCCGAGATAAAGTTCGCTGGCGATGGGCAGGGTCTCCTCCACCAGCAGCCGGCTTACGACTTTGCCTTCGGGGCCGGTCTGGTGGGTCACCAGCGTCATGCCGAGCATCTTGGCGGCGAGCTCGCCCGCCTCCTCAACGCTCTTGGCGATCTTGACGCCGCCGCCTTTGCCGCGGCCTCCGGCGTGGATCTGTGCCTTGACGACGACTCCCTTGGCTCCGGCGCTGATGAGGTCTTTGGCGGCGCGTTCGGCTTCCTCGCGCGACGCAACCATCGTGCCGCGCGGCACCGCCACTCCATACTTCGCAAGAATGGCTTTGGCCTGGTACTCGTGGATTTTCATAATTGGCAGGTGGCGAGCGGTGCTCGCGCAGCCGCCGACGGCGCCTTCGCGCCTCCGGCAGCCTGATGTTGGCCTTTCGATAAAAGATGTCGGCTGATACGCCTCTCCAGCCGTGGATTGACGTACTCAAGATTATATATGTGCGCCGCGGCGTGAGGATAATCGGATTGCGACGGAGCTGATTTCAGCGTGCCTTTGGGTAGGGCCGAGCTTTAGCGCAGCGTCAGGGTTTGGGTAGAGCCGGGCTTCAGCCCGGCGTCAACGGCGATATGGAAATGGGGCTTCAGCCCCCGAGGTAAGCCTTTCCCTTCCCAGAATGAATTGAGAGTTCATTTCCCAGCGTGGCGGCGTGGAGTTAAGCTGCGGGGCAGAGGATATTGCCATGAAACGCATTCTTTGCGCCGTCGCAGTTCTGCTGTTTGTCGCGTTGCCGGCAACCGCACAGAACATCCAGATCAATCGCGAAAACAAGACCATCTACGTTTCTGCCGAAGGCGAAGCCAGCGCCGATGCCGAAATCGTGACTCTGACCCTGGGCTATCACTCTTATGGAAAGACAAAGGACGCGCTCTACGATGAGGCTGCGGCAGTCTCGGAAAATGTCGTCAATGCGCTACTCGAGGCGGGCGTGAAGATAGAACAGATTCAAACTGGCACCGTCTCGCTGACCAAGCTTTACCAAGAACCGAACTGGCCGGAAGAGTGGAGGGCTAGTCGCGTATTCGAAGCTTCTCTCACTTGGAAGATCGTCGTGCCTGTGAAGCAAGGTGAGATGGTGTTGGCAATTGCGATGAAGGCGGGCGCCAACTACTTCGGCGACCCGACCTGGGACGTAGTCGATCGCACGAAGCTCCAGGCCGAAGCGGGCAGGATCGCACTTGAGAAAGCGCGCACCGTAGCGGATTCCATGGCTGCGGGGCTGGGAGCCAAGCTCGGTGCGCTAGTCTACGCCAGCAACGCGGCACCCGTCCGTCTGAAGGAATGGCCGTTCACGTTTTCTGCCAGCTCCAATGCGTCGCTGGCCGGCACGCGAGGGACGACAGTTCCGGCGAGGGTCATTAGGCTTTTCCCTGAGAAGATCACCGAGAAGACCACAGTTTACGCCGTGTTTGCCATCGAGTAACCGTCGCGAAGACGGGAAGAGCCGGGCTACAGATCAGCGCAAGCGGGGCTTGGGTAGAGCCGGGCTTCAGCCCGGCGTCAACGACGAGCCAAAGGACGGCTTTACCCGCTGGGGTAGGCCGTCCTCGGATGTCATGAGCAGAACATATTTCATCACCGCCATCACCGCGCAGCGGCGACCGATCCTGCACAGCGACAAGTTGGCGCACCTGTTGATCGACGTCCTGATGAATTGCCGGGAACGGGGCATCCTCGTTCCCGAGTTTGTCGTGATGCCGGAACATTTCCACGCGCTTATCACCACGGATATGACAATCGAACGCGTGACGCAGCTCATCAAGGGCGGCTTCTCATTCCGCGCAAAGCGCGACGGCGGATTCAGTGGTGAAGTCTGGCAAGCGGGTTATCACGACCGCCGCGTGCGAGACAACAAGGAGTCCGAAGCAATGAGGCGGTATATCCATGAGAATCCCGTGCGGCGCGGGCTCATTTCGCAAGCACGGGATTGGCCCTGGAGTTCGGCGAGCGGATCATTCCCTCTCGATGGCTCACCCCAGGGGCTAAAGCCCCGTTTGATATTGGCACCATAACGCCGGGCTAAAGCTCGACTCTACCCAAGAGCCAAACCCGCTCGCCGGGCCATCGGCACGCCAAGTCGATGGCCGACCTTGCGCGCAGAACCAGTACGACGCCCCTCCCCACAACCACTACTCCACCGGTACCTTCTGCATGTAAACGGCGATGTCGACGTTCCAGTGCAACTGCTCCACAATGCTCTGCTTGAGCGCCAGCGCCGCATCCGGATCGCCGTGGACGAGGTGCGTGATACTCGGCGTCTTGGTGAAGGTGCGCAGCCATTCCAGCAGCTCGGGAGTGTCGGCGTGGTCGCTGAACTGCTCCAGGGCCGCCACCTGCGCGCGCACCGGGATGATCTGGCCGAAGATCTTGACCTCCTTCGCGCCCTCCTTGATCTGGCGTCCGCGGGTGCCTGTGGCCTGGTAGCCGATGAACAAGATGAGGTTGCGCGGGTCGGGCAGGCGCAGCGACAGGTGGTGCTGGATGCGTCCGCCCATGCACATGCCGTTCGAGGAGACGATGATGCAGGGGTACTTGCTGTCGTTGATCTTCTTCGACTGGTCGGCGGTGATAGCGAAAGTAAAGTTTGGCCAGGTGAGCGGCGAGCCCCATTTCGTGATCAACTGCTTGGTCTCGTCACTGAACTCCTCGGTGTGCTTCAGGAAGATGTCCACCGCCTTGATGGCCATGGGGGAGTCGGCAAAGACGGGGATGCGCGGCACCAGTCCCTGCTCCATCAGTTCCTTGAGCAGGAAGAGGAACTTCTGGGTGCGCTCCACGGCGAACGAGGGCACGATGACGCTGCCGCCGCGGGCCACGCAGTCGCGAATGTCCTTCGCCATCTCCGGGCGCGGATCGTCATGCGGGTGCAGGCGGTTGCCGTAAGTAGACTCCATCACCAGCAGGGCGGGCGACTCGCCCTCGGTGGGACCGGAGTGCACCACCTTGCCGGGCGCGACCTGGTCGTTGCGCACGCGGCCGATGTCGCCGGTAAAGAGCATGGTGCGCACGCCGGTGGCGGTCTTCAGGGTGATCTCCGCCATGGCCGAGCCCAGGATGTGCGCCGCGCGCACGAAGCGGAAGCTCAGCTCTGGCGAGACCTGCACCGCCTGGCCGAAGGGCACAGGCTTGAAGCTCTGCAACGCCTGCTGCGCCTCCTCCGCGGTGTAGAGCGGCAGGGCGGGCGTGTGCTTCGAGCTCTTCATCTTGTTGTGGAACTCGGCATCTTCTTCCTGCAGGAAGCCGGAATCAGGCAGGATGATGCCGCACAAGTCCACCGTTGCCGGCGTGGCATAGACCGGCCCACGGAAGCCTTCCTTCACAAGACGCGGAATCCATCCGCAGTGGTCGAGGTGGGCGTGGGTCAGGATGACGGCCTCGATCTCCTTGGCGTTCATGGGCGGGTCCTGCCAGTTCTTTTCGCGCCACTCCTTCTGGCCCTGGAACATGCCGCAGTCCACCAGGACCTGGCAGCCGGTGCGCCCGGTCTCGTCGCCGTTGCTGTTGATGAGGTGCTTGGAGCCGGTGACGGTGCCTGCGGCTCCGAGAAATTGGATGTAGCTCAAGTGTGGCCTCCGTGCAGCTCTGGATTTACCTCAGGGGCTAAAGCCCCATTTGTTAACGTCGTCTTGACGCCGGGCTGAAGCCCGGCTCTACCCAAAAGCCAAACGCGTGCGGCGCAGCGGTCATGCGTGCGGCCGAAACTACTTTCTATGCTTCGACGGCGGGTTCGGCAAGTCCTCATGTGGCTTCGTCGGCGCCGGTGCTTCGATGGTGGCGGCGTTGTTGCTCACGTCGGACTCGGGCACGCTGCCGTCGTTCACCACCACCTTCTCCGGCAGTCCATGAAAGCTGATGCGCACAATTGCCTTGCCATGACCCGGAACGACGACGCGTTGCGAACGCTCGCCCGCCGGCGCGCGCAGAACCACGGGCACCTCGCACCAAGGATCGCCGAGGTTCTCCACGGTGACGGCGATGACGTATTCGCCGCCGAGCGTCTGCCGAGTGTTCACGGCGGCGATGGCAAAATCGGGCAGCCCGCGGTCGCGATAGACCCAGTCATCGAAAAACTGCTCCAGGCTGCGCCCGGCTTCCAGGCGCGACTCGATGAGCCGCTGCATGTACCCCGGCTCGTGGTCGTTCATGCCGTTGTAGGAGCGCAGCGCTGCACGCAGGTTCTCGTCGCCTACCATGTCGCGTAGCATCCACCAGACAAATGCCGCCTTGGTGCGGAAGAAGAGATCGTCGTGCGTCTGGGTGAGCGGCTGGGCGGTTAGCGTCGGCGCGTCTTCCGCGGGGTCGGCCTTCTGTCCCGGGCGGTCCGCCGAGACCAACGCATCGGCGAACTCGTTAAGATAATTGAGTGCTGCGCGCCGGCCTGCCTGTCGCTCGCGCACCAATGCTTGCGCGAAAGCGGCGAGCCCGTCGCTGATCCACGGGCGCGGCGAGCTGAAGGCGGCGTGCGTCGTGACGCGCGCCAGCGCCGTTTCGAGCGCGAGGTCCGGAAGTGGCTGCAAAGGAGTAAAGAGAAACGCGCCGCTCTCGAACGGCAGCGCGTCGGGGTCGGCCAGCTCCACGATGACCACCTTGCGCTTCAGCCCGCCGAACCATTCCTCGATGATGGGCACATCCTTCTCGAGCGCCAGCGCGTAATCACGCGCGACCTGCGTGTGGGGCTCGGAGTGGAAAACGACGAGCTTCTCACGCGGCAGGGAGATCAGCGGGCCGAACACGACTACGGGGACCTCTCCCGCGGGAAAGACGACGCTCGCGCTGCGCAGGCCCTTGGTTTGACCTTCCGCCGTCCCGCGCTGCTCGCCGTTGGTGACGAGGTTCATCCCCGCGCTCTTCTCCTCTCCCGCGGGCCAGCGGAAGGTGACTTCCATCTGTGCCTGGCGGGGCTTCCACGCGGCCAACGTGTCGAAGACCTCCGTGCCGTTGGACAGGCTGGCGGCATCGGTCTCCACCGGGTACCAGACAACGTAACCGATGCCGCGCATCGCGCTGAAGTCGTCGCTCAGGCGGTCCCAGTCGCTGCGCAGCGCGGTCTTCACCGGTGTGCCGATGCGCACCAGGCGCTCTGCACTGGCCTCGATAGGCCCGCCGTAAGAGACACCCAGGGTCACGGTGCCGCCCTGCGGGATGGCCTCCGGTAGTTGGATCACGATTTCCGTGAGCGCGCCGGTGTGGTCAATGTCGCTGGTGTAGAGGTCCGAGAGCCATTCGACCTCGTTCTCGCCGATGGTCACGCGCTTCCACTCAAGCGATGATGAGATCTGGAGTACGAGGCTGATCTGCGGCTGCGGAGAGTTGTTGCGCACCTCAATGGCGCCGGTCGCGGCCAGTGCATGATGCGTCTGGTCAAGATCAATCTGCAGCTTGCACTGCGTGATGGAAAAGGCCTTACGGTCGAGCGCCGCCGCGGGCAGGCATGCCGCGAGCAGCAGCGCCGCTGTCAGAATGGTCCGGAATCGCTTCACCGCCGCCTCTTCCCTGCCTGCGCCTGCGGCTTGCGCTGGCGGAGGACCTCGTACATCACGATTCCGCCCGCCACGGAGACATTCAGCGAGGCCACGCTGCCCGTCATGGGGATGGAGACCAGCATGTCGCACTTGCGGCGCACCAGATCGTGCAGGCCCTTGCCTTCGGCGCCCATCACGATGGCGCAGTGCATCTTGTAATCGAGCTGGTCGTAGCTCTGCTCGCCGCGCTCGTCGAGCCCAACCACCCAGATGTTGCGCTCCTTCAGCTCTTCCAGGGTGCGGGCGATGTTGACCACGCGTGCCACGCGCAGGTGTTCGGTGGCGCCCGCTGAGGCCTTCACCACCGTTCCGGTGATGCCCGCTGCCCGCCGCTCGGGGATGATGACGCCGTCCACGCCGGCGCCGTCGGCCGAGCGCAGCAGCGCGCCCAGGTTGTGCGGGTCCTCCACGCCGTCAAGGACCAGCAGAAAGCTGTACTCGCCGCGACGGTTCTCCAGCAGGTCGTCGAGGTCGTTGAACTTCTTGGCGGAGGCGAAGGCCATCACGCCCTGGTGGTTGCTGGTGCCGGTGGCGCGGTCAATCTCCTCGCGCGGCACAAAGCGCACGCTGATGCCTTGGGCGCGGCAATCGTCAATGATGCGCTGCACCCGGGCGTCGCCGCGGTCGCGGGCGATGGTGACGTGGTCGAAGCGGCGCTGGCCGGTCTTCAGCGCCTCGCCCACGGGATGGATGCCGAAGATGATGTCAGGCATGAAGCGTTCTCACTTCTCGGTTCAAAATCAATTCGCCACGGATGAACACGGATATCATCCCCTGGGGCGAGAGGGGGAAGCCTCTCGGACCTGCGATGTTGCTCAACAAGTTCCAATCCGTGGTGATCCGTGCGAATCCGTGGTCCCGGTCTTCCTGGTTCCTGGCCCCTGTTCCCCTACTCCCTGCACTCCGCGGCCGCCGCCGGAAAGCCCAGCAGCGCCTGCCGGAACTTTTCGGCGCCGAGTGTCCGCGTCACAAGGTAAAGGATACGCTATCCGCAGCCGCCGGCATCTCGTGTTTCGCCCTGCCTTCGCAGCGGCTATACTCTTGCCATGCCGCTTTCTGTGGTGATTGTGGACGATGAGCAGTTGGCGCGCGACGAGCTCGCCTACCTGCTGCAGGACGTGCCCGACGTGGAGGTGATCGCGCAGGGCAAGAACGGCGTGGAGGCCGTCAACCTCATCCGCGAGCACTCCCCTGACCTGGTCTTTCTCGACGTGCAGATGCCAGGCCTCGACGGCTTCGGGGTCATCAAGAAGCTGGTGGAGCGCAAGGTGCCGCCGCCGCAGATCATCTTTGCCACCGCCTTCGACCAGTACGCCGTACGCGCCTTCGAAGTCAACGCGGTTGATTACCTGCTGAAGCCCTTTGACAAGAAGCGGGTTGCCGAAGCCGTGGACCGCGCGCGCCGGAACCTGGAGAGCACCACGCCCTCGGGCGACAAGCTCGATACGCTCGTCCGCCTGCTGGAGCAGCAGAAGCCGCAGCAGGCCAAGATCCTGCTCAAGGCCGGCGGCAGGCTCTTCCTGGTGGACCAGAAGGACATCTGCTACGCCTCCATCGAAGACGGTGTCATCACCGTAGTGGCGCACCAGATGGAGGGACAGTCAAACTGTCGCACGCTCGAAGAGCTGCTGGCTTCGCTCGATCCGGCGATGTTCTGGCGCGCGCACCGCTCCTTCCTGGTAAACATCAACCGCATCAAGGAAGTGGTGCCCTGGTTCAAGAGCTCGTACCAGATCCGCATGGACGACAAGAAGCAGACGGAGATTCCGGTGAGCCGCGCCCAGACGCGTCGCCTGCGCGAGCTCTTCGGGCTGTGAGCCGGGCACACACCGCCACGCGGTATAATCGGCCATCGCGATGAAAGCTTATGTCTTTGTCTCGTTGAAGAAGAGTGTCCTGGATCCGCAGGGCAAGACCATACAGGGCGCCCTGGCCAAGATGGGCTACAAGGGCGTGGCTGACGTGCGCCAGGGCAAGTTCTTCGAGGTGACGCTCGGCGGGCTGGACCGCGACGCGGCCAAGGCGGAAGTCGAGCGCATTGCCCGCGAGGTGCTGACCAACCCCATAATCGAGGAATTCCGCTACTCGTTGGAAGATTGATCTCCCCAGCGCGCCCGCCGGGGTTCGCGCGCGCCGGTTGTCCTTGCATCGCAGGAGTTCGTATGTGCGGCATTGTTGGCTACGTCGGCAAGAAGCATGTCGTACCCGTCATCCTCGACGGCCTGAAGCGGCTGGAGTACCGCGGTTATGACTCGGCCGGCATCGCGGTGGCGGGCAACGGCGGCGGCTTCCAGATCCGGCGCGCCGCCGGCAAACTGCGCAACCTGGAAGAGGCCATCCGCCTGAAGCCGATTGACGGCACCTATGGAATCGGCCACACGCGCTGGGCCACGCACGGCCGCCCCAGCGAAGAGAACGCACATCCCCACAGCGACTGCACCGGCAAGATCGTGGTGGTGCACAACGGCATTGTGGAGAACTACCTCACCCTGAAGAAAAAGCTGCGCGAGGAAGGCCACAGCTTCCGTACCGAGACCGACACGGAGATCATCGCCCACCTTATCGAGAAGTACTACGTCAAGGAGAACGCCGACGGCAAGGTGAAGCTTGAAGAGGCCGTGCGCCGCACCGTGAAGCAGCTCAACGGCGTCTTCGCGCTGGCGGTCATCAGCACGGAAGAACCTGACAAGATCGTGGCGGCCCGCAATGGCCCGCCGGCGGTCATCGGCCTGGGCAAGGACGAGTACTTCGTCGCCTCCGACGTGCCCGCCATCCTCCACCACACCCGCGACATGTTCTTCCTCGCCGACGGCGACCTGGCGGTGATCACGCCCGGCGGAGTGCAGCTCAGCGACTTTGACGGCAAGCCGGTGCAGCGCGAGATTCAGCACATCACCTGGGACCCCATCATGGCGGAGAAGGGCGGCTTCAAGCACTTCATGCTCAAGGAGATCTTCGAGCAGCCGCGCGCCGTCCGCGACACTTCCCTGGGCCGCATGTCGCTGGACAGCGGCAAGGTCTTTCTCGATGAGATGGAGGTCAGCGACCGCGAGTTCCGCGAGGCCACCAAGTTGTACATCGCGGCCTGCGGCACGAGCTGGCACGCCGGCATGGCCGGAAAGTACATGATCGAGCGCCTGGCCCGCCTGCCGGTGGAGCTGGACTACGCCAGCGAGTTTCGCTACCGCAATCCCATCCTGGCGCCGCACGACCTGGCGCTGCTCATCACCCAGTCCGGCGAGACCGCGGACACCATCGCCGCGCAGCGCGAGTGCAAGGCCAAGGGATGCAAGACGCTCGCTATCTGCAACGTCGTCGGCTCCATGATCGCGCGCGAGGCGGCCGGCACCATCTACACCCATGCCGGACCCGAGATCGGCGTGGCTTCCACCAAGGCATTCACCGCGCAGCTCACGGCTTTGGTTCTGCTGGCGCTGCACATGGGCCAGGTGCGCGGCACGGTCAGCGATGACGAGTCACAGGCGTTGGTCACGGAACTTTCCAAGCTGCCCGGCAAGCTCGAGCAGGTGCTCGCACACGGCGAGCAGCTCGAGGAGCTGGCCCGCGAGTATCACCGCGTGCAGGATTTCCTCTTCCTCGGCCGCGGCGTGCACTTCCCCATCGCGCTCGAGGGCGCGCTCAAGCTCAAGGAGATTTCCTATATCCACGCAGAAGGCTATGCCGCCGGCGAGATGAAGCACGGCCCCAACGCACTGATTGACGAAGACCTCCCCGTGGTCATCCTGGCGACGTGCGACCTCGACAACCCCGAGAGCGTGCTGCGCTATGAGAAGACGATGAGCAACCTGAAGGAAGTGAAGGCGCGCTCCGGCCGCGTCATCGCCATTGCGGTGGAGGGCGACGAGCAGATCAAGGAAGACGCCGACCACGTCATCTATGTGCCGCCTGCGCCGGAGCTGCTGCTGCCCATCATCGAGATCATCCCTCTGCAACTGCTCGCCTACCACATCGCGGTGCGCCGAGGCTGCGACGTGGACCAGCCGCGCAACCTGGCGAAATCAGTGACCGTCGAGTAGCTCTGGGAGGCTGTGAAGCTCCGCGAGGCTGCCGCCCTGCCGTCTCTATCGTTTTGAGCAGCTCACGGATATGTAATTGATTCAAAATACTTACTCTATATCTCTAGATCTTATAGAGACATTCTATTTGCAAGATATTACATTGTGATGTAATATCTTATCGGCATTAAAGCAAAGGGGCCAAACATGACCGGCACAAGCCTGAAGACCGCGCGCAATCAGCGGGGATGGAATCAGCAAACACTGGCGAAGTTGTTGGGCGTGTCGCAGACGCTGGTTTCGCTCTGGGAGCAGGGAGCCCGCGGGGTTCCCGCGCGCTGGCGGCAGCAATTGCGGCAGTTGGGCCTGGAGCTGGATCCGACCGAACTTCCCATGCGAGATGAGCCTAACCCGGCAACCGTGGATTTTGCGCAGGAACTGGCGAACGATGGCTACCCCGGCTTTGCACATCTTAAGGAGAGTGCGCCAGGTTGGAATCCCGCTCAGCTTCTTGTCATGGCTTTGTCGGAAAGCAACCTGGACCGGCGTGTCGCCGAGGCTCTACCTTGGCTGGTGCTGCGCTACTCGCAGATGAACTGGGAGTGGGTGTTCCGCGAAGCCAAACTGCGCGACTTGCAGAACCGGCTTGGTTTCACGCTGGCGCTGGGGAAAAGGCTCGCTCTCCAGAAGCAGCAGAACGACGTCGCCGCTGTTCTGATGTCGCGGGAAAGTGCTCTGCGAGGATCGTTGCTGGCAAAAGAAGAGACGTATGGTAACGACCGCATGACCCAGGCGGAGCGGAGCTGGTTGCGCGCGAGGAGACCAGCCGAGGCCGCCGCCTGGCATATACTCTCCGATATGGAGCCCGCCCACTTGATACATGCCTGACGCCGCTCCCATTCCTGAACCTTGGGGTTCGTTTCTTCGCGAACTCGATGAGATCACCAGCGAACCAGTGGACTTCCACTGCATCGGTGGATTCGTCGTCACCCGCATGTACGGCTTTCACCGTGAAACTCGCGACGTGGCGTACTTTCAATCCGACCGGCGACCCAGCGCGACGAGTACCTGGAGAAAGGTGCGGAGGGTTCCGAGTTGCACCGAAAGTATGGGGTGTACCTCGACCTGGTCACGGTCATTGAAGCTTGGCCCGAAGACTACGAGCAGAGGCTAACTGAGATGTATCCACGGCGCCTGAAGAACATCCGCCTTTACGCGCCCGAGGCTCACGATCTGGCCCTGATGAAGCTCGGGAGAAATATCGAGCGTGATCGCGAGGATGTGAAATTCCTGGCACGGCAGGGATTCATAACTGCCGAAGGTCTTCAGCAGCGCTACGAGCAGGAGATGCGCCCCTACATAGCGATGCCTGAGCAGCGAACCGACCCTGTAATCCAATTGTGGACGGGGATGCTCCGAGAAGATCTCGCAGCAACTTCCCACGATCAAGCATAATTATGAACCATGTGGCCTGCGAGCTGTCGCGCGGTCAGCAACGGTCTGCCGGTGTGATTTAGAAGCCAAAAAGCCGAGAACTGAATCCTATATACAGCCGTCCTTTGGGGTCCCAACGGCACCGCCTGAAGACGGCGCGGCCACGGGCCCCGGGCGGAGGCCAATCCCAGTGAACGGGTGATTGTTTGGAACGAGAACTGCTAACCGCGCGTCTGACAAGATCCGTGCTCCTCAGCGAAAAGACCAAGCACCTTGAGTTCGAGGTGCAGGGGGTGGAGCGCTTCGACTTCGCCGCCGGACAATTCGTCTCCGTGCGCGAACCCAAAGCCGACGGCAAGTTCGTCACTCGCGCCTACTCCATCGCCAGCGGCCCGCGCGGAAACAACGTCTTCGAGCTTTGCCTGAACCGCGTGGAGGAGGGCTTCATGTCCAACTACCTCTGCGACCGGGAGGTTGGGGAGTTGATCCACTTCCACGGCCCGCACGGGCACTTCATCCTCGGGCCGGAGCCGCGCGACACCCTGTTCATCGCCACCGGCACCGGCGTTGCGCCCTTCCGCAGCATGGCCGAGTGGCTCTACACTCATGCCGGCCGGAACGGCTCGCGGAACACCCGGCTGGTTTACGGCACGCGCTGGCCCGAAGACGTTTATTACATGGAGCAGTTCGACCGCATGGCCGCTGAACATCCCAACTTTCATTACGAGGTCACGCTCAGCCGCCCGCCGGAGGGCTGGCAGCGCGGCAAGGGCTACGTGCAGGAGCAGGTCCGCCGCATCGTCAACGGACGCACTGACATGGAGGCCTACATCTGCGGCCTGAATGACATGGTCTCCAGCGTGCGCACGCTGTTCAAGGACGAGATGGGCTGGGACAAGAAGCAGATCAACTTCGAGCGCTACGACTGAGGGAGCGATTCCCGGTGGAAAGACCGCCGCGGAGAACAGGAAGATTACCTCACACACGCTTTCGAACCCTTGCGGATTCCACTCACTGCGGGCAGGCTGAGCCGTCTATTCTCATAGAGACAGATCAATACTTCTGGGGCAAGAAGTGCGGGCCTCTGCGGGGGGCGACAAAATGCACACGCGTGGACGAGCCGGCAGCCGCCATCTCGGCATCCTCGAGTATGTTCGCGGGCTGTGCTTCTGGCTGTGTGGAGCGGCGCTTGTCACTGCTCCCGCCATGGCCCAGCTGGGTTCGCCGCGAGCATGGCTCTATGATCTTCGCCCCGGCGATCACCTTACCTACACAGAGACAGCCGAGCGCGAGCTTACAGGACCACACGCACAATTCAAGACGAAGCTCCGTTTCAAGAGTGAAGTCATTGTAGCGGGAGAGAAGGGCGGACTCCTCACGGCAGGTATGCAACGTAACATCGAAAACGCTGAGCTCGTCTTCGAGCGCCAGCGAGGGAAGGACGTAACCGCGCGCGAACGTCCCGGATTTCAGGAGCGCGTGGCGGGCCGGGCGCATTTCGCAGAGGCCAACGAGATTCAGCCTGATGGCTGGCCCCGGCGCTACTGGCAGGCGGTGCGCGAGTCCTCCAGTCGCATTCTGGTAGGTTTGCATGAGATTGAGCCGCTGCCGGCAGGAGTCGTGAAGGTGGGCGACCACTGGCAGGGCGGCAGCGTGTTTGCCATGCAATTCCGGTTCGAGCGCGAGCTGACGATCGAGCAGGAAAGCTGCGCCCTGGTCACCGGAGAGACGGCTAGCGGGAAACTCCGCCTCAGCTACGTATTCTGCCCGACTTCTGGGATCATGCACAGCGTGGAGCTGGAGGGAAGCTACGAGACCTTTGACGGAGAGATGCACGAGAAGTTCTTCCTGACCCTCGACGGGCGAAAGCGCGGAGAGGATCTCGCCGCGTGGCTTGAATCGCCTGCCACTCGACTAGCGGCCTTGCGTGCACTGTTGTTGTCTGATTGGCTGCCAGTTGACTCCACTCGCCTGCAGGCGGCGATCGATGCGACCGACCCGCAGGTGCGGACGCTTGCCCTCTCGCTGACCGCCCGCCGCCGTCTCACGCTCTCGTCCCGCACCCGGCCGAACGACAATGAGTTAATACTGAAAATGCTCTCTCTGTTGAGCGAAAGTCCACGAACCGCACCCGCGGAAAAGAGCGGACCGGGGCCGGATGCGTCAAGCGACCCGCCCGGGACTTTCCTGCAGGTGGTGAAGCAGGGGCCGTACGCCGGGCTCCCATACATTCTCCATATCCCCGAGAACTACGTGCGCGACCGGAGCCTGCCGCTGGTGGTTTACCTCGCAGGCGGGCCTGGCCGGGCATTCGACGCGGCGAATGCCTCTGACGCTGAAACGGGCAAGTGGGGATACTTCATCCTCTATCCGGATGCGGGCGGAAGAATGTGGTGGGAATCGGAGGTGTCGGACCGCACTCTGATGGTCTTGAATGAGGTTCTCGCCGAGTTCCGGATCGACGCATCGCGCATCTTCATCGCCGGTTTCAGCAACGGCGGGACGGGCGCGCTCTACTATGCCACGCTCTGGCCTACTCACTTCGCCGGCGTGGTCTCCCTGATGGGAGCTGCCGAGTGTCTCAGGGAAACGGCCCCCCTCGACTTTGCGAAGCTGGCTAACGTGCCGGTCCTGTTGGTGCACGGCGAAGAAGATGACGTAATCCCCCACTTCTGCTCGGAGGATGCCTACAAATCGTTGCGCAAGAGAAACAGCGCGGTCGAGTACCACCTCCTCAAGAAACGCGGCCACGACATCACAATCGGCAGCGATGACGGGCTGACCCGGCAGTTCGTCCACAGAATGTCGGAGACGTCCCAGAGCACTTCGACGGTGCATTAACCTTGAGTTCGCTCGACTCTTCTCGCGGAACCGTAGAGAGGGCTGCTCGCCGACTCGAAGGACATACAGGCACATCGTGAAACGAGTAGTTCGTCCCCTGACCAGTGAAGAGACTTCCTGTGCGTCTCAATCGATACCAGCGTAACGACGGTTGTGCACTTGACACACATGACGGAGAAATCTAGAGTGAGGATGCCGTGACAGGGCCACCGCAGGATGGCATCGCTGATCTCGCTGCGATTGAGAAGCGGGCAAGGGATTTGTCTGATTGGCTAAAGAAAGAGGGTCGAGGATGCTTCGTTGAGCAGAAGCACCTCGACCCCGATACAGTCGAGAGAATCTACTGGCATTACGGCTATTTCGCGGCGCTGTGTGATGCCTACCGTTTATTAACCGGCCAGCAAATTTCTAGAGAAGTTCACGGCAGCCAGAAACGGGGCAAGGATACGATGTATTCTTCGGTCTAGCCGGGTGAACCTTGTTGTCCAGTTTGTCGCTTCCCCCAAAGTCGTGATACAAGCGGCACTCTTTTTCAAATGCTGACTTGGCTGAGGGATAATATCCGTACTTGAACTGGTCGTATTCTCCGATGTGGTCTCGAATGCGATCTGCCACATCATCGTCCGACCGTCCAACATACGAGATGTAAAATGTGTTCTCTTTGGTTTTGCCCAGGACGTAGGCCCCAGGCGAGGTCTTGGTTACATTCTTTGCAATGCTGTCTTCAGTCAGACTGAACGGACCAGTCAAGCCGCTGTCGGCCATATATCACCGCTTGAAACTTTCTGGAGACACGTCTCCCGTTTGTATTACAATGGCGGAGGGCGGGGGGATCGGACCCCGTTCCAGTGAAGGAACTCCCGCTTATAAGGCGGGTCCTAGCTGCCAGCTAGTCGCCCTCCGATTGGGGCAGATAGATTGTGTGCTCACCACGGCCCCTGTCAGCGTCCCGACCAAGGAAACTGCTGACAGAGGGCCTTCGTGTTATGGCCCCTCGAACCGGCGAGCATGATTGCAAGGGGCTATGTCGTTATCATCGAGGCTCCTCCTCGTCCTTTTTCACTCGCGTTTGCGAATCCTCGGGAACATCTCTCTGGGCTGCGTCAATGATCAATTCCAGCCCTCGAAGGTAGGACTTCAATCGCCGAGCATCATTTGGTGTGATTTCAAATGGAATCTCAAACGTAGCTGAGCGACCACCGCTTAATTCAAAACGAGTTACGTTTCCACTCGCGGCTGGAGAACCAAGAGTTGAAAAGGTTCCCATGGATCTCGCATTTTCTGCTTGTGATTCTGATAAGGAGGGCGCCCGTTGTTGAACTGTGCCATTGGGGGCTGCCGCCTCTGGCGGCAAGGGAAGACCTTCGAGAATCGGCAGTTCCATGATCTGAGTCTTACCGTCCGGACGATCAAAGAAGACTCCCGCGGCTCTCGCTGATTCCTTGAACGCATCGACCCATTGAGATGAAAGCTCCCTTGGAATTCCCGCTTCCTGTTCGATGATGTTCTTCAGAAATTCGTCCGCCGGAAGAAGTTTTCCCTTGTGCCGCTCGAAAATGCGGCTGAAGACGGAGATATTCGAGAGAGATGCTTTCCTCGCGTTCATCTCCACTCTCTCATCTGTGGGAGCCGCAATCGCAGAGCCCTGCTCTGTTAGTACCAGGTCATCGTTTTGTTCAGTCACGAGACCGTAAGAACGAAGGGCGGCAATCTTCTTGGTGAACGAACTGCTACTTGACGAATTTCCGCTGATCTTCGAGAACAGCCCCCTTGAGACTAGGCCGCCACCCTGCTCGTAAATTTGCCGCACGAGCCGAAAGGCTTCATTGAGTGAGATGAAGGGGGGAAATGAACCCTTCGGAAATCGTTCTGATTTCGTCGCTGTCGGAGTTTGGGTCATTCTTGCCTCGCTTACTACACCCAGCATTCTAACACGATTAGCGGGTGGCGCTATGCACAACTATGCTTGGAAATGGCTTACCTTATAGATACAGAAGCAGTTAAAAAAGACAGGCAGTCGCTTGACGGGATCTCAGGTATCCCGCTAAACATTGTTTAGGCTGAATAATTGCGGGGTCGTGAAGCCTTTTCGTACCCTTAGGGTGTGCAGGTTGTACGCCCCGGTTGTACAATAGCGCTGCGTGTTGACGCTTCGCTTGAGTCGCTGGCGGGTTGCATCCTGTGCGGTTAAGAGGTTTGACCCTGAGGAGACCGCAATGACTGCCTTTACGCTGATCAATACGCAGACAATTCGTGTGAACCGCACCGACCTGCGGGACCAGCAGAGCAAGTATCTGAGTGAGGCAAGTGGCACAACCATCGTCGAAGTTGTGGGACGTGGCACCGAAAAGGAGCGCTGTATCGTAGATAAGCAGTACCTAGATGAATTGAAGAAAAAGCTCCGCGCACTGATCGAAACGGTTGAGATCATGCAGGATACGAAGCTGTTCAGTCAGATCATGCGAGCCGCACCGACATTGGATGAAGATGCTCGACTTGGTAAGCTACATTCGTTCGAAGAGGCATTCGGGGAGGATTGATCTGATTTCGTACACGTTCAAATTCACAGACGAGGGGTTGCAGGATGTAAGGGCGCTTCCCAAGAACGTGAAGAATTCTCTCCGTAAAAAACTCAGGAACACCCTTGTCAAGAACCCGGTTGAGTCGTCGGAAGAACTGACAGACGCTCTAAATGGGTTCCGGAGCTTCCATTTTCACGGATACCGAGTTGTGTTCAAGATTATTGAAGATATTCGGGTTCTTGCGGTCGTGGGGATTGGGAAGCACGACAAAGACGCCAGGAAAGACATCTATTCCCGACTGGAAGAAATGGCGCATAGCGGGCGATTGGCGGAGACGGTATTAAACAGCCTTCGAGAATTCAGTTTCCCTTCAGAGAAACCGTAATGTCCAAGAAACAGATTGGTACTCCAGCTAGAGTTTCGCGGGATGAGTTCAAGCGTGTCTTGGGGAACCTTGTAGGCTCAGGGCCGGCGCCACGGAACAGTGAGCGCACTGGCGAGAAGAAGAAGGTGGCAACTCTGATCCCGCCTAAGACCCAAGCGGGCCGGGGTCGGAAATAAGCTGCTTGTAGTGCATCGTGTCGGTGTGCAGCAACCGTGCCAGCACTTCCTCAAACTTCGCGTTTATGTGCCGTGCATTGAAGCGGTACTCAAACTCGCTCAGGTAGCGGTGCAGATGCTTTATGGTCACGTGATGGAATGACCCTATCAGGCCGCGCTTGAGCAGCGAGAATGCGGACTCGATTGTATTGGTGTGAGTGATCTTGTCCGGCGAAACCCACTCCATTGTGTGATTCACGGCGGTGTGGCGCTTCTTGAAGTTCTTGTCTAGCGCGAAGTCATAGACAACCGCTTGGTCCGTCATGATGCGGGCGCTAGGACTAATATGGCGGTCCACGATCTTCCGCACGGTGTCTTTCTTCGCGTTCGGAGTGTGGAAGAAACGCACGCGGCCCCCGCGCTCGCGCATACCGATTACCATGTCGAACTGCTCAGACCGTATCTTGCGGGAAACGCCACGGCGCTTTGTCTTTCCCCCAATGTACGTCTCATCCATTTCCACGATGCCCTTCATCTTGGTCGGATGATCTTCGGCCATCGCCTTGCGGATGCGGTGAACCATGTACCAGGCGGTGCGGTAGGAGCCGATGCCTAGGTGCTCTTGGAGCTGGAGAGCAGACATTCCCTTCTTCGCGTCCATGACAATCGTGATTGCCAGAAACCAAGTGCGGAGCGGGATGTGAGAGCCGTGGAAGATTGTGCCGACTGTGGGAGAAAAGCGGTGCTTACAGGTGGGCTCAGAGCAGGCATAAGTGAACGGGCGCTTGTTGTCGCCCGCCGTCTTGCGATTGACCCGCGTGAGCTTGTTGTTTCCGCAGATCGGACAGCGCACACCCTCAGGCCAGCGGTAGTTTGCTAGAAACTCCAAACATTGTTCTTCGGTCCGGAACTCGTTGGCAACGTCTATCAGGTTCATGGCTTGCTCCTACAAGAGCAATCATGGCAGAAGTCTATCTGTGTGTCAAGTGCATAATCGTCAGCGTAACTGACTGAATCACATGGCAATTATGGGCGAAGAAGGCTCGTTGCTGGTGCGTGCGACCGATTAACACATCCCCGCATCCAAAAGGTTGACAATAACTCGCTCAAGTCTTATGCTCGGCAGCATAGTAGCGGGGATTGGATAGCAGCGGGATCGTCTCCCGCGCCGCCAGCTTCGAATAAGACAAGCAACGAGTTCCAGGAGGCAAGTTCATGCCAAAGATCATCGGAATTGACCTCGGCACCACCAATTCGGTGGTCGCCGTGATGGAGGGCGGCGAGCCCAAGGTCATCGCCAACGAAGAAGGTGGCCGGACCACGCCATCGGTGGTGGCGTTCACCAAGACGGGCGAGCGCCTAGTGGGCCAGGTGGCCAAGCGCCAGGCCATTACCAATCCGGAGAACACCATCTTCTCCATCAAGCGCTTCATGGGCCGGAGGTTCGACGAGGTCTCCGCCGAGATGAAGATGGTGCCCTACCAAGTAAAGCAGTCGGGTGACCACGTCGCCGTCCTGGCGCAGGAGAAGGACTACACCCCGCCGCAGATCTCGGCGATGATTCTGCAGAAGCTGCGCAAGTCCGCCGAGGACTACCTGGGCGAGGCGGTGACTGACGCGGTCATCACCGTGCCGGCATACTTCAACGACGCCCAGCGCCAGGCCACCAAGGACGCGGGCAAGATCGCCGGCCTGGAGGTCAAGCGCATCATCAACGAGCCGACGGCGGCGGCGCTGGCCTACGGGCTCGACAAGAAGAAGAACGAGACCATTGCTGTCTATGACTTCGGCGGCGGCACCTTCGATATCTCCATCCTCGAGGTGGGCGAGGGCGTCATCGAGGTGAAGTCCACCAACGGCGACACTCACCTGGGCGGCGACAACCTCGACCAGCGCATCGTCGAGTGGCTGATCGCCGAGTTCCAGAAGAACGAGGGCCTGGACCTGCGCGGCAAGGGCAATGAGATGGCGCTGCAGCGTCTGCGCGACGCCGCCGAGCGCGCCAAGATCGAGCTCTCCACCACCATGCAGACCGAGATCAACCTGCCGTTCATCACGGCGGACGCCGCAGGGCCCAAGCACCTGGTGGTCACGCTGACGCGCTCCAAGCTGGAAGAGATGGTGCGCGACATCGTGGAGCGCAGCATCCAGCCGTGCAAGTCGGCCATCAGCGACGCCGGGATCACCGCCGACAAGATCAACGAGGTCGTCCTCGTCGGCGGCCAGACGCGCATGCCGATGATTCAGAAACTGGTGAAGGACCTCTTCGGCAGGGAGCCGCACAAGGGCGTGAATCCCGACGAAGTGGTTGCGGTGGGCGCGGCCATTCAGGGCGGCGTGCTGCAGGGCGAGGTGAAGGACCTGCTGCTGCTCGACGTGACCCCGCTGACGCTGGCGATCGAGACGCTGGGCGGCGTGGCCACGCCGATGATCCCGCGTAACACGACGATCCCCACGAAGAAGACGGAGACCTTCTCGACCGCCGCCGACAGCCAGACCTCGGTGGAGATCCACGTGTTGCAGGGAGAGCGGCCCATGGCGGGCCAGAACCGCACGCTGGGCAAGTTCCACCTGACGGGGATCCCCATGGCGCCGCGCGGCGTGCCGCAGATCGAAGTGACGTTCGACATCGACGCCAATGGAATCCTGAACGTGACCGCCAAGGACACCGCCACCGGCAAGGACCAGAAGATCACCATCACGTCGTCTTCCGGTCTGAGCAAAGAGGAGGTGGAGCGCATGGCGAAAGAAGCCGACGCGCACTCCGCCGAAGACAAGCAGAAGCGCGAGGAGATTGACACCAAGAACCAGCTCGACAGCATGATCTACCAGATCGAGAAGATGCTGCGCGAGAACGGCGACAAGATCTCCGGCTCCGAGCGCGGCGACGTGGAGAACGCGCTGGCCGACGCCAAGAAAGCGGTGGAGAGCGGCGACGCCCGGCAGATGAGCACCGCGCGCGACAATCTGCAGAAGGCATCGCACAAGCTGGCCGAGGCCATGTACAAGGCGTCGGCGGCACAGCAGGGCGGCGCGGCGCCGGGTGGCCAGGCTGAGGATACCGCGCAGCCGGGAGCGGGCACGAACGGCCAGGCGAAGAAGGACGACGGCGTGATTGACGCCGAGTACGTGGACGTGGACGAGAAGAAGTGACGCCGTTTTGCGGGCGCGATCCCGCGAAGCGGGAGGGAGCCGGCAGGCGTCATCCTGAGTTCGAGCGGAGCGAGGACGATGGATCTGCTCGCGGGGCGTCTGAGCCCGCAGGCGTCATCCTGATCCCGCAAGGCGGGAGAAGGATCTGTTGTTTGGTTAGTGTTTTGGGGCGCGCGGGAGCTGCGCCCCTTCGCACAGAAGTGCAGAGGTGACAATGCAGTTTGAAGTGCATGGAACGCCATACCTCCTGACCTTCCATGAGGACTCAGGCGAGTGGCTGCTGCTGACGCCCGCCAGGAACGGTCTGCGGGGGATCGAGATCAAGGACGACGGCGGGCCGCTGGCCGTGCCGGTAGAGTTCGAAGAGGTCAATGGCCACGAAGGCCAGCCGCTGAATTGACGCGGCGGGGAGAAACTCATTTCTTGGGTGTCATGCTGAGCGAGCCGTGCGGTTGCACGGCGACGCGAAGCACGCCAGCAAGGCGTGAAGCTGCTGAGCGTACTTAGGCTTTCTAGCGGGAGGACTTCGTGGATCGCAGGTTCTGGACCTACATCGTCTCGAGCAAGTCTGGAACTTTGTACGTCGGGATGACCAACAACATCGAGCGTCGGATGTATGAACACAAGAATCACCTCATACCGGGATTCACCGCGCAATACGGCTGTACACGGCTTGTCTGGTACGAGGAGTTTCAGGATGTTCGAAACGCCATACAACGCGAGAAACAGATCAAGGGCTGGACGCGCGCCAGAAAGATTGCTCTGATCGAAAGCCAGAACCCGCAGTGGATAGATTTCGCTGAGCACTGGGGTGCTCGCATGCTCATGCCGAACGAGAGGATCAGCGATCAGGCCAGAATGCCTAAGAAGGCAGTGGAAAGGACGCATCGCCGGGGTGTTTCGCTTCGCTCAACATGACAGTCTTTGTTTTAGAACAGGAGGGTGCGGAGCAGCACGGTTGTAGCACCAAAGCCACATCACGCACTTGCAACAACGCGTGCGAAACCTGACACTGCTCTGAGCAACCCTGCCGGCAGAGGGCCGGACGAATGGCCACCACGGACAAGAAGGACTATTACGCGGTTCTCGGCGTGAAGAAGACAGCCTCGCAGGAGGACGTGCGCAAGGCCTTCCGCAAGCTGGCGCGCAAGTATCATCCCGACGTCAATCCCGGCGACAAGCGCGCCGAGGAGAAGTTCAAGGAGCTCTCCGAGGCCAACGACGTCCTCAGCGACCCCAAGAAGCGCAAGATCTACGACCAGGTCGGCTTCTACTCCGACAACATTGACCCTGCCACTGCCGAAGCCTACGCCCGCGCGGGCCGCAGCGGCGGCGGCCACGGCGGCTTCCCCGGCGG
>Ga0209777_10002696_pt1 | contig 22967 bp, 18 predicted proteins | sample FrelakmetHBP12HB_FD_187147 | JGI IMG/M metagenome (GOLD analysis project Ga0209777, IMG submission 187147) | Freshwater lake sediment microbial communities from the University of Notre Dame, USA, for methane emissions studies -HBP12 HB (SPAdes)... | ecosystem: Environmental > Aquatic >...
GGTAGCTATGTCTGGAGCGGATAAGCGCTGAAAGCATCTCAAGTGCGAAGCCGACCCCAAGATTAGATCTGCCATCCTTCTTCGGAAGGGGTAAGACCGCAGCGAGACTAGCTGTTTGATAGGCGGCATGTGTAAGCACCGTAAGGTGTTCAGCTTAGCCGTACTAATGGTCGAGGGCTTGACCTACGTTATATCGCCGACAGAACCGAAGCTCAGTATTCAGAATCAGCAAGGGAGAGTATGTCCCCCCAGACCTTAACGCCTCGATCCTTCCCCAGGAGAGGGATTCAGGAGGCTGAGAAAAGGGGCCCTTCCGGCGAAGGACCGGCGGTCTGGGGGTGTTCCCAAATCTTAAAGTCCCTCAATCCTTCCCAAGAAGGAGGGGGATACAGGCGGCTCAAAAAAGATTCGACGCGGGATGGAGCAGTGGAAGCTCGTCGGGCTCATAACCCGAAGGCCGTTGGTTCGAATCCAACTCCCGCTACCAATGAGACTAAAAAGCAGGACAGTGTCCACTGGACACGTCCTGCTTTTTTATTTGCGCAGCTTAGGCTGGTCACCCAGCCCGACCCTCTAACGGACTAAGAGGGGGTCGGAAAAGCCATTTGTGATTACTGCAGCAGAGCGGCTTGCTAAGAATTGAAGACCCTCGTTACTGCCAGAGCCTCCCGGTACTATCCATGCCTCTTCAATTTCTAAATTTGGGAATTAAGCGGAGGATAGGTCTGGAAAATTCATCTTGCTAATAATGAGAAGCCCGAATACTATAGTACCCGTACGAAAGTACTGCACGAAAGTACTCTTGCTGGTAATAGATTTGGGAGGTGGAAAATGTCTAGTCTGATGCAAGCAGCCTTAATCTGGGTAGGATTTGCTGTCTTCGTTCTCCTTGCATACAGGGTCACATATTATCTATCGGGCTGGTCTAACGAAAGAAGACTGAAGGAGAAGGCTGTGACTTATCAGAGATTGATAGACTCCTGGAGCAAGGAAGGTAAGAAAAAGAGTAATAGTTGAGCAAAGAACGCCAGTGGCGATGCACGCGAGGCCGAAACATGAGTAACAAACGGGTTTCCACTGCTGTGCATGTTCTGCTTCTGGCGATCGTCTTGCTGAGCTTGCTTGTATTGGCACTTCCCAGTTCGAGTGCCAGTGCTGAAACTAAAGTCAATTTCCCAGACCCCAACATTCGAGCCACCATAGGCCAAGCCATTAATAAGCCTACCGGAGATATCTACCGGTCTGACCTAGCAGACCAGACAGGAAACATATCGTCACTCTTCAGCCTCAGCGACCTGAGCGAGTTGAGTTCCCTGTTAGACCAGACAGGAAACATTTCGTCACTCTCCAACCTCAGCGACCTGAGCAGCCTGGGTTCCCTGTTAGACCAGACAGGAAATATATCGTCTCTCTCCAGCCTCAGCGACCTGAGCAGCCTGGGTTCCCTGTTAGACCAGACAGGAAATATATCGTCACTCTCCAGCCTCAGCAACCTGAGCAGCCTGGGTTCCCTGTTAAACCAGACAGGAAACATATCGTCACTCTCCGGTCTCAGCGACCTGAGCGGCCTCAGCGGGCTGAACCACGGTCGAAACCAGATAAGCGACATATCACCGACGTCCATGTCAGCACCAGCGGGCAAGAGAAATATATGGTTGATTGTTGGCCCCATCGGTATGGTGGCAGTGATAGCGATTCTGGCGGACCGGTTCTTAACCTTAAGAGAAAGGAAGACACGAGTGCCGCTGACTCCGACGACGGGGCAGAATAAGGAAAAGGTTGAGGATTAGTTACAGCGGGTCGCATTATAATAGGCGATTCTGTGCGGTAGCCTCATAACCCGAAGGCCGTTGGTTCGAATCCAACTCCCGCTACCAATGAGACTAAAAGGCAGGACAGTGTCCACTGGACACGTCCTGCTTTTTTATAGTAGGCCTGCCAAATTCCTATTTCGAAATTCTGAAGCTACTGAGTATATTATGGAAGGTATCCTCAGAATCGCCATAGTTTTCAGGCACCGCTGCACAAGTGACTGTCCAGATTGTTTTCCCTTTTGGCAAAAACATTTGGAGGTCGTGGACTTCACCCGCGTTGGGGAGGCTTCCTTCCCATTCCAGAATTACTGCTTCCCGCCCCCCTACAGTTGTGTCAACCTGAGACAGTTCTTGGAAATCCGTAAAAGAAGACTTGATCCCTTCAATTTCACCTTCGAGTACACTCTTGAGCGTCGATAGACCCGCAGGGTTTGGCTCCACCACAATGTTTATGCTGGGGTTCCATCCGCCTTCCACTGGCTGTCCAGCAAGAAATAGTGTGTAAGCCTTGTCCACGGGTAGGTCTGAGTTTATGCTGCTTATATAGTCCTTTACGCCTTGATTCAAATCTGCCAATTGCCCGAGCGGGGCTTCCCAATCTTGTGGGTAAGAGATGCTGAAGATTCCTGCATCGTCCGTGTAAGTAGTGAAATTGGTAGGAACAGTTGGCTCGGGGGTAGGTGTAGGCGATGCTTTCCCCGAACAGCCGATAGCACCGACAGCAACTGCCATGATTAGCCAGATAACCAAAACAACGGCTAGCTTTCTCATTCTCTCCTCTCGCTCATTTCCAATTCTTCACGATATTCTACTGCAATTCGGATACTATCGCAATAAGTTCAAAAAAGGCGGTAATGTGATTGTCCCGAAGGCCGTTGGTTCGAATCCAACTCCCGCTACCAATGAGACTAAAAGGCAGGACAGTGTCCACTGGACATGTCCTGCCTTTTTTATTTGCACAGCTTGGCTGGACACCCGCGTTCAAAACACTATGATATAATATGTAACGGGCGAGCCCTCGCAATATGAAAAGAAAAAAACTGACAAAGCATCTGGTAGAAAATGGTGCTTTTCTTTTACGTGAAGGACGCCGTCACAGTATCTATGTGAGAGGAAGGTTCAGGACAGAAATTCCAAGGCATAATGAAATAGTAGATGAATTAGCCAGGAAAATTTGTCGTGATTTGGACATTCCATTTCCCGGATAGATAGGGGGGTGATTAAATGGAATACAGGGCAGTTATTAGAAAGAGCGGCGATTGGTGGATTGGTTGGCTGATAGACTTACCGGGAGTGAACGCGCAGGAGAAAACCCGTAGAAAACTTATCGAATCTTTAAAGATAGGCGCCGAGGATATGCTTAACACTCCCGTTGAGCCGAAAGAAGAGGAAGAGCTGGTTAAGATAGAGGTCTAACCCGGCTAATAATGAGACTAAAAAGCAGGACAGTGTCCAGTGGACACGTCCTGCTTTTTTATTTGCGCAGCTTAGGCTGGATGCCAGCAACCCCTACCGTACTAACAAGGGGGCAGAAAACCAATTGATGCTCAGGTATGTACTTGCTATTTCGTGCGCTTCTTCCTGGCCGCTCTGGGAATGGTGCTCGGTCTAACGACCCTTATGCCCATTTCTGCAGTAGTCTTGAACTCTATGTTATATGGGTTGCCTTTCAGGTCAGTGCGACTTTTCCAGTGGGAGATTAGGTTTGTTACAGATGGAGGAGCTGACTCAGCTACAAGGCGGCCACGGCGTGGGGTCTTAGCATCGTTTACCAATCCGTCCCAATACATTATCAACTGGTAAACATCCTGTGGCCCAGCTTTTTCATCTTTAATCTCATATACGTCTAGCCATGAGTGGTCCGCAGCTTCATGTACGATGTCAGCTTTTACACCCGCACCGGCCCAGACCGGATAATACTTTTGAGCGGCTGAGCCAGTCTCATATGATTTTAAGAAATCCACTATGCCATCAGTTATGGCTGCTTCTTCTCTATTGACTGAGTATCCAGGTGGTAAAAGTTGTTCATTCAATTGTTCCTTCACCCTAATCCAGAATGGGTTGTGAGGGTCGAGATTAGTCTTATTGTTTACTGTGCTGAATGCATCGCCCTCTAAGATCAGTTCTCCAAGAAAATAGTTACGTTCGCGACGTCTTATTTGGTCTGGCCATAGCTCCTCAACCTGATGTGTAAGTACGACTTTGTTTCTGACTACGACATCTACGCCCTGAGTTCGCTCATTGTGCTTATAGTAAATCTCCAAAGGATATGGCAGGTGGCCACTCTGAGTTTTTTTCTCGTCTAAAGTACCCACTACATATCTGGCGAAGGCTTTGACCCCATCGACCTCTACCTCAATAGAGTGGCTTTCATAATCATCACTCAGGGGCAACTTTATTGGGGGAACTAATATGTCTAGCCAGGGATTTGATGCATGTCGCCACCTAATCCATATTTGGTTTCGCGGGTCTTGTGAGAGCGGATGTCTGTAAAAAACTCCCAAGTGTTCAGCTAACCTGCTTGCGAGGGTGTCCAGTCTGACTGCGCGGGGATACGTTGTTCTAAGATAATCTAAGGTAGTGGTCGCAATAATTCTTGTGCCTGTTGGACCTTTGCAACGCGTAAAGTCTGCTGACCATCGTTTGTCCTTGAGAAGCTGAGCGCTCATATCTTTTCGGAATGGCCCAGTGATTACCCACTGGGCGTCACGTCCGGAAATTTCCTTGTGAGCGGTGATTATGGTAAATGGACGTTTGTTTCCAGTGAGTAAGCAAAGGCTATTTTTGAGACCAAATCCATGTTCATTCAACAAACCTAGATTTGACCCGCGCCCACCTAATCTTAGGACCCTCTTTGCCAAGTCTGAACTTGAAATGCCCGTGCCATCATCTGCTACGGTCACTTCAACGTTGTCCCCAGATTGGGATAGTAATATTTCAATTGTAAAGTAGGCCTGACTTTTTGCGCTTATTGCATTATCAACTAGTTCGGCAATAGCTTGATGAAAATCTATACTCTGTCTTGATAGTCCTTCATAAAGAAAGTCGTAGTCCGATGAAGTGTCAATAGGAAATGAATCGCGACCGCTTAAATTGACCATAGTATCCCTCCCCCCACATATATCAAGAAGTGACTTCAGACTTTGCTATAGTTTACAACAGAAACAGAGAAAACGGAAGCGGAAGAGGTATGCGTATTTTGGGGGCAGATAAAATACGAGGTTTTTGCTAACAATTTGCTAACAGATAAGAAAACTCGGAGCAATATTCGGTGGTGTTTTACATACAAATGGGGAAAATCGGCACTGCAAAAAGCGGTGGCGATTTCTTTTTTGCGGATGCTCCAAATTCACGTCAGACTGGGAGCCATCACCCGCCTTACCTGCCGGTTCACGCCGCTGATATTCATCCGAAAAGTTAGGAGCTTTCGGCTCACGCCATAGGCTTCACAGGCTTCATCATCGTCCATCCCGGAGTGTTTTATCAAAAGCAGGGCCTCCCGGGGCAGCAGCAGGGCGTTGGCCAGACACGATGCTTCCTCTTCCTGGGTCTGGTCGTAAGTCCTCAGCATAATCTGGCCGTTTTGCGAGAGGAATATCTTGCCCGGCTCGTGGCCGATGAGGATGTGCGACAGCTCATGCATGATGTCGCTGGACTGTCGCGCCTGTGAATGAGACGAGTTGTAAATGACCGCATCGACTCCGGCAAAAGATACTGTAACCGCCGACCAGGAGTTCCTCTCTTTTCTCAGCAGCACTGCGCGTGCCTGCGGCGAAAGCCCCCGGATGTCAATGGGTTTCCAGAGCAGGACGCCAAGCTGCTTAGCCAGAGACTCCGCAGGCAGAGGATCTGGCTTGGCTAGTCCCAGTTCCCTGCGTATCTGGAGGGATACATTTTCACACCAGGTCTTGAAGCCTCTTTCCAACATCTCAACTTCTCATCAATTCCCGCGGCTCTCAGATATCATGCGCTGCGCCGCTAAGATCATCTCTGCCAGCGCCTGGGCAGCTTCGGGGCTTTGAGTCTTGTCGGCCCGCAAATGTGCCGAAACGATTCTACCCTGAGACGAACCCGAGCCAGCACCTGCGCCCTTGACGCCCAGTACCTCGCCGGGGTCTATCTTCAGCCACCTGCATACCTTGGAGAAGGTCTCCAAATCAGGAAGTCTGCCATTCTCCACCCTCGATAATGTCGCCGGACTGATTCCGATTTCGCGAGCTACTTCCCGGATGCCTCCGTTGCCTCTCCTCTCTCTCAGGAGTTGTCCTATATTGCTCAGCGTCACTTTTGCCACCGCACACCTCCTGTTTAATCTGCGAGAAAATGCTTCACGACGGAAACAGTCTGCTTGCGGCGCATTGTATCACATCTGAAACAATATTTCAATAGTAAGGCAGCCAATTTTCGCAAATTCCCAGCCATGCGGCAGAAATACCCCCTATTCATTTCTTCTCATCATCCTTAAACAAGTTTATAATCACATGTGCCGGTATCTAACGATAGATATCCGGGTGCGCAACGATATTCCACCATGAATGCGTCATTTGGATTCAGGAAGGAGCCTGGAGAATGATCGCTAAACGGGCGAAACAGGTTACCCCCTTTCTCGCCATGGATGTGCTGGAACGGGCTCAGGTTATGGAACTTGCGGGCACTGATGTAATCCATCTGGAGGTCGGTGAGCCGGATTTCGACACGCCGGAATGCGTCAAAGAAGCTGTACGCAAGGCTCTTGATAGAGGAGAAACTCATTATACTCACAGTCTGGGTAAATTAGAGCTTAGAGAAGCTATTTGCAGACATTACTTTGAGAAATATGGCGTATCCATATCTCCGGACCAGATCGTAGTGACTTCCGGGACTTCACCCGCCATGCTTCTTACATTTGCAGCGATACTTGACCGAAACGATGAAGCAATCATTTCCGATCCCCACTATTCATGCTATCCGAATTTCATAAGGTTTCTAGACGGAGTTCCGGTCACTGTTCCGGTTAATGAAGAGGACGGTTTTCAATACAGGCTTGAGGCGATTAAAAGCAAAATCACCAAAAAGACGAAGGCTATAGTTATCAACTCGCCTTCGAACCCGACCGGGAACCTTCTTTCTGAGCAGCTTATGAGGTCTATCGCCGAGTTGCCCCAGTACATAGTCTCCGACGAGATTTATCACGGTCTCGTCTATGAAGGCAAAGAGCATTCCATGCTGGAGTTCACGGACAATGCTTTTATTTTGAACGGTTTCTCCAAGCTGTATGCCATGACCGGCTTGAGGCTGGGTTACCTGATTGCGCCCAAACCCTTCATCCGGCCCATCCAGAGCCTTCAGCAAAACCTCCTGATTTCTGCCAACTCTGTTATTCAAATGGCCGGGATCGCTGCTTTGGAGCAAGCGGCAGAAGATGTGGCACGCATGAAGAATATCTACAATGAGCGCAGAAAGTATATGGTCAAGCGCCTTAGAGAGCTGGGCTTCGGGATCACCATTGAACCTACAGGCGCCTTTTATGTATTCGCAAATGCCAAACATCTCTCAAAAGACTCATACAAACTAGCCTTTGATATTCTGGAGAAAGCCCATGTAGGGGTTACACCCGGGATTGATTTCGGGAGTAACGGAGAGGGTTATCTCAGGTTTTCCTACGCAAACTCAATAGATAACATAGGTGAAGGTTTGAACAGGATAGAGAATTATATTCGTAATACACGCCTGGATACCTGAGATTAAGGTCTGCACAACCCACGCTTTTAGCTTCAAGCATTGACTGGACAGCCCTGGACAAAGACATGCCCCGTGGTCTAGAGCACAAGCCGCACCGTCGCTATGCTGCCGGGCATCACCAGGCGGGCGGTCTGTCCCTGGACCTCCAGCGGTCCCAGGTTGCGCTCGCGGGCATCACAGAGGAAGGCCGCTTTCAGGTGGCGGTCGCGTATCGTGACAGCAACAGGTAGTCCGAAATATGTGAGGGTGGATAGCCGAACGATGATACCCTCACCGCGCGACGCAGGCTTCACCGCAGTAACCACAACCTCAGGCCGGTCGGTCGTAACCGCAGCTGCAGCGAGCGAGCGCAGTTCGGCGCGGCCGGTCGTGTCCCACGGATTATCTGAAATACTGCGGGCAACCTGCGGGATGCTGTTCTCACGCCAATCTCCGGCGGGTGTAAACAATATGGCGTAGTCAAAGGCGTGGCTGACCCGCTCGTGGCCTTGCGCCGGCAGTCCCAGTAGCGGAAACAAGCCGAATGCCCGCTCGCAGGTGGCATTGCGCAGCGCTATCGCCTCCAGGCGTCCATCACGCCGATAGGATGCTGCCCCGGGCATGCCCAGGCACAGAACCAAGCCCCTGCCATTGTTATCATCCTGAAGATGCATGAAGTGTTGCAGAGGCCAGAAAGTCGGGTTGTAAATCCTCTGAGGAGGCCGGACCACGATGCCCCCGACTGCATCCATGACCAGCCGGCTGGCTGACACGTCGGTTGCGAACCGCACTGTGACCGTGCGGCGCTCGGCAGCCAGACCCTCAACGCGGCAGCGAATTACAGGCGAGTCGCTGCGAAGCCACAGCAGGCGTTGTATAGTCTGGTCGTCCAGCTCGGTGGCGCAGGCCACCTCCAAGCCTCCCTCCAGTTCCCGGACCCGGAGCTGGGCCGGGTGCTCGCTCGCCCGATGCAACTCTTTGAGCTTTCCTCCCCAGAACTCGTGTCCCATCCTCCACAAGCCACCCAGGTCATAGTAGCTGACCAGGTCGTTGGATATCCCTTTCAGCAGCGGCGTCTGCGTGACCGGATTCCATGCGCGTACGATCGCGCCACCCGCATCTTCCGACAGTTCGATAGCATAGTGTGGCGTACGCACCTCGACCGTTCCATTTCGCTTTTGCCACTCCGGCAGCGCCGCCAGCCTGGCCGCAGAACGTTTTAGCTTTGCCACTGCGGGAGTCTGTGAAAAACGGGTGATGGCTGCGGCCGCGTCTGCCGCTGCCTTATCCAGCCACGGCTCCTGTTCGCTTTCCACCACCCGGTCAGGCGAGGTGCCTGTGATGTAGTCGTGATGATTGGAAACGGCGGCATACCACCAGGCATCCTCGAGAGCCTTGGCAATGCCCTGCCCGACGCCTTCGTTCTCCGGCAGCAGAGCCAGCCTCTCGGCGAGAAGCAGGGACTCCACCAGGTCATGGCCTTTCTTCTTGAGCGTGGGACGGGAGGTGTAAAAGCCGGTCCAGTACGGGTTGGGATCGAGCTCCAGGACAGGCAAAACGTCACGGTAGCAGTCCACCAGAGCCAGGTAGTCATCGAGGCCGGCGTTAACCGCCCAGATGCCGCTCTTGGGGTAATGCAGGCGGTTGTAGCGGTCCAGCAAAGCCAGGAGGTCCGGCAGGGGGCCGACAAAATCACCGCCCATGGGACAGAAAAGATAAGGGGTGAGGCTATAAGGCGCGAGCTGGCCTGCGAAATGCTCGATTTTGTGTCTCACATTCCAATCGGAGCGGTCGCTAACGGCGGCCGGGAAGACATATACACGCGTGATTCCCCGGTGAGCAATCAGGTCGCCCTGACCATAGGTGTATGCATTCCAATGACACAACACCTCGGCGCCGTCCGGGCCGCGCCAGACAAAGTCGAGTGTACGCTTCTCTTTCATCAATAGAGCTGCGCTGGAGTTAGGACGAGGGAACCTCCTCAGCATCTCGTGGTAAGAGCTGGGCGACAGCATCCCATCAATGCGCGTAATGGTCGTCATGCTGAAGCCAGCGGCTTTGAGCAGTGACGGCAGGGCGGGAGAGTGTCCGAAACTGTCGGGAAAAAACGCCAGCAGCGGCTCCTGTGTCATGCCATTTACCCTCAGCCACTCCTGGCCGATTAAAAAGTCGCGCAGTAGCGCCTCAGTATCAGGGACTATTGTGTCAGCGGCAGTCACCCCGCTATTGGTGAGACGCAGGCGGCCTTCGTTGACCAGCCTTCGCACATTTTCGCGCTGTTCCGGCCGGTGCTCCCAGTACATGCGCAGAAAGAAGATGCACTCAGCCGAGTAGATGCGGCGTGGTTCGCGCAGCAGCTCGCTGACAGCATCATCCAGGTTACGACAGACGTAGCGCTGGAAGTATTCATCCGATGTACGAATCCAACTCGGGTCCCAGTGGCTGGATTCCGCGAAGATAATCACCTTCCTGGCATCGTCGGGGATGCCCAGACGGCGGCGAATGGAGTTCTCACGGTCCTGCGAAGCAGAGTGAGAGCTTGAAGTTCCTTTAATATCTGTCATCAGCAGCGCCGGGCTTTCAAATCCAATGTCAGCCCGAATCCCCGAATCTCAGCGACACTTCCCGCGAGTTCAGTTTTGCGCGGGCCTCTGGTTGCCGGGAATGTCACCGAAACTGCTCCAAAATTGGAATAGCCCAATGTGTTGAATTATACCTGACCAACGTAGCGCTCCGCAAGGGCTTAGCTTGAGGTCGTTTAGCAACTGGGGAGTGCAGAAGAGGCCTTCCTTCACGAAGGATGGGGATACAGGGGTTGATACAAAGCAGGAGGAAGGTCATCTCGCCTCATCCCTCTCCCTTGAAGGGAGAGGCTAGAGCCTGTCCTGAGCTTGTCGAAGGATGAGGGTGAAAGATGCGTCCTCCCCAAGAAAAATGGGGGTTGGGCGAGTCCCCCAAGACTGGGGGATTTAGGGGGTTGACAAGACTGAACGCTCTCTGCTCTGAGGAAGCATGACCTTTTACCTATTCCCTATAGTACTAGGTGGTGATTGTCCCGAAAGTATTCAGTTGCTACGATTTCTACCGATATGTATCGCACTGCTCGCAAAAGGCACGAATCGATAATCAATAATCGCATTAGTGCTTAGAAATATCGCGCAGTAACGAGCCGCTGAGGAGTAATAAAGATGTTGAAAAGAGTGATAAAGACGCTGCACCGGGATGAAAGGGGCATCACCGGCCTGGAGACTGCAATCATCTTGATTGCCTTCGTGGTCGTGGCGTCGGTGTTCGCCTACTCGGTGCTGTCAGCAGGAATATTCGCTTCCCAGAAGGGCCAGGAGGCCATCTACGCGGGCCTATCGGAAGCCAGGGCCACCTTGGAGCTCAAAGGGGACGTGTACGCCCTTGGCAACAAGACCACCGGGAACATAACAGCGGTGACCGTCACCCTGACCAACACTATGGGCGGGCAGGCCATTGACCTGACGCAAAACACCACTGGAAATGAAACCCATGTCACCATAATCAGCTACACCGATAGAAACCAGCATGTTTCCGACCTGCCCTGGACAGTTTCCTGGATAGGCAAGAATAATAACGATCACTCCCTCGACCAGAATGAGCAGGCTGTGATCAGGATTAACCTGTCTGGGCTGAACCACAGCCCTGCCACCTACGACCAATTCACCATCGAGATCAAGCCTATAAATGGTGCACCACTGATCCTGAACCGCACATTGCCTGCCAAGATTGACGCTGTGATGGACCTTCATTAGACATACAGTCCGTGAAGCTGGAAGGGGTTGCTGAGAGGGCGACGTCTCGGCCTTCTCAGCAACCTTCGTATCTATTACGCCGCCAACCCGCCGCTTTTCGCTCTGAAACCGAATTCGTCTCGAGCGCCAAAATCGTACCCTTCCCCTACCAGCATACAGTATGCCCTCTATGCCGTTTTCACCATCAGCCTTCCAAACAAGGGTATTTATAAGCGGGGGAGTGCAGAGGTGCAGTCCGCCATAGGCGGATGCCAGGGGTTCGGGGGTGTCCCCCGATTTTTTAAAGTCCCCCAAGACTGGGGGATACAGGGGGTTCAAAACAGATTAATGAACAACTTCTTCCAATCCTGAAATGACAGGAACACCATGAAGTGCTAAAATGTGACCTCGTCTCCAGTTGTTTCACTTTTGTGTTCTTGAGGTGAACCCATGAACTGGAAAACCAGGGTTACCGACCTGCTGGGGAGCAAGTACCCCATAATTCAGGGAGCGTTCGGCGGCTTCGGCACTTCCGCCATAGCAGCCCCCGTCTCCGCAGCCGGAGGATTCGGCATCATCACCGCCAGTGCCCTGCGCACCCCCGACGGGCTGAGGGAAGACATCAGGAAAGCACGCTCCATTACGGACAAGCCCTTCGGGGTCAACCTCTCCGTGGGCCTTTGCCCCAGCATCGACGAGATGCGAGAGGTAGCTATCGAGGAGAGAGTGCCGGTTATCTTCACCGCTGCCTATCGTGCCGATGACCATGGCCGTCGCATACACGAGGCAGGGCTCAAGTGGATGCACAAAGTGGTCACCGTGAAGCATGCCCTGGCTGCCGAACAGCAAGGCGCTGACGCAGTCGTCATAGTGGGTCTCGAAGGCACCGCCTTCAAGAACGTTAACCAGCTTCCCACGCTCGTTGGTATTACCACAGCCGTCAGGACGATGAAAATCCCCATTATTGCTGCCGGCGGCATCGGTGACGCCCGGGGCTTTCTGGCGGCCCTGGCTATGGGTGCGGAAGGCGTTTACATGGGCACCCGCTTCCTGGCTACCAAGGAATGCCCCGTTTCCGAACGTTACAAGCAGAAGCTGGTTGAAGCTCAGCCCTGGGACCCCGAATTCAGGGACCGCTGCCTGGCCCCGCCGAAGTCTGAGGAATACGAGAAGGTGATGGGAGAGAGGGGAAGCATACCCAACGAGCTCTGGCTGCAGCGCCTGGAGCAGGTCTTCCTCAGCCAAGCGCCGAAGGGGAGAGAAATAGATTGGGAAAGGGACTTCGACGAAGAGATGGCGCTGAGGATAGCCGGAGGCTCGCTGGCCGTGGGTGTCATAGACAGGGTCATGAGCGCCAAGGAGCTGATAGACACCATCATCACCGATGCCGAACGCATCCTGAGCCGCAAGGGCAATTTGGGCAGATTAATATCGTAGGGGCGTCCGCCAGAGGGGGTTAACAAATGACTATGAATGGTAAAATCTGTCTCGTCACTGGTGTCAGCTCAGGCATAGGCAAGGCCACCGCCGTGGGCCTGGCTAAGATGGGCGCCACCGTGGTCATGGTCTGCCGCGACGCCAACAAAGGACAGGCAGCCCTCACCGAGATAAAACAGAAGAGCGGCAGCAACTCGGTAGACTTGCTGCTGGCCGACCTCTCCTCTCAAGAGGCTATACGAAGCTTAGCCAGCGAATACAAGAGCAAATACCGGCAGTTGCACGTGCTTATCAACAACGCAGGGGTTTATTACACCAAACGCCATGTCACAGTGGATGGCCTTGAAGCCATGTTCGCCGTCAACTACCTTGCCCGCTTTCTACTCACCAACCTGCTGCTCGACATAATCAAACGCAACGCGCCCGCCCGAATCATCAACGTCGCCGGAGCCTACCATGCCAAAGGAAAGATAAGCTTCGACGACCTGCAAGGCGAGAAGGACTTCGATGGACAGCGCGCCAATCACCAATCGAAGCTGGCCGACATCCTTTTCACCTATGAGCTTGCCCGCAGACTGGAAGGAACCGGAGTGACGGTCAACTGCCTGCATCCGGGGATGGTCGCCACTGACCTCATAGACAAGGACAAAGACTTCCCGCCCTTCTTCAAGTACCTCTACAAGCTGTCCCGGCCCCTGATGAAATCCCCCGCAAAAGGCGCCGAGACAAGCATCTACCTGGCCTCTTCTCCCGAGGTCGAGGGCGTCACTGGCCAGTACTTCGTCAACAAAAAGATAAGCCCATCCTCCCCTGACTCCCACGACCCCCAGCTTGCCCAACGGCTGTGGGAAGTGAGCGAGAAGCTCGCGAAGCTGCAACGCTCATAACCCGAAGACGGTTGGTTTTAATCCAAGTCCTGCTACCAATTATTAAAAAAAATAAACGCTGCCAAGTCAATAAGAGTTGCGGCAATGTAGATGACATCTATATTTCCGAGATGATGTTTTAAACAATTTTAACAGTCGTTGTCGTGATGTTACTTGTAATGTCAAGAACAACTTCAAAGTTCAATACAGGAAAATCTATGGCAAAAACTTGATAGTGTAAGATGTGTTGACCAAGCGTATTTTGCAGGATAGGTTGTCGGGGATATAAATCTGCTGCGCTATGTAGATATACACTATTATGTAGGTTACTATCTATAGCAAACGCATCGAATTTTTCAGACCGCCCTGGTAGTATAGCTCTTTGATATCCAAGCAACCCATTAGCAGATAACCCCACCCACTTTAAATAAGAGCTGTCCGGTGCAATTGTCTGTTTTGAAGGAAGCTCAATGTAGTCTAAAAATGCAATCGTTGAGAATGCTGCGACATCATTTCTTTTGTTCTCAATCCCTACGTGACAAATATATTGATTACGTGCACCAGTGTGGTCACCATATTGCATCGGCTGAGTAAGTATATTTATCGACACAGGAACAAGATGCCGAGAGTAATTAGGGGTCCACTTCCTTTTCTTTATTTCCTGTTCAACTATCTCCAGAACTTCGTTTGAGCTGTCAAATCGTTTTGCATTGGACAACATATAATTGCCTGAACCTTCCAGTTTTACTTTGGATTGCTGCAAAAAAATTGCCTCATCGAAGTGTAGATAGTGTGCGACGGCTAACTCTTGATTTGTGAAAAGAGAACCACGATATTCTCTTGGACACCTATGTATTTTCTCGCGCCGGAAATCAATAAAGATATAGTAATCAGCCGACTTCAATTTACCAATTATTCCTGAATTAACGTCCTGAATACTTTGTGCCTCTATGGCAACATAAGGCGCGTAACCTTCTCCTTTTAGCCAATCGCTAATCTGAGCGGCTATCTCTTTCTCTGCTGGAAACGCTTGTCCACAGCTGATAAAGACTTTTCCCGGCATATGGCATGCTCCAAAATTATTTCAATGGTTTTCAGTGTCGTTTCTGACTTTATCGCATAACAATAGTGCAAACATTGTGGCAGCCTTATTCAAAAGTCAGGATCCTATCCGATAGCATATCCCACGAAAGACTTGGGCCACCCAGAACTTGCGATATTCTACTGCGACAAGTATACCAACGCAAGCGGTCCGAATCAATCGTAAGGTGGATGAAGTGAAGCGAATCCCACCGATTTCAAATCTATTGCAGCACGGTCTCTAAATCCCCCCTACCCCTCCCCCAAAAACCGCGCTGAGACTATCTTCCTGGTCTTGTGGCTGAATTGGAAGAAGGCCACCCCGTGACGCCGCACCCCACCCACCTGCGCATCGAAGACGCACGAGGTGTACCAGCCCGCTGAGCGCAGCCCCGACACCTCGAGGCGCAAGTCCTTCCCCACCCCTTTGATAAAATCGCTCGCAGGCATCTTCTTGCCTGCAGGGAACTCTATCTTGGCATCGGGCTCGCACAGGCGCGCCAGCCCGGCTTCGTCACCGGCATTCACCGCAGCGGCGAAGCTGTTCACCGCCGCCATGCCCTTCTTGCGAATGCCTTTGTACGCCGCCCCCAGGTATTGCACCACCCGCTTCAGCCCCTGTATCCTGAGCATGCTCCAGAACTGACCAATAGATGCAACTACGCCCTTCATGCCGTTGTTCCGCAGCAACCCCATGGCGTTGCCCTTGAAGTCCCAGTGCGCCTGAAGGCCTGCCAGCTTAATTTCACCGCCCTCCTCCACCCCCCGGTATATCAAATAGGCCGCCACCTCGCTGACAGCCCCGTTGGGCAGCCTAGTGTAAATTAGCACGTCCCGCACCACCTCGCTGTCCGTAACGATATCCTGGTTCACCGTGAACTTGATATCGTTCGGCCCGATGAAGATGTCGTAGAAACGGCTCAGGCCGTCCCGGTCTCCGTGCCAGTCCTTACCCTTGCGGTTTAACCCACCGCCCACCGGGTCTTCCACCACGGCCTCCGAGAAGAACAACCCCAGCCAGCCCTCCCGGTCATGCCTGTCCACAAGCTCCGGAGACCTCTTCACCAGTTCATATAGCTTCTCACGGTCCATAATCATAAGCTCCCTAAAGTACTTTCCATATTGAGATTATACCCCAAGAGGGTTTGGAGATTCTTTATCAACCCCCTTTGTCCCCCAGTCTTGGGGGAATAGAGAGTTGGGGGATACCCCCAAACCCCCGCGAGAGGGGCAAAGCCCCTCTGGACTCCCCATTGGCTTTACTGATAAAGTATAATACATGATGCTGCATCATTTGTATAATTACCCGCTATCAAATTGCCAGTAGGAGGTGTCCAATGCCGAAGCTGAGCAGACTGGTGTCGCCCTGGAAGATTGGCAACCTTGAACTCCGAAACCGCATCGTCATGGCGCCCATGACCCCGGTCTGGGCCAACGAGGACGAGACACCCTCCGACATCGAGATCGCCTACTGGGCAGAGCGCGCCCAGGGCGGGGTCAGCCTGATTATCACTGAGGTCAACTCGGTAGACCCTATGCACAGGTATCAGCCGCTCTCCGTGGGTCTCCACAGCGACTTACAGATTCCAGCACACAAGCGCCTCACCGACGCCGTCCACAAGTATGGCGCTAAGATTTTTCCGCAGATAAGCCACCCGGGCCCCGAGTCCCTGGCCCCATTCTATATGAATATGCCCGCCGTCGGGCCTTCCGTCAACCGCTCCGAGTCCACCGGACAGGTCTGCCGCGAGCTGGCGGATGAGGAGCTGCCCGCCCTCATCGAGATGTACGGCGATGCCGCCCGCAGGGCTCGCGAGGCCGGCTACGACGGCGTGGAGCTCCACATGGCCCACAACTACATGCTCGTCGGCTCGTTCCTCTCCCCGCTGCGCAACCGCCGCGTGGAGGGAGAGTATGTAGGCAGCACTATCGAGGGCCGAGTCAAGCTGGCGGTCCAGGTCATCAAGAAGATTAAGGAGAAGGCCGGCAGCGACTACCCGCTCCAGGTGCGCATATCGGGCGACGAATCCGTAGGCGGCAGCAATGGCCGCGACGTGACAGATACCCAGCGCATCGCCCCCATCCTGGAGGCGGCAGGCGTCGACTGCTTCCATGTCTCCGGCGGTGTCATCTCCCCGCTGGTGGACCAGATTATCGCCGGCGCCAACTACAAGTGCGGCTTTAACGTGCCGGCGGCTCATGCCATCAAAGAGGTGGTGAATGTTCCTGTCATGCCTGTGGGCTGTATCCACGACCCGGAGTACGCCGAGGAGCTTCTGCAGATGGGCTGGTGCGACGCCGTCGTCATGGGCCGTCCCTTCCTCGCCGACCCCGAGCTGCCCCGGAAAGTAATGGAGGACCGGCTCGACGATATCCGCCGCTGTATAGATTGCCTGACGTGCATTGACGCTTTGATGAGCCTCAAAGGCCTCCACTGCGCTGTCAACGGCCGCATGAGCAAGGAGACACAGTATCCCGCCGACGGCAAGGCAGCCAAACCGAAGAAGGTCATGATTGTGGGTTCCGGCCCCGGCGGCATGGAGGCTGCGCGGCTCGCAGCCCTGCGCGGCCATGATGTCACCCTTTACGATAAGCACCACCGCCTGGGCGGCGCTCTGGTGACCGCCTGCACCGTGCATCCCGACAACGAGCCTTTCTTAGACTATCTCATGACCCAGCTCAAGAAGCTGCCCGTGCAGGCGAAGCTGGGCGTCACGGTTACCCCCGAGCTGGTCAAGCGGGAACAGCCCGATGTGTTCATAGACGCCACCGGCGGCAAGGTGGTGGCTCCCAAGATTGAGGGCGACCACCTGCGTCACGTAATCACCGGCCCCATGCTGCACAAGATGATGTACGGGGAGATACCACAAGAAGGTAAAGAGAAGATCCCCTGGTACCTCAAGCTGGGACTCAGGCTCGGCGGCGGCCTCATGCAGAGGCTGACCACGCCGCAGCGTATCCGCAGTTCCACCAGTTCCTGGGTACCGATGGTCGGCAGGAAGGTGGTAGTGGTAGGTGCCGACCTGGCTGCGATAGAGTCGGCGGAGTTCCTGGCCCAGCGCGGCCGCGAGGTAGCGGTTATCGACTCCCCGGCAGAGCTGGCCCCCGAGGTCGGCTCGAAACGCCGCGCTGACCACATCGAGCGTATGCGCGACCTCGGCGTCACCCTGCACACCGAATGCGACGTCAAAAGGATAACCCGCGAGGGAGTCTGGTTCAAGCCGCACTACGGCGATAAAGAGCAGATGATTAAGGCCGACACAGTAATCCTGGCCGGAGTGGTGGAGCCCAGGACCGAGCTTTACGATGCCTGTAAAGGGTTAGTGGCCGAAGCGTACACCGTGGGCGACGTCTCAGGCATGGGCCTCATCGACAAGGCCGTTCAGGAAGCCACCGCCGTAGTCTACGGCCTGGGCTAAATCTAACGCACAGCCCTTTCACTTGTATTGTACGATTTACTCGACAGAGTCGATTACCTCATTGTTCACAAATTGGTCGGCTTCTATCGTTCAATCTGCAATATTAAAGTCGGCCCAGACGGCACCGTGGTCCGATGCTTCGTTGACAGTGCTGGTCACAGTATCGAATGATTGCTCCTGGCCATTTGAATAGGTTGCCAAGTTGTAGATACCACCTCTTGCAACCCCTGCTTTGTCAAACGCCTCTTGCAGTGGTCGAGATACTAATATAAAGTCAATCTGCTCATTTTTCTTATAGTGATAGGTCCATCTCTTGTCCGGGTCCGTTGGAAACTGCATCCCTAAGACATCTCTTAGACCGGTCAGGGCAAGAAGCGGATGAAGAGCACCGCTATCTGCCGTGTCATTGAAATCGCCCGCCACCGCGACGAAATCTTGATCAAGGTTGTATTTAGATTCGACGATTTCCGCGACACGTTGCGCTTGTAGTGTTCGCTTGGCATCATTTGTTAATGTAGCGCCGTATCCTCTGCTCTTGAAATGATTGCAGAGAATATACAAAGGTTTACCCCCGGGCAAAAATACTTGAACCTCAAGGCAATCGCGACTGAATATCCTCTTGCTACCTTTCATATCATACATATGTGTCCAGACCGCGCCAAGACTCAGATCGCTGTAGAGCCCAACATCGATTCCGCGGGGATCACTTATACAATCAATGAGCATATTGTACTTATATCTTGATTCTAGAAGTTGCGAATTGAATGCGGCAAGAGTAGGTTTGTCTTCGACTTCGACAAGACACATGAGGTTGGCATCGACATCTCTGATAACTTGGGCCGTATTAGAACGAATAATCTCAGTGAAGTCAGCTTTTTTGAACTCCAGAGAGCCGTCCCAATCTTCTCTGCCATTCGCCTGTATCGCGGTCTGCCCCTGCCCTTTCCAGAATTTACCCCTGTCTTCACGGATTGAAACATAACCTTTTACCTCATTGTAGAGACCAAGTATCTTAGCCTTGTCGTAAACTGGTTGATCCAATTCGTTTTGCAGATCGCCGATTGTCTTAAGAATGCTATCTCCGACGGCTGGGTCTTTCCTGGTGAATACTTTTGCACGTCTAAATAAGTTCTCAGTGTTGAATGAACCGATACGAAATTTAGTTGGCATTGTCCTCCTCCTTCTGAAGTGCACGAGCGGCACGATTTATACTCGCAAATATATTACTTGTTGGAGTATTGTAAGCGATAATATGACGGTTGTCAACCCCCAAAGCTTACTGCTGGCTATCTACGAATCCCCCTTTTGTAAAGGGGGATACATGGGGATTTAAAGAGTTCAAAAGGCATTGTTTAACACTCCATTTCTGTCTATACCCTGCTGCGTCCAAAGAAACTTCCTGGATTCAAAATGGCTACAGTTGACCTCTGGACACGCTGTGTTATCATGGTATTTGTCTTATAAGTAAGACTCAACAGGACTAATTAAGCAGCATTCCCAACATGCTGTGACTATCAGGGTACCGTCACCCAACGGCACCGAAAACGGGAAGGGAGGATTGGACCATGGCCACAATCAACGGAGCAGAAGCCCTGGTACGTTGTCTCATCGAAGAACGAGTGCGCTACGTGTTTGGTGTTCCCGGCGACCAGTGTAACCCCATCACCGACGCCATCTATCGCCTGGGGAGTAAGAAAGGGCTGCGATTCATCACAGCCCGCCACGAACAGGCAGCAGCCCACATGGCCGATGCCTGGGCCAGGGTGACCGGCGAGCCCGGGGTGTGTCTGGGCACAGTCGGCCCCGGGGTTGCCGACCTGGTGCCTGGGGTATATGCAGCCTGGGCTGACTCTATCCCTTTGGTCGTGCTGGGGGCGCAGAACCAGACCTGGCGCTGCTACCCTGAGCACGGCTCCATGCAGGCCCTCGACCAAGTGCCTTTGATGGCGCCCATCACGAAGTGGCGAGCTTTGGTGAATGATGTGAGGCGGGTGCCGCATCTCACGCAATTGGCGTTCCGCTCAGCCGTCTCGGGACGTCCCGGCCCTGTTTATCTCGACCTGCCCTCCAATGTTCTCTGCGACAAGATAGATACCGACGCATCTCCTGTGCTGCCGCCGGAGCGCTATAGAGCGACCACTCCTCCCGTGGCCGGTGAGCACCTGATTCAAAAGGCCGCGGAGATGTTAGCCAGGGCGGAGTTCCCGATCATTCACCCGGGCGGCGGTGTGCTGCGTTCAGGTGCCTGGCAAGAGGTTAAAGAGCTGGCGGAGTATCTCTCCGCGCCTGTCAGCACAAGCCTCGGAGCGCGTGGCATCATCCCTGAGGACCACCCCCTGTGCCTGATTCCCTCGGGACTGGGCGCGATAACAGCGCAGACCACTGCGGATCTGGTGCTCCTGGTAGGCAGCCGCCTCGGCGACATAGATTTCTGGGGACGCCCGCCGTTCTGGGGAGAACCGGACAAACAGCGCTTCATCCAAATCGACATAGAGCCTCAGAATATCGGCCTCAACCGGCCCGTTGACCTGGCCCTGGTGGGAGACGCTAAGGCAACCCTGAGCGCCTTGCTCAAGGCAGTGAAGAAGCACACCAAACCTAAAAGGGAAAAACCCCAGCTTAAAGAAGCCCGGCAGGCACAAAAAACCTGGTTGGACGGCTGGAAGGAAGGTGCCCATTCTCACGATGTGCCCATCCATCCCCTGCGCCTCATGCGCGAGGTGCGCGACTTCTTCCCGCGCGAGGCTATCTGCGCGGTGGACGGCGGCAACACGGCGGTCTGGGCCTTCTACCAGAACCGTATATATGAGCCGCGTTCCTTCCTCTGGCCTGCGGACTCGGGACATCTGGGCACCGGCCTGCCTTACGCCATAGGCGCCAAGCTTGCCAGACCCAAGACCCCGGTTTACTGCATCACCGGCGATGGCTCCTTCGGCTTCAATGCCATGGAGATGGAGACAGCGGCACGTGAGAAGTTGCCGATTATCGTCATCATTGCCAACGACAAGGCCTGGGGCATGATCAAAGGCGGACAGAAGCTGGTTTACGGCGAGCGTTACTGTGGCGTGGACTTCAGCGATGCCCGCTACGACAAACTGGCCGAGTCCCTGGGCTGCTATGGCAAGCGAGTTACCAAACCCGCCCAGATCAAACCTGCGTTGAAGCGAGCAGTGAACTCCGGGCTCCCGGCGGTACTGGACGTGGTTGTCGATGCCGAAGTGCACGGCGTACCGCCTGATTTGGTAGTGCTGGACAGCGTGTGGATGGAGGGATGCGACGCCGCAGGCAGCGTCTGCGTTTGGGAATAATATAATATCCTGCTGAGTTGGTTACCTGGGGAGTGCAGAGGGGCATAGCTCCTTTGCCGGGGGCTCGGGGGTGTCCCCCGATTTTTTCCTTCTCCCCCAATCTTGGGGGAGCCAGAGGGGGTTGATGAAATTATGAAAGCCCTGAAGTTCTCCGTTACAGTTCCCCAGTTTGCGGTGCTAAGTGCCCTGGGCAGGCTGAGCAAGAGATTTTACTTCCAGGGCCCTCTGGCCACAATACGGCTCGTCGATGTCCCCGAGCCTGCCTTGCCTTCCCCCGACTGGGTGAAAATCAAGACGCTCATGTGTGGATTGTGCGGGAGCGACGTCAGCCTCATCTTTCTCAAGGACTCGCCGGCAGCTTCACCTTTTACCTCGTTCCCCTGTACTATCGGCCATGAGTTCTGCGGCCAGGTGGTGGAAGTGGGGCAAAATGTCGGGGGCATAAAAGCGGGAGAACTGGTTACCGTCGCTCCGCATCTGAACTGTGCTACCCGGGGAATCGAACAGGAGTGCAGAGCTTGCAGTATGGGAAGGCCTGCCAATTGCGAGAACTTCGCTGAGGGCGATGTCTCTCCGGGCCTGTTTATCGGCATATCTCGTGACCTGGGCGGGGGCTTCGCGCCGTATCTCGTGGCGCACAAGAGCCAGATCTTCAAATTGCCTCAAGGCGTATCCCCTAAAGAGGGCGCTATGATAGAGCCGCTTTCGGTAACGCTTCAGGCTGTGCTGGACAATATGCCTGGCCGCGATGACCAGGTACTCATCATCGGCGGCGGCGTGATAGGCAACCTCATTGTCCAGTCGATACGCGCCCTGGGCATAGACTGTCCTATCACGGTAGCGGAGCCCTCGCACTTCCATGCGGCACTCGTCTCTCAAGCTGGCGCAAATCACCTCATCACGGATGGAGATATACTGAATCACACAGTGAGCATCACAGGAGCAAAGGCATATAAACCGCTGCTTGGCCCTGAGATACTCATGGGCGGCTTCACCAAGATATTCGACACCGTGGCCAGCACCCAAACCCTCAATGCTGATATAAGAGTGCTGAGGACAGGCGGGGTGCTGAGCGTGGTGGGGATAGGTAAGGAAGTAAAGATCGACCTCACGCCCTTATGGCTCAAACTCCAGACCATAAAAGGTGTTTATTGCTTCGGCTATACCGATTTACGCGGCAAAAGAGAGCATGTCTTCGAGATAGCCATAGACTTGGTGAAGCAAAAGAAGGTCTCTCTCGAACCCATGGTGACCCATACCTTCCCTCTCGAACATTACCGCGAGATGATTGAAGTAAACCTGCGCAAGGGGAAATATAAAGCGGTGAAGACCATGGTCTCCTTCGCTTAGCGACCAACTATTATTCGCCTCACCACGAGATTTGCTATAATGAATACCTAAGGCAGTAGCGGAAACACCGGAACCCAAGTAGGGGCGGTTCGCGAACCGCTCATGCTCCCCCTTTAGAAAAGGGGGATACAGGGGATTACATAGGGGAGTGCAGAGGGTCCGCCACAGGCGGATGCCAGGGGGTTGAATGACAGACTCTATCGCCACCACTGAAACAAAGGGTACGTCGCAGCGT
>Ga0209777_10002697_pt1 | contig 22957 bp, 5 predicted proteins | sample FrelakmetHBP12HB_FD_187147 | JGI IMG/M metagenome (GOLD analysis project Ga0209777, IMG submission 187147) | Freshwater lake sediment microbial communities from the University of Notre Dame, USA, for methane emissions studies -HBP12 HB (SPAdes)... | ecosystem: Environmental > Aquatic >...
GCCGTGGCGGATGGCCGCTGGCGATACCCACGGCTGGACAAGCCAGCCGTGCCACACCCCGCAATCTGGAGCGGGCGCACGTAACTGAGGCATTACCGGCCGGGGTGGTTGTTATTGCTGGACAGTGCCAGCGTATCGTATAGAATGTAAGGAATCTCAGGTCAGCCTCCAGGGAGGATTACCGTGCGATATCATTGGCAAGTACAAGCGATCCGCATAGCCGCGACAGTGGTCTTGGTAGGTGTCGGAGCCGCCTTAACGGCCGCGGGCCAGGCCCCTGACTCGCTTCCGGGCATACCGGACATCGGGCCTCCGGCTACCGCGCCGATCGGCAGCCCTTCCGCACCGACTCCGCCACCCGCTGCGCCGTCGGCTCCGGCGCCGGTTGCGGCCCCTGCTGCGACACCCGCTGAAGTGCCCGCTGCGCCGGCCGCCCCCACACTGAGTCCCGAGGAGCACTACGCCCGTGGCGAGGTGCAATTCGGCGGAGCGTGGACGCCGATCGACAACCTGTTCAAGGACTACCTCGCGTCACGGGCCGAGCTTCAGGATGCCGAGGCCAAGGCCACGACGGCCCGCGATGGCATCTCGACCATCCAGGCGCAGATCAACGCAATGAAGAGCGAGAGCCTGCTTGCAGAGCAGCCTATCCGCAAGGATATCAGCAAGCAAACGGCCAAGCACCGCGAACTGACCAAGGCATCCGAGGCCCAGCCACCGCCGAGGCCGCGGCTCCTGCAGAACCCGCAGAGGCCTCGCACGTACGGGGGCGGCGCATCGGCCCAGAGCGACCAGGCGATGCAGGACTGGCAGGCTCAGATGGACGCCGTCACGCGCGCCAACGACGCGATGAAAGAAAAGTACAAGGCGGACTATGACCAGTGGAAGAAGGCCAAGGACACCGCGGACAAGGAACTGCCCAAGATCGATCAGGCCCTCAAGGACCTCCAGGCCAAAATCGACCAGAACAACGCCGCCCTGATTACCAAGCAGGCGCCGCTGCTGGAGAAAATCAAGGCCGCCAACGAGGAGGCGCGGGGCATGGCACGCAAGATCGAGGCCCTCCAGACCCGCATCAAGGGGATGGCCGACGCCCTCCTGGCTGCGCCCGAGACGCTGCGATTCAAGCACGGCATCCTCGAATGGGAAGGCGTCTTCTGGCGGGTTGCGGACTTGGAGAAGCTGCTCGCCGACACGCAGGCGGAGATCGACCGCGTCACCCGGCAGATGAAGGCCGAGGGAAAGGCCCCCGAGGGCTGGCGTCATCCGCAGCAGGACCGCATGGACGCCCTCGGCAAGGCGATCGCCCGCGCGAAGGCCGCGGCGCACCAGTAGTCCGCCACAGGCGAAGCGAGGCCGCGGGGCGCACGCGGGCATTGCTGTGGCCAAGGGCAGGTATGTCCAGCCATATATGATATCTTAATTCCGCAGATATTACGATACCGCTTATTTCGGAATTGGAATCACGATCGGCGCCCGAGACGAGACCGGCGGCCCCTTCGGCGGCAGGTACCGGACCGTCAGCGTCACCACCGCCGACTTGGGCACGTCCTTGCCCCAGCCGAGTCGGATCATGTAGCCCCAGCCGGCGGGGCCGCGCATCTCGCGTGTGGCCAACTCCTGTTCCGTAAACTTCCACGTGCGCAAGGGTGGGGCCGCCTCCAGGTCCTCGCGCGGCCGGCGCCCCCCGTACATCGTGAACTCCAGCGTGCCCTTCACGAGCACCGGCTCGGCCCGGTCCGCCAAATACAGGAAAACGTTGACCTGGACGCCGTCGGGGCCGGGTATATCGTCCCAGTTGATCGCCGCCGGAGGCACGGCCCACAGGTCAATGGCGTCCGCGTGATCCACCGGCTTGGGCGGCGTCGGAGAGACGCCCTTGCGCGCCGGGCCGCAACCGGCCAGTGCCACCGCCGCAGCCAGTAGCATCAGACTCGCCACAACGACTTGCTTCATTTCGCCTCTTCCTTAGGTTTAGCCGCACTGGCGCCGCTGGTCGCAGGCTCCAAGGCCGCCCTGGCGGCCGCTGCCGGCGCCGGAGCTGTCGGGGCCGCCGGCGCCCTGGCCGGAGTCTTCACGGGCTCCGTTATGAGCGGGACAAGGCCGCCACTGTCGGGCTGGCCGCCGCTGGCGCCGCCCAGGGGCCCGAAGAGCGACTTTTGCATCATATCGTGTTTCGTTTCACGCAGAAGGTTCAGCCGCTTGACTTGCGACTGCGAGGTCGCGTCGGCTTCCTGGACGTTGCGGATGACCGTCGGCGTGAGGATTATAAGCAACTCGGTCCGCTGTTTCGAGACGTGAGTGGTCTTGAAGAGCCAGCCCAGTATCGGAATGTCGCCCAGGATCGGTATCTTGTCCTCGGTGTTCTGGTCGTTGGTCGTAATCAGGCCGCCGATGACAAGCGTGTGGCCGTCCTGCACCGTCACGGTCGTCTCGGCCGAGCGGCTGTTGATGATGACCGCCTTCACGCCTGCGCTGATCGTCACGGAAGCGTCGCTCAGGCTCGAGATCTCCGGCGCCACGGTGAGCTTCACAAAGCCGTCCGGATTGATCCGCGGGATCACGTTCAGGATGATACCGATCTGCTGGTACTGGATCGTGTTGATGGCCGCCCCGGTGCTGGCATCAATGCGGCTGTTGGTGATGAACGGGACGCGCTGGCCGATGTTGATGACGGCCTTCTGGTTGTCGGACGCGAGAATCTGCGGCCGGCTCAGAACTTCCACGTGGCTCTGGGACTGGAGGGCCCGCAAGAAGTAGCTCAGGTCGCCGCCGGTCACGGACACGCTGAAGCCGGGCGTCAGGTTCGCCGCAACGCCGAAGCTCGTGCCGGTCTTCAGCGTGCTATCACCGTACTTGTGGGTGAAGTTCCAGTCCATGCCGAAATCGGTCGAGTCATCAATGGTCACCTCGGCCAGCAAGACCTGGACGAGGACCTGCGGCGGCGGTTGGTCCAGTTCGGCGATCATCTGGGCGATGACGTCGAAATACCGCGGGCTGGCCGACAGAAGGAGCGTATTGGTTATTGGCTCGGCGACGATCGCCACCTCGCGGTCGAGAATGTAATTGGAGACGCCCTGGCCCGTCCCCATCGCCTGTGTCAGGAGTGTCCGCTCCTGGGTCAGGAAACTCGCCACGGCGGTCTGGATGTCGGTGGCCTGGGCGTTGCGCAGCCGATAGATCTCGGTGAGGCGTTCCTCGGCAGCGCTGGCGTCGAGATCTTCGATGACCTTGCTCGCCAGGTCCACGTAGTGCCTCGTGCCGCCCACCAGGAGGCTGTTCGTCCGGATGTCGACGGTCACCGTCAGTGCGGCTTCCTCGGCGGTGCCCATCGTGGCCGACGGCCCCTTGTCGCCCTCGGCCGGGGTCTTCAGGGTGTACTGGATGGCCTGCTTGCCGGTGGCCGGGGCGGCCCCGCCCGCGGCGGTCTGCATGCGGAACAACTGCAGCAAGACGGTCGACATCTGCCGTGCGTCGGCGTTCTGGAGCTGGAAGACCTTGATCTCGGCCATGCGCGGCGTGGTGGAGTCCATCGCCTTGATAAGGCTTTCCAGCAGCGCCATGTTCTCCTGCGGCGCCGAGACCACTATCGAATTGGTGCGTTTATCGGCCGTGATGAGGACGCCTTCCTGCAAGGCGCTGGCGGTCAGTTGCCCCCCTTCCTTGGTCCGGGTGACGAACTGCAAGAGCGTTTGGCGGTTCGGGCTGGTCGCCGTCAGGGGGACGGGCTTGTTGTTGAGGGCGGCCGTCAGGAGCGTCGCCAGTTCCGTCGCATCGGCATTCTCAAGCGAGAAGACACGGATCTCGGTGACGCGCGGCACGGAATCGGAGTCCAGTTGGTGCACCAGTTCGCTGATGCGCTTCTGGTCGGCCGGGCCGGCCGAAACGATGAGGGCGTTGATGCGTTCATCGACGCTGACGACGACCTGCGGGCCGCCCGTCGCTCCGGCGCCCGCGCCGCCCGCGCCGCTCTTATAGAGGTTGTTGACGGTGGTCGAGACCTGCGTGGCGTCGGCCTTGACGAGCGCGAAGACCTGCACCGTCGTGCCCGGGCGGTCGGGCTCGGCGTCGAGCCGCGCGATGAGCGACTCGGCCAACTTCATGTCCTCGGGACTGGCCGCCACGATCAGCGAGTTGGTGCGCTGCTCGATCACGACCGTCACGGGGTCGAGCGGCACGCCGCGCGACACGCGCTGGGCAAACAGTTGCGTGAGCGTCGGCGCGAGCACCTGGGCCGTCCCCTGCTTCAGGTAGAAGACGCGGAACTCGTTTGCGGCCAGCACCTGATCGGTGTCGAGCTCGCGGATCATCGCTTCAACGGCGTTGAAGCTCTCCTTGCTCCCGGTCACCAGCAGGGCGTTGGTGCGGGCGTCGGCAAAGACGCTCACGGGGAGCATGCGGCCTGTGCCTCCGGCCGCCTGCTCGGCGGTGCGCTTGGCCGTGAAAAGCTGCTGGAGCGTCGGGGCGAGGCGCGTGGAGGTGGCGTTCTTAAGGATGAAGATGCGGACGTCGCCCAGGAGGCCGAAGTCGTCGGTCGAGTCGATCTTCTTGATGATCTCGTCGATGACGGCGAAGTTCTCCTTGCTGGCCGAGACGATAAGGACGTTGGTCCGCACGTCGGCCGTGATGGCCACTTTCTCGCGGGCCGCCAGCAGGGTGTTCTGCTGCGCCGCCAGCGCGATGCCAGGCTTATACAGGCCCTGCGAGATGAGGCCCTGGAGCAAGGTGGCAATTCGCGTCGCATCGGAGTTCTGGAGGGCATACAGCTTGACGATGCCCGTCTCGGCCGGCGGCTCGGCGTCGACTTTGGCCAGCAGGTCCTTGATGAGCGTCAGGTTCTCCTTGCTCGCCGAGACGATGAGCGCGTTGGAGAGCGGGTCCGTCCCGATGTCGACGCGGTCCTGCGGGTTCGGCACGGCGCCCGGCGGCGTCATGCTCGTCAGGCGTGCGGCAAAGATCCGCTGGATTTCGGAGCCGACGATGCCGGCGTCGTTAAACTTCAGCGGCAGGAGGACCAGTTCCACGGAGGGGTTGACCTCCACGTCCATCCGCTTCAGGAGCCCCTCGATGACCTTCGTATCGTCGGCGTTGGCCGCAATCAGGAGGGCATTGACGCGCGTATCAGCCAGGATGATCGGCTTCTGGCGGGCGATGTCGGGCGTCCGCGCGGCGGCATAGCGCTGCGTGAAGAGCGTCGTGAGAGTTGTCGCGAGGATGCCGGCATTGGCGATCTTCAGCGGCATCAGTTGAATCTGGCCGATGATGGCCGGGCCGGCGTCGTCCAACTGCTGGGCCAGCGACTTGATGAGCTCATACCCTTCCGCCGAGCCGGCGACCATGAGGCTGTTGGATCGCGAATCGGCGGTAACGATGACCCGCAGGGCCTCGGCGTCGGCCTGGCCGATGGCCGTCAGCCGCTGGACCCGCGCATCCATCATCTGCTGGAGAATGGGGGCCATCGCCGCCGCGTCGGCGTTCTTCAGGGGTACGAGGCGCACGTCGCGCATCTCGATCGGCTGCTTGGCGTCCAGGCTCTTCAGGAGCAACTCGATCATGGCGAACGTCTTGTCGCTGGTCGAGACCACCAGGGCGTTTGTGCGCACGTCCACCTGGACGACGGGCTTGTCTTCGGGCCGCACCAGTTGCGCACTGGGGCCCGTGTAGAGGCCGTCGATAACGGTCTTCAGGCGCGTGGCGTCGGCGTTGACGAGCGGGTAAATGCGCACGGCGTTCATCGCCCCGGCGCCGGGAACATCCATCGTGTTGACCACGTCGGCAATAAGGGGCATCATGTCGCTGCGCGCGGCCACGACAACGATGCTCGACAGCGGGTCGGACTGGATCGTCAGGGCCGCCCTCGTTTTCGGGATCTCCGTCGTGTGGCCGGCCTGTTTGTCCATTACGGTGCGCAGGCGCGTCACCTGGGTGCGAAGGCCCTCGACGGCGGCAGTCGTGGCAGCCCCGCCACCCCCGCCGCCCCCCGCGGCCGTGCCTTCGGCGAACACGGCCTGGAGGACCGGCAGCAGACGCGTCACATCGGCGAATTTCAAGCGGAACAGGCGCACCTCGGTCACGATCTTGCCGGAGTCGCGGTCCAGGTCCTTGACGACCGCTTCCGCGAGGGCAAGCGATTCCTCTATGCCGCTCATAACGACCGTATTGGTCCGCTCGTCGGCCGAAACGTTCAGCGGGTTGACGAGGGCCTTGCCGCTCGTACTCTCGGGTTCGGCCCTGCCGGCCACGCTCGATCCGGTCTTGCCGGCGAGCGTCTTGCCCTGCGTGAAGATGTCCTTCAGGACCGTCTCGACGGCCGTCGCGTCGGCGTTCTCGAGGTGCAGGATGCGCACCTTGGTGCCTTCGGCAAGCGGCACGGTGTCGAGGATCTCGACGATGGCCTTCATGGCCTTGAGGTTATCGGGCGTGGAGGTGATGATCAGCGAGTTCGAGCCCTGTCCGGCTGCCGCACCACCCGCCGCACCGCCGCCGCCCCCTGCCCCTCCGCCGCCCTGCGTGCCCGGATCGGCGCTGACCTTGATCGGCTTCGTCAGGTCGAGTTCCGGAATCTTGGCGCCGTCGGGCCCGCGAACGCGCAGCAAGCGGATCTGTTCCTGGAGGGCATGGGCCTCGGGCGTGACCTGGGTGGTCGCGCTCGGGCGCAGCATCTCGTTCAGGACCGTTGCCAGCCGCGGGGCATCCGCTCTCTTGAGCGGCACGATGAGCACTTCCACGGCGGGGTTTTCCGGTTCCTTGTCGAGCGTCTCGACGATCTTGGCAACCTGGTCGAACATCGGCCCGCGCGCCGTCACGATGAGCGACCGCGTCCGCTCGTCGGCCTGGACGTTGATCGGCTCGTCCGGCCGCAGTTGCTTCAACTCAGCGAGCATCTGCGTCACGAGCGGCATGATCTTGGTGGGCAGCACGTTCTTCATCGGGTAAATGCGGAACTCCAGTTGCGGCGCGATCTCCAGTTTGTCCAGTTCCGCAATCAGGTGCTCCACCTCTTCCATCTTGACCCTGGAGGCCGAGACGACGACGGCGTTCGTATCCGGCAGGGCCGTCACCGTCACAAGGTCCTCCGGTGCGGCCGCGGCCCCGACCCTCGCCCCCGCCATGGTGCGGTACATCGTCGTCAGCGCCACTGCCACGCGGGAATTGCTGGCGTTCTTCAGGGGAACGACCTTGACCTGTCGCCTGGCCTCGGCGGCCGCGGCGTCGAGGGCCTCGGCGAGCTTGCGGATCGTCTCAAAGTCCTCGTCGCTGGCATTGATGAGCACCGAATTCTGGGCCTGCAGGACCGTTGTGTCGACCTTTCCACTGGCCGACGTCGTGCCTAATGTGCCCGGCGCGCCGGCCGGGCCGCGCACCCCTTCGGCGCCGCCCGGGCCGCGCCGCACTGGTATCGTTGTTGAACCTGGGCCGCCCCCGGGCCCGAAGATCTGCTTGATGGCCTGGTCTAGTTCCGCCGGGTCGGCGTGCTGGAGCGTGATGATGCGCACCGCGCCGCGCGACGGCGCCATGCTCTCAATCTGGCTCACCCACAGCGTTACCTGCTCGTACATCTGCTTGGTGGTCGCCAGAACGATGGCGTTCGAGCGGGTATCCGACGACACGGCCAGCGGGTCGATGCTCTTCTTGTCCCTGATGGCGCCCTGGGCCTGCTGGGCGTACAGGTCGCGGACCATCTGGGCCACCGTCGTGGCATCGCCGTTCTTCAGGGCGACGACGTACACGGTGGAGGCGGTCGATGACGTGGCCTCGTCGATCTCAACGACCATCTTGAGGACCTTGTCCACTTCGGTCGCCGGGCCGCTGACCACGATGCCGTTGGATCCGACGTCGGCCGAAACCGAGACGGACCCCGGCGCGACCTTGCCCGTGGCGCCGCCGGTCGCAACCATTTTCTGGAGGACCGGCGCGATGTCGTTGGCCTTCGCGTTCTTGAGGATCTTCAATTCCGTCTTGAGCCCACCCGCCGTCTGAGTGTCCAGCTTCGCCAGCAGGGCGTTGACCTTTTCGAGGTTCATGGTGTTGGCCGTGACGATGAGGCTGTTGGACATCGGCTCGGCCACGACCGTCACCAAGTCGTCCGGATTGGCCGGGACCCCCGTGCGACCGCCCGCCCCGGCCCTCGGGGCAAACGCCGCCGAGAGGGTCGGCGCGATGCCGTCCGCCTTGGTGAACTTCAGCGCAATGATGGTCGGCATCGCCTGGCCCTTGCTGGACTCATCCATTTGCTCGGCCAGGGCCTTGATCTTTTCGAAGGTCGGCTCGTCGGCCCGCACCATCAGCATGCGGGCATCGCGGTCGGCCTCGATGATGACCGGCGGCCGCGGGCCTGTGCCTGCGCCGCGGGCCCCGATGCCGGTCGGGGTGCTTGCGGCAGCGCCCGTAAAGAGGCGAGTCAGCACCGTGGCGACGTTGGTGGCATCCGCGGTGTTAAGTGGTATCAGCCGGACGGCGTACTGCTCGCTTGGCGCCATGTCCATCTCGGCCAGCAGCTTCGTGACGCGTTCGTGGTCTTCGGCCGAGGCCCGGATAACCAGCGTGTTGCTGGAGCGGTCGGCGTTGATCCGCACCTGGGTCCCCATCTGCCCCCCGCCGCGCATGCCGCCCATGCCACCCATGCCGCCCGTCGGCTGTGACTTCTCGAGCGCCGCCTGGAGGGCCGGGCCGACGGACGTGGCGTCGGCATTCGACAGGCGATAGATTTTGACGGTGAGCGTATCGCTGCCGGCCGCGTCGTCCATCTCCTTGATGATCTTGGCAACCAGATCGTGCTTTTCCTTCGGGGCCGAGACGATCACCTGGCGGCCGACCTCGTCGCCCGTGACGACCACGTCCGCCGCGCTGCTGCCGCTGCCGGCGCCCGTCCCGCCCATCCCCTGTAAGCGGCGCATGCCGCCCGTCGTGCCGCCGCGCGAGCCCCCCGCGGTCATGTCCTGGATCGCCGTCACGACCGACCGGACGTCGGCGTTCTTGAGCGGGTACGTCTTGACGACCGGTTCGCCGGTGGCCTGGTCCAGGTCGCGGGCCATCTTGAGGATCTTGTCGACGTCGGCCGACGGGCCGCTGACGACGAGACTGTTGGAGCCGGCATCGGCGGAGACCACGACCGCGCCCGGAACCGCCGCCCCGCCGCCCATCCCCATCGCCATCATGGCGAAGCGGCCGCCGCCGCCACCGCCGCCCGGCGTTGCCGGAGACTGCGCCATGCGCGAAAGCGTCGGGGCGACGTCGGTCGCCTTGGCGTTCTTGAGGATCAGCAGTTCCGTCCGAATGCCGCCGGCGACCTCGGTGTCCAGCTTGTCCAGCAGGCCCTTGACCTTCTCAAGGTTCATGGCGCTGGCCGTCACCAGTAGCGAGTTGGACATCGGCTCGGCCACCACGGTGACAATGTCGTCGGGGTTGATCGAAGGGATGCCTCCCAGGCCGCCTCCGCGGCCGCCGAAAGCAAACCGCGCAACACCGCCGAACGCCTGAGAAATGGCGGGGGCGATGCTCGCCGCCTGGGCGAACTTAAGGGCGATGACCGTGGTCGTCAGCGCCCCCGTGCTGGCGGTGTCGAGTTGCTGGGCGAGGGCGCGGATTTTCTCGAACGTCTGATCATCGGCGCGGACCATGAGCATGCGGGCATTGCGGTCGGCCTCGATCACGATGGGCTGGCGGGCGCTGGTCGTCGCGCCAACGGCGCCGCGCGGGCCTTGCGGCCCTCGCGCCTGGGCGGGTTGGGCGTTCGTGAAAATGCGTCCGAGCGTCGCCGCAACGTTCGTCGCGTCGGCGTTGTTCAAGGGAATCAGGCGAACGGCGTACTGGTCGGTCGGCGACACGTCCATCTCGGCAATGAGCTGCGCGATCTTCTCGTGGTCGGAGGCTGAGGCGCGGACCACCAGCGAGTTGGAGCCACGGTCGGCGCTGATGCGCACGGCGCCCCCCGCCGCGGCGCCTGCTGCGGCCATGCCGCGGCCGGCGCTCCCCGTGGTCCCGCCTCGGTCGACCGTCGACTGGAGGGCCGTCGCCATGCTCGTGGCGTCGGCGTTCTCCAGGCGATAGACCTTGATCGTCACGTCGCTGGCGGCTTGGTTTTCGTCGAGGTCCTTGATGACCTGCGCGATTAGTTCGTGCTTAATGGCCGGCGCCGAGACGACCACCGCGCGCCCGGCCTCGTCGCCCGTAATGACCACGGTCCCCGCGGCGCCGCCCGGTGAAGCGGCGGCCCCCGCGGCCAGGCCCATGCCGCGGCGTCCGCCGCCCCCGGCCGTCGTGCCGCCCGTCGCGAAAAGGTCCTGGAGGGCCGTCACGGTGGCCTTTACCTCCGCGTTCTTCAGCGGATACATCTTGATGAGCGGCTCGCTCGTCGCCTGATCGAGCTCCTTGGCCATCTTCAGGACCTTGTCGATCTGAGCCGACGGCCCGCTGATGACGAGGCCGTTGGAGCCCGCATCGGCCGAGACGACGACGCTGGCCGCGGACCCTGCGCCGCTGGCTGCCGCGCCGAAGCGCCCGCCGCGCCCCGTGCCGACCGTGGCCGCGGGGCTGTCCTGCGCCATCCGCTGAAGAACCGGAGCGACATCCGGCGCGCGGGCGTTCTTCAGGATCAGGAGCTCTGTCCGAATGCCGCCCGCGACTTCCGTATCCAGCTTCGCCAGCAGCGCCTGGACCTTCTCCAGGTTCTTAACGTTGGCGGTCACGAGGAGGCTGTTGGTCGTCGGTTCCGCCAGGATCGTGACGATCTCGTCCGGGTTGACGGAGGCCGTCGCGGCCGCACCGCGTCCGCCACCCGCGCCGCCTGTCCGCACGGGCAGTCCGAATGCCTGGCTGAGGACCGGCGCCACGGCCGAGGCCTGCGCGAACTTCATGGCGATGACGGTGGTGGTGATCTCGCCGCCGTGGCTGGCGGTGTCGAGCTGCAGCGCGAGGGCCTTGATCTTCTCGAACGTGGGGTCGTCGGCCCGCACCATGAGCATGCGGGCATCGCGGTCGCCTTCGATCATGACCGAGGACCGCCCGGCGGCTCCCGCCGTCTGGCCGGCAGCGCCGCGCGGTCCGCGCGGGCCGGCCGCCTGCGTCATGGGGCTGCTGCCGAACACACGCATCAGGACCTGCGCGACGCTGGCCGCGTCGGCGTTATTGAGTGGGATAAGGCGGACGGCGAACTGCTCGGTCGGCGAAATGTCCATCTCGGAAATCAGCTTGGCGATCTTCTCGTGGTCTCCGGCGGAAGCGCGGACAACCAGCGAGTTTGAGCCGCGGTCGGCGCTGATGCGGACGGCGCCGCTGGAGTCCGCCTGCATGCCGCCGCCCCGCCTCCCGCCGCCGCCGCCGCCCATCGACTGCCCGCCGCGATCGACGGTCCCCTGAAGGGCCAGCGCCATGGTCGTTGCGTCGGCGTTCGCGAGCCGGTAGACCTTGACGCTCATGTCGCCGGCGCCCTGGGCGTTGTCGATTTCCTTGATGACCGTGGCGATCAGTTCGTGCCTGGACTCAGGGGCCGAAACGATCACGAGCCGCCCGGCCTCGTCGCCGCTGATCGTGACCGTGCCGCGGTCGGCCGCCGCGGCCGCCGCGCCGGCCCCGCCGCCGCGCCTGCCGCCGCCACCGGCCGCAACCCTTGCGCCGGACCCGAAGATCTCCTGTAGGGCAGTGACGGTGGTGCGGACCTCGGCGTTCTTCAGGGGATACATGCGGACGACGGCCGTGATAGTTGCGTCCATTTCGGAGATAAGCTGGGCGATCTTCTGGTGGTCCTCGGCCGAGGCGCGAACGATGATGGAGTTGCTGGACCGGTCGGCGCTGATGCGTGTCTGGCCCGCACCACCGCCCACGCCGCGCATGCCTCTGCCGCCGCCCCCGCCGCCGGGGCCGCCCGGGGTGGCGCGTTCAATAGCCGCCGAGAGGGCCGGCGCCACGCTCGTGGCATCGGCGTTCTCCAGATGATAAACCTTGATGGCGAATTCGCCGACGCCCTCGGCGTTGTCCATTTCCTTGATGACCTTCTCAATGATCTCGTGCTTCTCGGTGGGCGCCGAGACGATGACGAGGCGGCCGGCTTCGTCGCCGGTAATGACCGTGGGCGTCTCCGTGCTCGTCGTGCGGGTCGCGCCGCTCTGCCCGAAGCCGCCGCGACCGCCGCCGCCGACGCCCGCACTCTGCCTGGCGGCGCCGGTGACGAAGATGTCTTGGAGGGCCGTGACGATGCCGCGGACTTCGGCGTTCTTGATCGGGTAGAGGCGGACGGACGAGGCGGTCGTCACGCCGGACTGGTCGAGTTCCTGGATGACGCGTTCGACAATGCCCATGACGTCGTTCGGGGCGGCCACGACGACCGAGTTGGTCTGCCGGTTGGCCGTGACCGAGATCATTGTATTGACGTCGATCTGTGTGGTGCCGGCCCCGTTGCCCAGTTCCATCATCTGTCGAATCATGGCCGCCCGCTGCTGCTGGCCCGATTGCTGCCCCTGGCCGGGCTGCTGCTGGGGCATCATAGGCTGGCCGGGCTGCTGGCGCTGGTTCAGACCGAAGAGGTCCCTGAGGTTCAACGCCACTTCGTTGGCGTCGGTGTTCTTGAGGGTGAAGATGCGGATTTCGCTGGCGACCGTGGGAATCTGGTCGAGGTGCTTGACGAGAGGCTCGATCAGTTCGAACTCCATCGGCTTGGCGCGGATGATGACACTGGAGGTCCGCACGTCGGCCACGACGATAATCGAGGACTGCGGCATTGCGACCGGCACGGCCTGCGGGCCGCCTCCTCCTCCCCCGGCGCCACCGCCCCGCCTGCCGCCCTGCTGCCCGCCTCCGCCGCCCCCCATCTGCATTTGCATCTGCTGCATCATCAGCACGCGCGGATTGAACAGCGAATCAAGCGTGCGGGCAACGCCGGCGGGGTCAGCCTTCTCGATTTTGAAGACCCTGTACTCGGCCTCGGTGCTGGAACTGGAGGGGGTCAACTGGTTGACGAGCGATTCAAGGTAATCGAGGTCCTGGCGTTTGCCCGTGATGATGAGCGAGTTGGAGCCCTTGTCGATGCCGATGCTGACGCCGGGCTTCGGCGCCGGGGGCGGCGCCTTAAAGAAGAAGATGGACGAGCTGTCGTCTTCCGCGGCCCCCTTCTTGCCCTTGGTTTTTTCGCGCGGCGGCTTTTCCTTGCCGCCGGAGGCATCTTCTTTCTTCGGCTCTGTGGCCGCAGGCGCCGGCGTCGCCGACGGCTTGGTCGGCGGCGCCAGGCCGGGCTTGGAGAGGTCGGGGATCGGCGCCACGCCGCCGGCGTCGGGCTTCGGGGTTGACGGCTCGGTGGTGACATTGACCTCGCTGCCGGTCAGTTGCGAGTAGACGGCCTTCAGGACGGCGGCCATCTTATCCGCCTTGACCTGCGTCAGCGGAATGACGCGGACGCGGAAGTTGTTGTCCTTGGAGGCGTCATCCAGTTTCTGGATGATCGGCTCCATCGCCTTCAGGTCGGCGTCCTTGGCGATGATCGTGACCGCGTTGGAGAACGAGTCGGCGGAGATGACGGGCTTGTCGGGGCCTTTGCGGGTGCTGTACAGGTCGCTCAGTTTCGACGCGACTTCCGTGGCGTCGGCATTTTCGAGCCATATATACTGGACGTCGGCCGTCGGGGCGCCCTCGGCCTGGTCGATCTGCTTGAGGATCTGCTCAATCAGCGCAAAGTACCCCGGCGTCGTGGTGACAACGAGGCTGCGGGTCCGCTCATCGGCGGCGATGCTGAACGGCACGCTCTGCCCGCTGCCCCTGTAGCCGCCGGTTTGCTGGCGGATCATTTCCTCGAAGAGCTTCCCAAGCGACTTAGCCAGTTCCACGGGCTCGCTGTTGACGAGCGGGAACACACGCACCTGCGCCCCGCCGCTCGTGGAACCGTCGTCGAGTTTCTTGATCATTTCAACCACAACCGGTACATCCGCCGCCGGGCCGCGCACCAGAACGCTGTTGGAGTTCGTCTCGGGCGTGACGATGACGCGGTCCGCCTGGGCCGGCGTGCCGCCGCTGCTGCCGCCGCCGTAAGAGCCGCGCATGCCGCGCCGCGGCCCGAAGGACACCGGCGACGCATTCTCGGCCAGCGTGGCGTTGACGGCCTCGGCGAGGCTGGCGGCCTGGGCGTTCTTCAGTTGCACGATCTGGATGATCGTGTGGTTCTCAGCGCCTTGTTCGTCAAAGGTCTTGATAAGCTGTTCGGCGAGGGCGATCTTCTCAGGCGTCCCCTGGACGACGATGTCGTTGGTCTCGGCGATGGCCGCCACGCGGGTCTCGGGCACGCTGCCCGTCTCTGACCTGTAGCCGTAGCGCCCGCCGCCTCCGCCGGACGAGGGCGTCTCGGCGAGCATGGTCTGGAGGACTTCCACGATCTCGGCGGCCTTGGCGAACTTCAGGCGGAAGGTCTTGGTCTCGCGCGCGAGGCTGGTCCCGGCCTCCAATTCCTTGATAAGCTTCTCGATAGTTTCGAACTGCGCCGCCGTGGCAGCCACGATGACGTGGTTGGTGGTCGTGTCGGCCTCAAAGCGCGGCGGGACTTCCGTCTCCGCCGCCGACGAGCGGCCCGGCCTGTACCGCTGCTCAAAGAGGCGGCCGAGGGACAGCGCGAGGTCCCCCGCCTTGGCGCTGACGAGGCGGTACGTCCGCACCTGGGTCTCGCCCGCGCCGCCCGGCACGTCGAGGCTGGTCACGAGGTGGGCGATCTCCTCGACCTTGTCGCGGGGAGCATCAACAATAATGGCGCGGTCTCCCGGCGCGGCGGCGATGGTCACGCGCTCGGTGGCCTCCGTCGTGCCGGACGAGGCGTACCGCCTGTAGTAACTCGCGTAACTGCCCTGGCTGGAACCCTGCTGGTACAGTTGCGTGAGCATCTGGGCCAAGGCCGCGGCCGAGGTATTCTTCAGGGGGATCAGCCGCGTCTCGCGGGCGCCCTGCATCGCGGCCTTGTCGAGGCTCGATATCATCTCCTCGAACATCTTGCGGTCGGCCTCCGGGGCGCGCAGCAGCAGCGTGTTGGAGACCGGGTCGGGCTGGATGAAGATCTGCTGCTCTTGGTTCCGGGTCGCTGGCGGGATCATCGCCTTGAGCGTTTCGGCCAGCTTGGAGGCGTCGGCCGACTTCAGTTGGATCATGCGGATGCCGCCGACGCCGTCGGCGGATGCCACGTCCATCGCCTTCACCAGTTCGGCGATGGTCTTGTGGTCCTCTTCCGAGGCCGTGACGATCAGGCTGTTGTTGGAGTCGGAGGCCGCAATGGTCACCGGCACGCTCGAATGAGTTGAGGAGGACGCCTCGGAGGAGTAGCCGCCGTACCTGCGGCCGTAGCCGCCGTAGCCACTGTAGCCCCCGGAGGACCTCGTCGAAGACGAGAAGACCTGCCGCAACGTCTCGGCCACTTCGCTTGCCTTGGCGTACTTGAGGGGGATGAGGCGCGTGGCGGCCACGGTCATCGGGGATGCCGCGTCTTTGAGTTGGTCGAGGATCTTCTGGATGGTCGGCCAGTCGCCCGGCGCGGCAGAGATGAGGAGGCTGTTGGTCGCGATCTCCGGCTCGATGCGGATATTGTTGGTGGAGACCGAGGCGCCCCAGCGGCCGGTCGTTTCGCCCTGCTTCAGGAGGTTCGTCAGGGCCTGGGCCATCTGCTGGGCGTCGCCGGACTTGAGCTGGACGACGTGGATTTCGCGCGCGGACTCATCGAGGGGCTTGTCGAGTTCCTGGATCAGCGTCTCGGCGGTCTGGATGTCGGCGGCCGGGCCGGCCACGATGACGCTGTTGGTGCGCACGTCGGCGCTGACGGTCGTTTGCTGCGTCTGCTGCGCGCCCCAGCGTGAGAAGCCTTCTCGTTTCGCCAGCGCGCCTTGGAGGACCGTCGCGAGCTGCTGCGCATCGGCCACCTTCAGGCGGAACGTCTTGATGCCGCCGCTCTGCGTGATCACCGTGTCGAGGTCGGCGGCCAGCTTCTCGATGACCTTGAACTCGGTGTCCGGGGCGCGCACAAGCAGGGAGTTACTGGCCGGGTCGCCCTGGATGAAGATCTGCACGGTGCGCGCGGCGCGGCCTTCGCCGTAGCCGCCCGTCTGGTACAGGCCGCGGATGTTCTCAGCGATCTTGACGGCGTCGCCCGCCTTGAGGTGGATGACGCGGATCTGTTCGGCGGTCTCAGCCCCCGCGACGTCCATGTTCTTGACGAGCTCGGCGATGGACTTCTGGTCGTCCTCGGCCGCGGAAACGATGAGCGTATTGCTGCGCTCGTCGGCCGCAATCACCACCGGGACCTGCGGGGCGCTCGACGGGCGGCTGTACTCGCCGCCGTAAGATCCGTAGCCCCCGTAGGAGGACCGGGTGCGCCTGGAGTATATCTGGTTGAGCGTCTCAACCAGGCTGGCGGCCTTGGCAAACTTCAGCGGCAGCAGGCGCGTCGTGGCCGTCGTCTGCGGAACAACCGAGGTCTCGATCTGGTCGAGGATCTTCTTGATGGTGTCCCAATCGCCCGGAGCGGCGGAGATGAGCAGGCTGTTCGTGGCCGGCTCAGCCTCAACGCGCACATTACTCGCCACGGGCGCTCCGAAACGGCGGAACCCGCCTTCGCCGCCATCCTGGGCCTGCCTGAGAAGCTGCATCAGAGACTGGGCCACCTGGCGTGCGTCGCCGGCCTTGAGCTGGACGACATGGATTTCGCGGGCGTCCTTCTCCATGGGCCGGTCGAGTTCCTTGATGAGCGTCTCGGCGGTCTGGATGTCGCTGGCCGCGCCGGCGACGATGAGGCTGTTGGTGCGGGTGTCGGCGCTGACCTGCGCCGTGCCCCCGGTATGCTGGTAGCCGTAGCCGCCCCCTTCCTGCGGCGCGGCTTTACGGAGGGCGTTGGCGAGGACGGCGGCGAGTTGCTGGGCATCGGCCACCTTCAGGGGGAAGACGCGGATGCCGCCCACGTACTTCAGGTTCGCCTGGTCCAGTTCCTTGATGAGGTCTTCGATGCGCCTCATCTGGTCCAGCGGGGCGGTGACGATGAGGCGATTGGTGCCCGGGTCGGCCACCACGCGGGCCTGCATGCCTGCGCTGGCGCCCGACATGCTGGGGCGGTAGCCTTCGCCGTAGCGCGGACCTTCGCCCGGCCCGCGCGAACTGCCGGTGAGTATCTGCCGGAGCGTGCTGGCCACGTCCTCGGCCTTGGCGTTCTTAAGCTCGAAGATGCGCATGTCGCCGGTCTGCTCGGGCCGGATCTCGTCAAGCTTGAGGATGAGTTCCTCGGCCATCGCCAGTTTGTCAGGCGGGCCGGCCACGAACAGGCTGTTCGTGCGTTCGTCGGCGGTACACTTGACGGAGGTGTCGGGAGCGGCGGCCGCCTTGGCGGCGACCTCCGGGTTCCATTCGGGGTTGCGGACAAACTCGCCGTTTTCGGGGTTGCGTATGTATCGCGGCACGCCGCCCTGGCTGCCGCCGAACCCCAGGCCGCTGGAGCCGAACACATTATTGATAATGGTGGAGACGTCGCGCGCCGAGGCGTTCTTCAGGGTGTAGGTCTTCAGGGACCGCTCGCCCGGAGGGGCAAGGGTGCTGGTATCCATCTCGTCCAGGATAACCCGGATGCGCCGGATGTTCTCCAGGCGATCGGTAATGATAATGCCGCGCCCCCGGCCCAGCGGCGCGATGGTGCCGAAGACCGAGACCACCGGCTGAAGGACTTTCACAGCGTCCTCGGCAGTGAGGAACTTCAGCGGCAACAACATCGTCACGACCTCGCCTGCCCGCACGTCCGTGGCCGCGTCCATGCCGCGCAGGATCTTCAGCGGCGCCTTCGTAGCCGCGCCTCCTGCAAGCGGCACGACCTGGCAGTAGCGCGCCGTCTCGATCAGCGTGAACCCTTTCATCGCCAGCAGGAGGTTCAGCATGTCGAACGCTTCGTCGAAGGTGTACGGCTTGGCATCGAAGAAGGTCAGCGAGCCTTCCACCACTTTCGAATCGCCCAGCAGGGGCTTACCCGCCATCTGCGCGAAACGCTGGATGACGTCGGCGTACGGGACCCCGTCGAACTGGAACCGGAACTCGTCTTTCGACGGCGCCTTGACTGTGACAACCGGCGCCACGGGGGCAGCCTCGGGCTTTGCGGCGGGAGCGGCGGCCTCCTTCGCGGCCGCAGGTGCGGCCGGAGGCTCCGGAGCAGCAGGTTTCTCAGCAGGCTTTTCCGCGGACTTCTCGGCGGGTTTCTCGGCCGGCGCAGCCGGAGGCGTAGGCGCAGCAGTTTTCTCGGCGCCTGCCGCCGGAGCAACGGACGCGCCAGGGGCCCCAACAGCCTCGGCCTTCGCGGGGGCGGTCGGTGCCGCGGCCGGCGCGGCTTCCTTCACCTGAGGTGCGGGCGCCGGAGCAGGAGCGGCGGCCGGCGGATTGGCCGAGGGGGCCGGCGGCGATTCCGCCGCACTCAGCCCAAGCGGCCCCGGCGACAGCCAAACCACTGCCGCCGCCATGACTACCAGGATAATGCGCACCGTTCGCATGGGACGTCTCCCCTAGAGGCTTCTCGCCTCTCGACTACGGGGTGCCTTTTATTGCTTCGCAGAGCCGGCTTGCGGCTCAGGACCGGCCGGGATCGGTTTCTCGAGTTTCGGCAGGCCGGGCGGCAACTCGCTTGCGGCCAGGGTTCGCTTCTCCGCCAGGCTCTGACCCAGTTCCACGGCATAATACTCACTTCCAATCTGGAGCACCACCCTGCTTCCGGAAAGGATTTCCGGGTTTCTCGGCGACGGCAGCACGCGATAGTCCACCATGATGATCCGTCCGCCGCCCAGGTCGTCACCGGCCTTAAGGTTGGAGACCTTGCCGCTGGAGTTGTCGCGGACGAGCACCTCCGTCTCTCCGGCGAACATCGGGAGGCCGACCACACGGTAGCGGCCCTCGCCTCCCTTCTGGGGCGGAGACTCGGCCACACGCCTCGGCTCTTCGGACGGCTGGGCCTGGGGCTGCGGCTTGGCCTGAATGTACGGCCGGAACACGTCGCGCATCGCGATCACGTTGTACTGTTGCCGCTCGGGCGCATCCAGGACCGATGCCTCCGGCGCCTGGCTCGACACCTCGTCAACCACCAGCTTCTCGCCCTTGACCGGCTCCAGCAGGAGCGTCGCGTATATGACCTGAAGTTGCACATCGGTGGAGTTCGGCACCGGCGCCAGGACAACGTTGTCCAGGCGGTGCAGGTGCGGATCACGAGACATCAGGTAAAGGAAACTGATGACGTGGGCCAGCTTGCCGCGCGCGCTGACCGACCAGCCGATCTCCCTGTATACGCCCGGAATGCGAGAGCGGACGAGCGGCTTCAGCGCAAGATTCTGGTTGGATAAGCCGCTGACGGCCAGCACGTCGGTAACGGCCATGCGGACCTGCTCGCTCACACGCAGTTCATCGACGCCGAACGCCTCGGCCGCAAGGTCCTTCAGCCGCGCCCTGTAGATTGACTCCTTGCCTTTCTCGGCGCGAACCCGGTCAATCTTGTCCTTAAGCTCCACGGCCTGCTGCTCCGACCGGCCCGCGGGCTCCAGCAAGACCTTGTTGATAGCCAGGGCCGTCACGATGACGATGACCGCCAGGCCCGCCCCTGTCGCCAGAACTTTTTCGCGCTTAGTCACGGCGATGCTTGTCCTTACTCGAAGGAGGCGGCGCAGGCGGCGAGTCGGGCTGCGGGCGCTCTTTCATCAACGCCTCGAACCGCTGACTCCAGGCTTTGCGCGCTTCCTGCTCGCTCGACGGCGGCCTTTCCTTGGACAGCGCCTGCACCCTGGCCTGCCACGCCTGGTACGGCGTGAGGGCGCCGGGTGCCGCAGGCGCCGCCGGCGCTGCGGCCGGCGCCGGAGCGGGGGCTGCCGGCTTCGCGGCCTCGCTCCGGCCGCCCACGGCCTTGCCAAACTCTTTCGCCGAGGCGTCGTCTTCCGGGCGCGGCACGGGCGACACAGTGGCCAGGTCCACCTTCATGTCCGGCTTTACCATGATCTTGACGGTCGTCGAGTAGCCGTATCCGTAAGGGTCGCCGCCCGTCGTCACCTGGCCGGGCTTGAAGTCGTAGCCGGCCGCCGCAAGGCGCTTGCCGAGGTCGTTGATCGCCTCGTTGTTCTTCGCCTTGACGACGAAACTGACCGAACCGTCAAGGTTGGTCTTCAGGCTCGTGACGTAGGTTTCGGTGCACGACGGGAAGACGGCGCTCAAGTAGGCCCACTGGTCGAGCCAGTTGCGGCCGCCGCGAACCCAGCCCTCGATCGTCTCGACGCGTTTCGCCAGGGCCCCGACCTTGTGGTTCTCCTCCTTGAGCCTGTTGTATTCCTCCGTCAGAGCCCCCACCCGCGACTCGGCGGCGTAATAGTAGAGAGATGCCGATGCCACAACGCTTACAATCACCAGGACGAACGCCGCCGCGGCGGCGATGACGCCCAGCTTCCGCAGGTCTCTCTGGACCACCGGCCGCTTCGGGTTCAGGAAGTCGAAGGGGGGCGTCGCGTCGGGCGCCTGCCCCAACGCCAGACCCAACACCGAGACGAACGCCGAAGCGTCCGGCCCGGAATCCTCCAGGCCCAGCGCGGGGGCGGGATTCAGCCGTTCGCACCGGATCGACAGCCGCCGCTTCAACTCCTCCGCCACGGCCGACTCGATGCCCGTCCCGCCAGCGACCCGCACGGCATCGATCTTGTGCCCGCGCTCCACCCCGAGGTAACTCTGAAGGCTCCGGGCGACCTCTGTCGCCACGGCGCCGACGGCCTCGCGAATGGCCGCCTCGTCGGCTTCCGCCTCCGGCGGCACTTTGAGAAGGGCCGAGCGGCTGAACGTGAGGGCCCCCGATTCAATGACATCGATTTCGGTCTCATCGGCCGTGACGTGAACTATTGCCACCCGTGCCAGCGTCTCGTCATGCGCGTAGGCCTCCACGCAGCGCACGTTGGCGTAGGGCCTGAGGCCCAGCCGCAGAAGTTTCGTTCCCGCCGCCTGCGCAATCGTCCGGTAGTACTCGACCACGGGCCGGCGCACGGCAGCCACCAGGACGTTCTCGCCTTCGGTTTCCCCCCCGGCGGCCTGCCCCGTCCCGTAGTGGCTTTCCAGGGTGAAGTCCACGACGGCCTCGTCGGGACGGAACGACAATTCCTTCTCGGCCTGGTACTGGACCATGCCGGCGAGCTCCGAAGTGGTGTCAACCGGCGGGAGGACCAGCGGCTTCAGGACCGCCTGCCCCCTGGGGACGCTCATTATAATGAACGTGTTCCTGAGGCGCATCTGGTCGAGCGTCTGCCCGATGAACGCGCCGACGGCCTGCGCGTCGGCCATGTCGAGCCCCGCCGGCATGTCGGCCGTCACGAGTTTCAGGATGCGGACGCCCGAGGACGTTGCCTCGGCTTCGGCCACCCGGAGTTGGCGGCTGTCGAAATCGATCGCGCTGAAGCGGCGGCCTCCCCGCCCCTTCAGCGCATCTATAAGTCTTGCCAGCAGCGTTGTCATGGTCACTGACCCCGGTCCATGGCCTCAGTGTTCAAGGCGAACGGCAGTCCCAGACGGCTGATGTCGCGCAAGTAGATAACGCGGGGAGCGCCTCCCCCGATATCCACCACGGCCTCCAGAACGCGATATCGCCCGCACGGCACGCCGAACCCGACGCACCGCAGGGAATACTGGAAAGATCGCGTTGTCAGTTGCGGCGCTACCAACTTAAACGCGGCTGCATCCAGAAGGTTCTGCGTATATAACCACGCCACGCTCGACTTGGTTTCGGCGTCCAGGTCGCGCCGGGCATCCACAATCTGTTGGGCAAGGTTGGGGTCCATACCGGGCAGGACGGCCAGCACCTCGGCCGGCGCCGTGTTGACGTTGACCAAGCCCACCACGGGCTTCGACTTGTCGGTCGCTTGCGTCGTCAGTTCGTCCAGGACAGCCGCCAGTTGCTCACCCTTGACGCCCGAATCAATCTCCATGCCGGCCTTGGCGCCGGGGATCTCGTTGTGGTCCTGCTTCAGCTTGTACTTCATCTCCAGCAACTCGCTCTGGTGCTTGAAGGTATTCCCCTCCGACCGGTACAGCAGGATAAACCGCAGGGTCTGGTCGGGGAGGCCCGGGATCCTGCTGGGCGGCGTGTCGGCGTTGATGTTGACGCGGGCCTTGCCGCCCTTGTTGATGCTCGGCTCGCTCGTGACGACCGTCGCCACGCCCCGGAGGCCCTTGTCCAGGTGGCCGTCACGGGCGTCGGGCGGGAAGCTGTCGTCGCCATCGTCCTCGTTCGGATCGAGCAGGCCGTTCATGTTGGCGTCCTCGCCATAGATGATCTGCGCGTTGAACCCCTTGACCAGCAGGAGCTCTTCGATGGTCGACAGCGGCCCGCCGGCAATCACGTAAGGGCTGTCCAGGTGATCGTAGTAGTCCTGCTTGGCGCCCTCGGGGCGAGGGTCGGCGCCGGGCTCGCGGTAGTCCATCAGACAGTCGACCAGTTCGGAGGTCATGTTCGGCAGGTTTCGGAGCGTCTCGGCCGGGGCCACATTAAGGTTGACCTTTCCGGCCTCGTCCGTGAGGCCGTAGCGCGGGATTGCCAACTGCGGATCCACCGGATCGCCGTAGACGGTGAAGTACCACTGGTTCGCGCCGTCGTCGGCCACCATCTGGTTCTGGAAGATGTCGGGATTGTCGAACCAGACGGTGGAGTCGTTCGCGGCAACACGCAGGACGGTCATCGCGCGCGCCACGCCTGAGAGCGCCGCCTCGTAGGCCTGCTCACCGCGCGTCCCGGACGCCGATGCCGCCACCTCCGCACGCACGCGGAACATCAGCCCCGCAGCAATGATCGCCACCAGGGCCGCCACCACCAGCACCGCCACCAGGACCACGCCGCGGCGCCGCCGCGCGACGGCGGGCGCTATTTGCGCGGTGGGCGTGGTTTGCGCGGTGGGTCTCCGGACCCACCGCGCAACGGGTGTGCCCGCACTGCGGTGTGGCACGGCTGGCTTGCCCAGCCGTG
>Ga0209777_10002698_pt1 | contig 22943 bp, 19 predicted proteins | sample FrelakmetHBP12HB_FD_187147 | JGI IMG/M metagenome (GOLD analysis project Ga0209777, IMG submission 187147) | Freshwater lake sediment microbial communities from the University of Notre Dame, USA, for methane emissions studies -HBP12 HB (SPAdes)... | ecosystem: Environmental > Aquatic >...
TCTCGCCGATTTCGATATTCACCTGTTGCGGTCTTGGTTCTTCTTGCATAGTGGCTTATTCTAGGCCGGGCAGATGGCAAGTCAAGGGCAGCCCCGGCTCCAGAATCCGGAATGGAGCAAACCACGGAGGCCACCGAGCGCGCAGGACGGCGGGAATGGACGAGTTCGAAATCAGAAGCTGGAGATCTGAACGGTGAATTCAGAATTCAGTATTCTGCCTTCAGTACTCTACCTTCGGTTCCTTGTCCAGGTTTCAGTATTCTGACTTCCGACTTCGTCGCTCTACGCGCCCTGCGCCGCCGGCGGCGCGGTCGCGGTCCCGGTCATGGGCGGCGGCGTGAATACCCGGAGCGCCAGCTCGCGGTCGAGCATGAACAGGCCCGAGCTGTCCTTGCCGATGAGCTTCAGCTTCTGGGCAATCGTCAGGGTTGAGCTTTCCTCTTCGACCTGTTCGGTCACGAACCACTGCAGGAACGCATCCGAGGCGTGGTCCTTCTCTTCCCGGGCGATGTTCACCAGGTTGTTAATCATCCCGGTCACCTTCACCTCGTGCTGGTACGCGGCTTCAAACACCGCCAGCGGCGAGGCCCACTTCACCGGCGGCGCGTCAATCGCGCCCAGCTTCACCGCGGCCCCGCGCTCGACCATGTGGTCGAAGAACTTCATCCCGTGCACCTGCTCTTCCAGCTTCTGGACCCGCATCCAGTTGGCGAACCCCTTCAGGTTCAGGGACTCGAAGTACGCCGCCATCTGCAGGTACAGGTAAGCCGAATAGAACTCGGCAGTCGCCTGCTTGTTCATTGTGTCAGTCATCTTCCGACTAATCATCTTCTCCCTCCGATTTCATTCTCTCACTATCCGGACACCTTGGTCCAACCGGGTCTTCGGCGGTTGGCCTATTCAAGGAAGACCGTGGTCACCGGCTTCGGGCCTTTCACCGACAAGAACACGCCGGGTTCGTCGCCGATATTGGCAAAGCCGTGCGGGATATCCATCCGGCCCTTGATTGCGTCGCCCGGGACTGCGACCAGGGTCCGGGCGCCGACCCGGAACCGGAACTTGCCCTTCAGGATGAAGAACAATTCGTCGCTGGTCGGGTGTTTGTGCAGCTTCACCGCCTGCCCGGCCGGCAGGTTGTACACGAACGGCGCGATGGACTTGTACTCGCCGAAGAACTGGTTGATCTCCACCTGCGCGCCGTACGACACCTTCTGGGCATACGGTATCTGGATTTCGTCGAAGTCCGCGGCGACCTCGACGAACTTCTCTTTCGGCGACCCGCAGTTCGGGCACTTCTCCGGCGGCTCATTCCCGACATGAACATAACCGCAAACGCTACAACGCCAGTGTTTCAATATTACCTCCAGTCACGGCTCTTTTGACTCCCGCGCCCGGGAGACGAATTCACCACAACGTCACAACGAACACAACGGGAAGGCCATCTCTTGCAGCCGCAGATAAACGCCGATGGATGCCGATTCGAGAATCCGAACCTACCACAACGTCACAACGAACACAACGGGAAGACTAAGACAAGGTCGTTTCGCCACGCTTCGGTACTTCAATGTACCAAATTTGGTTCATTTCGAGCACATTGGAGTCCAAGTTCAAAATCGGCCACTTTCGGCCTAATGCTCACAGTGTCGGCATCTTACGAATCGAGGCCTGAGCAAGGGCAGTGCCTGGGTAGGTGCTCTGGTAGGCTCTCTACCAGACTCTCCGGTAGGCTCTCCGGTAGGCTCTCTGGTAGACTCTCTACCAGACTCTCCGGTAGGCTCTCTGGTAGACTCTCTACCAGACTCCCCGGTAGGCTCTCTACCAGGCTCTCTACCAGGCTCAGTGGTAGGTTCTCTACCAGGTTCTCTACCAGGCTCTCTACCAGGCTCAGTGGTAGGCTCTCTGGTAGGCTCTCTACCAGGCTCTGCACTGGGTTCAGGAGTAAAGGCGTTTGGGCTTCGTTCGGATTTCGGGCTTGTTTCGGATTTCGAGCTTTGGATTTGGGTGTTTCTGCTCAGCGGTCCTGCGAAAGGAACGATACTGCGAGCCGCAGGCGATACTGCGCGCATGTCGCGTCCTGCGGCTTGCCCTTGACCGATTGCCCGGACTGTGCTAATGTTCACTCGTGAAGCGCACTGTGGAGGCGCTTGACCAGACCAAGCGCGACTGCCAGACTGCCCGACTGAACGAGACGGCACTGGCTGAGATACAGAGGAACCTGAAGGAATTGACGGAATGACGGCCATTGAAGCGACTGTAGCAGTATCTAGACTCTCCACGGGCGCACATGCTGTCGGAGTGGGTTCTAGGTCATGAACAAGGTCGTGTATTTTTTGGGCGCAGGATTCTCGGCTCCACTAGGTCTTCCGGTAATGCGCGATTTCATTCAGAAGTCAAAAGACATGTACTATGTGGACAAACGCCCAGGCCAGTACGACTACTTTGGGGAGGTCTTCGATTTCCTAGAGAGGCTGTCTGTCATAAAGAACTTTGCCTCTGTCAACCTTCACGATATCGAGGAGGTCCTTTCTCTCATCGAAATGGAGTCCTTCGTGTCGGGAAAAGCGCTTGAACAGCGGTTTGTGCGCTACGTAACCGATGTTGTCAACCACTATACGCCGAAGCTCCAATATGACGCCGTCAGGAAGGAACCATGGAAAAGCGACTGGTTTGACCGGTGCTTTGGAGCCAGACGAGTTGACAACCTGTACGGGCACTTTGTAGCAAGTCTTCTGAATCTAGAGGTAGTGCTGGGCGGAAGTTACCCAAACAACACGGTCAAGGCGAGACCGCACCCATCAGATACTGAATACTCCGTGGTGACGGTCAACTATGACTTGGTGGTAGAGTATCTCGTAGAACACCTTGACGTCCAACTCGGCCCGGAGGGAATCCGTCTAGGCGTCGCACCCGAACTGCACCATCACGCCGTGCGTCGCATGGAGGGACGGGTTATCGCTCTTGCGTATGCGAAGTTGCATGGTTCAGTCGAAGGGATGCCGATCGTTCCGCCAACCTGGAACAAGACAGGACGCGTCGATGTTGCTGACGCTTGGGGTCAGGCCCACCGCAGCTTGTCCGAAGCTAACTACGTAAGAGTTCTTGGCTACTCGTTGCCAGTAACGGACACCTACGTCCGCTATCTGCTTCTATCGGGCCTGCGCGGAGCCAAGAACCTCAAGGGCATAGACGTGGTCTGCAAAGACGATTCCGGCGACGTGAAGCGGAGATACGGTCAGTTATTCGGCGAGCTACCGGGATACCGATTCAAGAACGGCGACATCTACGACTATCTGGAGCGCGGACATGATAGGTCCAATATCGTTGTCCGAGAAGCCAATGGCCTCGCGTCGGCTGCAGCGTGGAAGCTGGAGGCCCTCCATGAGGAGTTCATGCAGCCAGCCACGATTGTTCTTCCCGCCTAGGAGGCGCAGTGGCGGCACTTCGCCGGCATTCAAAGGAACGCACCTCGCCCAACAAGACCGCCCGACTCTGGGGCTTGACCGACGGAGAGTTGGCGGAGATTCAGAGAAGCCTGAAGGAGTTGACGAAATGACGAACGAAGTAGGACGGAACTCAGAGGAAAACCACACCGGACCCCGGCAATCCGAACCGACGGATCCGAACGCTTCGGAGATTTTCGCTGGCATTGCCGGCCTCGAACTGCCAGTTGATGAGTTTGACTTCGGGGAGGGCGTGCGCGTCAGAAGGACTTACGCTCACGTGATGGCGCCTTACCTGGCCGCTTTTAGCCCAGCCAAACCTGGGAAACCACACCCGGCACCTTGGAAAGCCGTGAGCGGGGGGTTCTCCTTTGACATTCAAGCCGAATTGCACGTTCCTCTGAACTTCACACGACGGCAGTGGTTCGACCGCCTGAATACGGTTTGGTGGCTTCTCAGTCTGATTCGAATCAGAACAGCGCCCAACGCGGTCGTTCCTGTAATAGCGAGTATGCCATTTGCAGAAATCCCGTCGGCGGAATGCGAACCGCGCTTCTGGCCGTTGGAGATGTCGCCGCATCGGCTAGTTGCCGTGCGAACGCACGGGAGCTCAACCGTTGCCGACTTGGAGTGGATACGTCTACACTGGCTGCAAGCGGGAGCGCTGATGGGTCAGAATGAAGATTTCAACGTCGCCTTTCAAGCCTTTGACCACTGCATCTGGTCGTCAACTGTCCAGCTCGGCCTGTTGTCACTCTGGGCGGCTCTTGAGAGGCTCTTCTCACCTTCTCGAGCTGAGCTGTGCTTCCGGATTCCAGCCGCCATCGCTACTTTTCTAGAGCCGCCGGGCAAGAGTAGATACGCATGCCACAAGAGTGTCAAGAAACTCTATGACGCGAGGTCGGGCGCGGCCCACGGCCGCCCCACTGAGGTCGACCGGCCCTTTGTCGAAACCCATTCGTTCTTGCGAAAAGTCCTGTTGAAGATAATCGAGGAAGATCACGTGCCAAGTCAGACGGAACTGGAGGCAAGGCTGTTCGGTTCCGAGGAGGAAATCCCGGGATGAGCTCCCGCAGACTTGCCAGAAGAGATAGCAACCCATGCATCTGAAGCGGATTGTCATCCAGGGTTTCAAGGCCCTCCGTGAATTCGAGATGGAACTTGGTGAGCATCTCAACGTAATCGTTGGCGACAACGAAACAGGCAAGACGACCGTGCTAGAGGCGGTCAATTTGGCACTCACTTGCCAAATGGGTGGACGTGCCGTGCAGTATGATCTTGATCCGTACTACTTCAACGCCGGCATGGTTGAGGAGTACTTCAAGCAGCTTCGAGCCGGTGAGCACCCCAGTCCTCCGAGAATACTGATTGAGGCGTATCTCGATGACGATGGCGAGCATTGTCTGGCGAAACTAAAGGGAACCAACAACACGAAGAACGAAGACTGTCCGGGTCTTTCCCTGTCTATCGAACTGAACGAGAACCTCGCCGACGAGTTCATAGAGTACGTTGGCAAGCCGCAGTATGCCGGACTCATGCCGATCGAGTACTTCAAGGTAGCATGGCGGTCATTCGCGGGAAACGAGGTCATGGCGAGAAGTCTGCCGTTCCGTGCGACCGTAATTGACACAAGTCTATTCCGGGCCTACGCCGGCCCCAGCAAGTACCTCGCCAAGATCATTTCTGAATGTCTCGATGTGAGCCAGCGCATTTCGCTGGCCACGGAATACAGGCGGCTCAAACAGACCTTCACGGCTCTGCCTGGAATCAAAGACATCAACAAACACCTGGAGGCGAAGAAGGGCGACATAACAACCAAAGCTCTGACCGTTTCACTCGACATGTCTGCGCGCTCGACTTGGGATAGCTCTGTAACAGCACATCTGGATGACATACCCTTCAGCGACGTGGGCAAGGGCGAGCAGTGCAGCGTTCAAATGAAACTGGCAATTGAATCTGCAGACGGCAGTGGCGTATTGCTCATTGAGGAACCCGAGAACCACCTGTCGCATTCTAACATGGCCCGCCTGATAGACGAAGTCAGCAAGAAGGGCTCGGGGCGGCAGATACTGATTGCGACCCATAGTAGCTTCGTCCTGAACAAGCTTGGGATTGGCAACGTCAGGCTGCTATCCAAATCCCGACGCCCCATGACCCTAACGGAGCTGTCAAAGGACACTGCCGACTACTTCAGTAGGCTCCCGGGCTACGATACGCTCAGGCTACTCCTCGCGGAAAGAAGCATACTCGTGGAGGGCCCTTCCGATGAACTCATTGTTCAGAAGGCCTACCTCGTTCAAAACGGCAAACTACCCTTGGAAGATCGGGTCGATGTGATTGCGGTGCGGGCTCTTGCGTTCAAGCGATTCCTGGAAGTCGGCGCGATGCTGAAGTTGACAGTGAGCGTGGTCACTGACAACGACGAGGACGTGTCCGCACTGAAGCGTAAGTACGCGGACTACTTGGAGGGCCAGCACCCAGGAATCAGAATCTGCTACGATAGAGACGAAGCGCATCCCACACTGGAGCACCAGCTTCTGAAGGCCAACTCCCTGAAAGCGCTGAACCGCGCCCTAGGGAAGACCTACAAGGACGACCCGTCCCTTCTAGCGTACATGACGGGTAACAAGACCGACTATGCACTGAGGTTGTTCGAGTCAAGCGAACAGTTGAACTTCCCCGACTATATCAAACGTGCAATCGAGGCGTAGCCGTGTAGTCATCGCTTCCGCTGGCTCGGGCAAGACTACGCACTTGGTTACGAAAGCGTTGTCGAGTCTCGATGCCAAGATCGCTGTCGTAACGTATACGAACAACAACCTCGGGGTGATCAAAAGGACATTCTGCGAGAAACATGGCGTGACGCCGGCGAGAATCGACGTGCGCACATGGTTCGAGTTCCTCCTCCACGAGTGTGTACGTCCTTATCAGCGGTCCGTATATTTGGACTGCCGCATCAAGGGAATCTGCTTCCTTGAAGGGAAGTCGGCTCCGTTCGTACCCCGCAGGAATACCCAAGGGTACTACTTCCGTGATGCGGACGAGATTTACTCCGACAAGGTCTCACAATTCGTGATAGACTGCGAGGAGAAGTCGCACGGTAGGATTACGCGTCGCCTGCGCGAGGCGTACGACGCGATCTTCGTAGACGAACTGCAGGACATGGCTGGCTACGACCTTGACGTTCTTGAGATGCTCATGCGCGCGGGCATCGCCATGGAGTTGGTCGGTGACCCGCGGCAAAGAACGTACAGTACGAACCAATCGGCCAAGAACAAGCGCTACCGGGGTGTTGGGCTTCTTGAAAAGGTGGATGCGTGGAAAGCTGCTGGCCTGTGCGATATCGTGAAACTTGCGGTAAGCCACCGATGTAACCAGAAGATATGCGATTTCGCAGATGGTCTCTTCCCTAATCTGCCTAGGACCGAGTCCCTGAACCAGACCGTCACAGGCCACGACGGCGTCTTCCGGGTGCCGAGCGACCTGCTAAGTCCATACATCAACTCCTACAATCCCGCTCTCTTGCGCTACGACCGGAGGACTGAAACCTACGGCCATGGTGCTCTGAATTTTGGAGAGGCAAAGGGCTTGACGTTTGACCGGGTGCTCATACTTCCGCATGGTCCGATGAGGAAATACCTTCGCACGGGTGAACTGAGTGAGGTAGTTCGTTCTCTCTCGAAGTTTTACGTTGCCGTGACAAGAGCGAGGTACAGCGTAGCATTTCTATGCGACGAAGAGTGCGATGCGCGGATCCCCATTTGGCAACCAGGGTGAATCTGGAGTCGCGACCCGCATCTGTCGGGTCCTGAATAGATAGCGCACAAGACGGCCTACAGCTTACAGCTAGCGGCTTACGGCCATCAACTCGGGCCTCTCTTGACTTACCATACTCGCCTCCTATACTCGGATTCGCGATGAGATTTTACACGGCTGCGGGCGTCTGCCTCCTGCTCGTCTGGGCGGTGGTCTGCGGCCCGGCCGCGGTCACCCCGCCGAATCCGGGCGGCGGCCGTCCGGCGAAACCCGAGCCGGTGTTCGGTGTGGGCCGGTTCCTCGACCTGCGCCGGGAGAACAACAGCACAATCGAACTCCCGGGCCAGCCCGAGGAATCGAAGGTTATCAATGAGACCGACATCGGCCCGTTCGTCGCGAGCGCCCTGACCAGCGCTCTGGCCAACTCAGGCCGCCCCGTGGTTCAGTTCGACAATGTTCCGCCGGATACGGTCAATTACATCGCAACCGGCAAAGTCCTGGAGCTTACCCGACAGGGGATTACGCTACAGTTGCAGGTGACGCATGGCGGCATGGTGCTGCTCGACCGCCGGTACACAGGCCAAATCCGGGGTCTGGACAACCCGAATGCCCGGCTGACTCAGGACCAGATTATGCGCATCCTGACTCAGGCGTATCAGGACCTCATGAAGCGGGTCCTGCACGATATTCAGCGCGCCGCGAGGTAGCTGGGGATTGGGCGCAGAAGACGCAGTATCGCTGTCGCTCGCAGTATCACTCCGTTCGCAGGACCGCTTCGCTCGGACCGGCATCAGGCGTAGCGTCTCTCTCCCGCCTTGACATCCCGGCGATGACCGCTAAACTCGAAGCATGACGCGCGTTGAGCTGCCACGAGCAAAGATAGTCGAATTCTGCCGGCGACACAGTATCCGCCGGCTGGACCTGTTCGGCTCGGTATTGCGCGATGACTTCCGGCCCGACAGCGATATTGACGTGCTGGTCGAATTCGAACCCGACCACGAACCCGGTTTGTTCCAGTATTCGACCATGGAGCAAGAACTGGAAGGGATACTGGGAAGAAAGGTCGACCTGGTTGAACGCGAGAGCGTAGAGGACAGTGAGAACTACATTCGGCGTCAACATATCTTGAAATCGCTGGAGCCGGTATATGTGGCGGGATGACGCGTATCTGCTGGATATGTTGCTTGCTGCGCGCAAGGCGGTCAAATTCACTCAGGGCGTGACATTTGACCGTTTCGAGAGCGATGAGATATTGCAGTTCGCAACGCTCAGAGCGCTGCAGATAATCGGCGAAGCGGCACGCCGAATCTCGCCGGAGTTCAAGGACTCCCATCCCGCGATCCCCTGGGCCGCGATTGTCGGAATGCGACACCGGCTGGTCCATGAGTATTTCCGAATCAGAGTTCAGAAGGTCTGGGAAGCAGTCCAGAACGACCTCCCGAATCTGATACCCCAACTTGAAGCCCTGGTCCCCTCAGGGGATGCGGCCAAGTAGGGAATTCGCAGTTCAGACAACGCCTCCGGACTTAACTCGCAGTACCGCTTCGCTTGCAGTATCACTGAGCAGGAATACCTAAATCCTAAGCTCGAAATCCGAACAAAGCCCGAAATCCGAAGCCCTGAATCACTATTCCCTGGATTCCACTTCGTGTCGTCGTGTCGTTGTGGTGAGTCTCCGTATCGGTGTAATCGCTGGACTATTCGATGTTGACCCGGCGCGGAATACCTTTATAATAGCCGAACAAGGCTAGACGCATTACGCTGTACGCATCACGCTGTACGCCGGACGGGAAATCCGGAGTGGCGCGGTAGCGCGACCGCGGGAAACGCAGTATCGTTCCTTTCGCAGTATCACTGCGTTCGCAGGAATCGCTCGGCAAGGAAACACGGAATCGCTTCACTCGCAGGAGACGCTTGGTGCGTCCTTTTTTGTGTCCTTTTGTGTCTTTGTGCCTTGGTGTTGAAAGAATAGACTGATTCATGTTCGGCGAAGACATCTACTCGGAACAGGAAGAAGCGAAGACCAAGGGTCTGGGCTTCAAGCTCCTGCCGCGCATCTGGCCGTTCTTCCGGAAGTACCGGAAGCGGGTCATTGTCGCGGGCACGATGCTCGTGGTCTCGACCGTGCTCTCGCTCTTCGGCCCGGTTCTGATTAAGCACGCGATTGACGTGGACATCGCCGGCCGCAGTATTCCCGGGCTGGTGCGCACGGCGATCGTCTACCTGGCCATCCAACTGCTCGTCTTCGGCATCAGCTATTACCAGCGGATCGCCCTGGCCGTGGTCGGCGAGAACGCCGCCGCGGACCTGAAGGAGAAGCTGTACCAGCACATTATCCGCCTGCCGGTGAGCTTCTTCGACCACAACCCGGTGGGCCGGCTGATTACCCGCAACGAGAGCGATACCGAAGCCCTGAAACAGCTCTTTGCCACGACCGCGGTGGTTATCGCCCAGGACATCGTGCTGCTGATTGGCATGTCGGTCGTCATGGCCATCGTCAACTGGAAGTTGTTCCTGATTATCATCGTGCTCTTCCCGCCGTTCCTGTTCGCCTTCAACTGGTTTCAGCGCACCGGCCGCCCGATCTACGTTTCGATTCGCCGGACCATCGCCGAGATTAACAACTTCATCAATGAGACGATTCGCGGCCTGCCGGTCGTGCAGGCGATGAACCGGCAGGAGTATTTCGCCGCAAAGATGGACAGCCTGAACCGCGAGAAGTTCCGCAAGGAAATGAAGGGTCAGCTTTACTGGTACCGGGTCTGGTTCATGGTTGACTTCGGCGAGGTGGTCGGTTACGCCCTGGTGCTGGGCATCGGCGGGCTGTGGGCGCTCAAGGGCCTGCTGACCATCGGCAGCCTGTTCCTGTTCATCAGCTACATCAGCCGGGTCTTCCAGCCGATTCGCGGGCTGGCCGACCAGATCAACGTGATGCAGCGGGCATTCGCCTCGGGCGAGCGGATGTTCGGCATCTTCGACACCCAGCCCGAGCAGGCCGACAAGGTCATCCGGCAAGCGGCCCGATTCGCCCAAGGCCTGCAGATTGAGAAGGTGGACTTCGCCTATGAGGGCCGGGACCCGGTCCTGAAGGATATCAACCTCAACGTCCGCCGGGGCGAGAAGGTCGCGCTGGTCGGCGAGACCGGCGGCGGCAAGACCACGATTATCTCGCTCATCATGAAGTTCTACGAACCCAAGTCCGGCCGGATTCTGATTGACGGGATTGACCTGCACGAACTGGACAACAAGAGCCTGCGCCGGCAGGTCGGGTTCGTGCCCCAGGAAGTGATTCTCTTCCCGGGCACCGTGCTCGAGAACCTGCGCCTGTTCGACGAAACCGTGTCGGAAGAGCGGGTCCATGACGCGGCCCGGCGCGCGCGGATTCACGAGAAGATATTGCAGTTCCCGCAGGGCTATGCCACGAATCTCATCGAGCGCGGCATCAATCTCTCGCTCGGCGAGCGGCAGTTGCTGGCCTTTGCCCGGGCCCTGGTCTTCAACCCGGAAGTCCTGATTCTGGACGAGGCGACCTCGTCGGTTGACCCGCATACCGAGCACCTGATTCAGGAAGGCCTGGAGGAACTCCTCAAGGGCCGGACCGCCATCATCGTCGCCCACCGCCTGGCCACAATTCAGATGGTGGACCGCATCGTCGTGGTCCACAAGGGCCGGATTGTGCAGCAGGGGAGCCACGCGCAGTTGATTGCCGAGGAAGGATACTACAGTCGGCTGTACAAGCTTCAGTACCTGGCGCAGGAAAGCGCGTGAATCAAATGACCAAGTCCAAAGGCCAAAATCCAAACAAAGCCCAAAGTCCAAAGTCCCAAGCCGGACAGACCCCACTTCCGGCATTGGGACTTGGACATTGGAACTTCATTGGAAGTTGGGATTTGGTTATTGGTCATTGCGCGCTGCTCCGACAACACGTTCTCGCCGGCAACGCGGCCAGGAGCGCCCAATGAGCTCGGTCACCTCTCAATCGCCAAACGACTTGCGCAGCCGCTCGATGCTCGAGATGAAGCTGCTTATCCAGTTTTGGAAGCGGGAGCGGGCCCGGCTGTACGGCATTGTCGCATTCACCGCGGTGAGCGTGGCGATTTCGCTGGCGTTTCCTTATGTTTTGCGCTACATCATAGACGGCATCCAGGCCGGGTTGAAGAATGCCGCGAACTTCAAACCCCGGCAGTTGTTCACCCTGGTCGGCATCCTGCTCGGTTTCGGCGTCCTGCGGTCGGCCATCTCGGTCGCCCTGCCCTACACCCGGGGCCGGAGCAACGAGGTCTTCATGTGGAAGACCCGCAACCTGGTCTTCCGCCGCGTGCTCGACATGGGCCACAGCTTCACCAACAAGTTCCCGTCCGGCGACGTGATGGAACGGCTGGACCAGGACCTCGGCGACCTGTCGTGGTTCGCCTGTTCCGGAGTCTTCCGCCCGGTCGAGGCAATCATCACCCTGCTCTTCGCGCTGGTCATCCTGCTCCGGATGAACTGGATGCTCACCGTCGCTTCGGTCCTCCCGGTGTCGCTCGGCGTCTTTGTCTGGATGAAGCTGGGGCCCAAGGTCTTCGAGTGGTATCGCGCGTGGCGCGAGAAGATGTCGGAAACCAACAACTTCTTTGAGTCGTCGTTCTCCGGCATCCGGCTGGTGAAGTCCTACACCATGGAGGACCGCAATGCCCGGAGCCTGCGCCTGCTGCTCAATGCCCGGATTATCGCCGCCATCCGGAGCGTCCGGGCCGAGGCCATCATCGGCATCATGTGGGGCGGCATCTCCGAACTCGGGATTCTCCTCGTGCTCGGGGTCGGCGGCGCGCTGGTCATCCGCCAGACCCTGACCCTGGGGCAGTTCGTGGCGTTCAACGCCTATATCCTGATGCTCATCCAGCCGATGTTCGACATCGGCAACTTCTTCGTGGCCGGCAAACGCGCCCAGGCCGCAGAGGAACGAATCCGGGCGATGCACGAGTTTCAGCCGGACGTGGACATTCACACCGGCGCCCGCAAACCGCCCGAACCGGCCGAGGTCTTTCTCACCAACGTCGGCTTCGGTTATGCGACGACGCCGTCCGCTCCCGGCGAGCCGCCGGGCGAACCTGGACATCTCGACACCCCGGTGAAGCCCAGCACCCAGCCGTCCCAGGCCTTGCGCGATATCAATATGGTGCTGGCGCCTGGCACGAAAATCGGCATTGCCGGCACCGTCGGGTCGGGCAAGAGTACGATCATGCGCCTGCTGCTTAGGATTGCCGAGCCGTCAGTCGGCGAGATTACGGTCAATGGCGTTCCGCTGAAGGAATTCGACGTCCGGTTGCTGCGCGACCTGTACGGCTATGCCCCGCAGGAAGCAAACCTGTTCTCAGACTCGATTCGCAACAACATTACTTTGGGGCGAACCGGATTGAACCACGGAGCGCACAGAGAGCACGGAGAACCTAAAATCCCGGATTCGAATTCCTCTGGGACCTCTGTGTCCTCTGTGGTTAGTAATTCCGAATCCGACGACCGGATTCGCGAGGTTGTGCGCATCGCTCAGCTCGAATCCGAGCTGAAGGAAATGCCCAAGGGACTCGAGGAGACCATCGGCGAACGGGGTCTGAAGCTCTCGGGCGGCCAGAAGGGGAGAGTCTCGATTGCCCGCGCGCTGTTCAACAAGCCGAGAATCGTCCTGCTCGACGACGTGACCGCCAGCCTGGACGCCGAGACCGAACAGCAGTTCATCCGGGATGTGGTTGACTACATGCGCGACGCGACGCTGGTGATTGTCTCGCACCGGCTTTCGATTCTTGCGGCCTGCGATATTGTGTTTGTCATGGACAAGGGTCGGATTGTCGAATCCGGCACCCATGCCGAGCTGCTCGAAAAGCGCGGTACTTACTGGAAGCTGTACGAGCGCCAGATAATGAAAGAGCAGTTGGAAACCGCGTAGCGGGCAACCGCTGCAAGCTGTAGGCGTAGGCTGTTAGCTGTAGGCTGCTTCGCTCAGAAGTAGAAGAGGTACCTGAGTTTCAGCACTCCGACCCGGTCGAGCAGCGGCAAACCCGACGCCAGCGAGTGGCGCTCATTCCACACAAAGTACAGCCAGCTCTTGGGTTTCAGGTTCCAGGAAACCACCAGCGTCAGGCGACCGGTCGTGTCGCCCGGCACAAACTCGCTATTCAGGCTGAACTGCAGGTCACGGGTCAGGGCATAATTGACCCACGGCGAGACTACCCAATCCTGCTCGGCAACCCGGTTCAGCGTGTCAAACTCGATGGTGTTGTCTGCGGTCAGGCCCAGACTGAAGCTCGGCGTGACTCGCCAGCCCGGGCACAGTTCGGCTCCGACATACGGCGCGAAGTAGTGTCGGCGGTAGTTGTAGCTCCGACCCACAATGCTGCCGTAGGCACTGAGCGTCAGCGGCTTCGAGTAGTCGGTGTAGAGCGAGAAACTGCTGCTGTACGTGTTGTAGCGGAAAATGCTGTCCTTCGGCGGAGTCGCGTACGGGTCAAGCACGTAGCTGTTGCCCTGCTTGGGTCCGCCCGCGAGATACAGATTCCAGTTGTTCGTGAATCCGAAACTCAGCGCCGCGTTCTCGACCGTCGAGAAATAGTGGTGGTACAGGTCGTCGTTGTCATGACTGCCGTTGAACCCCAACCGGGGCGTGAGCGTCCGCAGGATTCCGAGGTTCCGAAAGGTCTTTCCCCCGGTGACACTGAAGGTCTCGTACTTCATCGGCTCGTAGCCGATACCCCGGACATCGAATTCGTGCGGGACATTGGTGTAGGTCAGCCAGGCATAGGCGTCCTTGCCCCCCCAGTTCAGGGACACGGTGCCGGCCGGCGCCTGGTTGACCAGCGTGTCCTTCTGGTACCGGGCGAACGCACCGTCGCCGGACAGGGTGAAATCGCCGAAGTACAGGACCGCGTCGGTCCCCAGCGCGCGGTTGCTCATCAACCGGTTCTCCTTGCCGGCATACAGCAGGCCGATGCTGGAATTCTTCAGGAAGTCGCGCCGGGCGCGGAACGCCATGTAACTGCTGGTCAGGTCCGTGTCGCGGGGGACCGAGAGTGAGTCGTATCGGGCAAATGTCGTTTCCCGGCAGATCGTGCCCAGGCCGCCGAGCTCGAACCGCTCAAACTTCGTGATTGCCTTCAGCCCGGCCAGAATCGGCGCTGACCCGCCGCCGGGCAACGGTTTGCCGATGCGCCGTGTATAGAATATCCCGGTGCCGCCGCCGGCGAGCATTTGAAACACGTCCGAACCCTCGACAAAGAACGGCCGGCGCTCGGTCAACCAGAGTTCGTACCGCCCGAGTGTAATCTGGGTCGGGTCGGCCTCAATCTGGGCGAAGTCCGGGTTGACCGTGGCGTTGATTGACGTTGCCGACCCCGGGTACCACGCAACGTCCAGCCCGGCGTTCGGCTCGAAGTGCCGCTCGGCCTGCGCGTCGTAGCGCACGAGCCCGACCGGGTAAATCTCCAGGTTGACCCCCCGGGAGTGCGGCTGGATGCCCTCAAGCCGGCCGGCCTGCGAGACTTTGAAGATCTGGTGCCGCTGGTACGACCAGTCCGACTGCTGGTCGTTGCGCGGGACATAGCGGTCGAAATTGACGCCCCAGGTGTCAAGACCAGCTTTGTACCGGACTGACTTGAACGGAATCTTCATCTCCACGCAATAGCCATAGTCGGTCACCCGCGCGTCCGAGAACCAGACGCCATCCCACGAGTTGTCCCACGAGTTCGCGTCGCAGGTAATCCGGGAGTCGTATTGCACGCCCTTGGCATTCACGGAGAAATAGTAGGCCGAGGACTTGTCATCGAATGTGTCCAGCAGCAGCCCGACATTGTCGCCTTCCCGGTCGTCGCGCGACGCCACCTGCAGTGTTAACTGGTCGGGCCGGGCGTAGCATCTGAACGCGACATAGAGATTGGCCGCGTCATACGTAACGAACACCACGGTGCTGTCGGTCGCCGGCTTTCCTTCGTCCGGGTAGCGTTGAACGAAGTTCTTCGCCGAGTCGGTCGTCTGCCAGACCGGGTCCAGCACGCCGTCAATCCTGGGTGCGGGCTCGTCCGCCAACTGGCGGGGGTGAATCGCCGGCAGCGTTGAAGCCTGCCCGGTCAGGGAATCGAGGTTGGTTGCCAATAGAATCGCTATCAGCAGAACTTGCACATGGCGAGTATAGTGGCCGACCCCGCAATGTCAAGCGGACGCATGGCATTGGGATGTCCAACCCGTCTGACGAGTCGGACCGGTCCGGCATTCATGCGCAAGAGTTGAGCGTGATGCGTCTTGGCTTTGACATCGCAGTCCTCCCTTGGTATCCTTGGACATGCTCGAACTCCTGCGGGAACGCGAGCGCCAGGGCGATGCGCGATACCGCGGCCTGGCCCGGGCCTGGCACGTGGTCCGGATTGACTATGCCATCGTCTTCAACCTCGTCCTGCTGGCGGTCATCCTCTCGCTCACCTTCCTGGTGGACGCTCGTGGCGCCCGGTTTCCGTTCGACGAGAGTTACATAACGCTCCAGTTTGCGCGCAACCTGGGCCGGTTCGGACGGTTCACGTTTGACGGCGTCGGCTCAGGCTTCGGACTGGTCAGCCCGCTGCATGCCGTCTTGATTTACCTGCTCAGCCTGACCGGCCTGCGAACCGCCTGGTCGGCCATGTTGTTGGGGACGATTCTGCTCGGTCTTGCCGGCACCTACACTTACTACTGGTGCAAGGAAGTGCTCGCCAGCCGGCGCATCGCGGCGCTGGCCGGACTGCTGCTCGTGACTTCCGGCTGGATGGTCTTTGATTCCGCGGCCGGGCTGGAAACCCTGCTCTTTGTCTTCCTGCTCATGTACGCACTGACCCTCTTCGAACGGGACCGCCTCTGGTTCGGCGTCCCGCTCGCCCTGCTGGTCGCCACCCGGGCCGACGCCTGGTTCTTCATCATCGGTCTGCTCGCCTACGGCATCATCCGCTATCTTGCGGCCTGGGACCTGAAGCGCATCGGGCGCATCGCCATCGGCTTCGGGATTTCGGCCGCGCTGCTCGTGCCGTTGCTCATAGTATTCCGGAACACCGGCAATGCCCTGCTGCCGGTGCGGGAAATCACTCGCTCGTACTTCGCCGGCGAGATTGGCGCCTCCGCGCCGGCCAAACTCAACCTGTTCTACGAGGGCCTGCACAGTTGGTTTCTCGGACTGGTCATGCCGTTCCCGTTTCTGATTGTTGTCGGCCTGCTCTTCGCGCGCCGGTTCTGGAGCCGCTGGTACATGTTCGTAACTCTCGGGCTGTTCTATGCGAGCTACCTGCTCATCGCTCCGGGCGGTGTGACCCGACTCCTGGCCGGCAGCCAGCATCTGTTTCTGCCGTTCACGATGCTCGCAATTGCCGAGGGCTGCTTCGGATTGATCCGGACGGCGGACAGCCCCCGTCGACGGAAGCTGCTCACCGTCGTCATTATCGTCCTGTTGTCTGTGAACCAGCTTGTTTCGCTGGTCGAACGGCGTGTTACCTACGTCAAGTCCCTGGCGCTTCTGGATGAGAGCAGTGCCAATCCAACTGGCTTTTTGCGGGAACGGACGCTGCCCGACCAGCTTGTCGCCACCACCATGCCGGGTAAGGTCGCCTGGGCCTCCGGCCGGCGGGTTCTGGACCTGAGCGGCAGGGTGGACCCTGAGGTGATGTCGTGGTACCGGGACCCCTTGACCCGGCAAATGGTCCCCCTGTCGAGACGGGATGTAGTAGTCTATCTGCGCGAAAGGACTCCCGACTTTTTGCTAATCCGGGAAGAAGACAAGCGCCCGCTCAATCTCGATCCGGACCGGTTGCCCGAGGAATTCCGCCTGCAGGCTCAGGGTAAACCCAGTTATCCCCTTCACACGCCCAGCTACCTGCTCTACCGCTCGCTGCGCAGCCGAAGCTAGCTAGTAGTTAGTAGTCATTAGCTCCGAGACCACTTCCTACTCACTACTCACTACTCACTACTTGCCAGTTCCGGAAGCAACTCGCCAGCCTTCCCCGCCAACTGCGCGTCGGCGATCTTGCCCAGGTCGGTCAGCCGCGGGTTGATGTCTACCAGCTTTGCCCCGTGCTCCCGCGCGTGAACCGCGAGTTCAATGATGTAACCGAACGACGCCTCAGTGCCGATGACCAGGCACAGGTCGATGTGCCCTTTTATCAGGTACTCCTCGATTTGCTGCAGCGGCCGCCAGGGCAACTCCTCGCCGAACCAGACGATGTCCGGGCGCATGACATTGCCGCAGAAACACGTCGGCGGCATTTCACTCAAAGGCGCATCGCGGTTCTCAACGATATTGCCATCCCGCTCGCAGCGCAGTCGCCAGATTGAACCGTGCAGGTGAATGACCTGCTTTGACCCGGCCCGCTCGTGCAGGTCGTCGACGTTCTGGGTTACGATGAATACGGTCCGTCCCTGTTCCTCCAGCCGGGCCAGCGCCACATGCGCCGGGTTCGGCCGGGCGGTGACGATTCCCTGCCGTCGCAGATCGTACCACTTCCAGACTTTGACCGGGTCCTGGTGGAACGCCTCGGGCGTGGCGAATTCCATCGGGTTAAACTGGCGCCAGAGGCCGTCCGCGGTGCGGAAGGTCGGCACCCCGGATTCGGCCGACACGCCGGCGCCGGTGATTACCATGATGTTCCGTGCCGCGCTAAGCCAGTTACGGGCCTGCGCCAGTTGGGCGTCCAGCGCCGGCGGCTTGTTGCTCTTACTCACGCGACAATACTCCCTGCCCTATGACTGATGTCGGAGACACAAAGGAACGATGGACCGCGCTGAACGCGGAATGAAGTGCCTGTCGCCTACCGGCGACCACTGACTGAGGCCGGGCTGAAAGTACTCGGCAGCGTAACGAAAGTGCGCCCGGACCGCTCCAGGTCGAGGGAGATATCTACCGCCGGTGCCGAGTGGGTGAGCGCGCCGACCGAGATGTAGTTAATCCCGGTCTTGGCCACGGCTTTGACGTTGCGCAGGTTGATGCCGCCTGAGGCTTCCAGCTTCGTGTGACCCCGGGTCATCGCCACCACGCTCTTGATTTGCGGCACGGCCATGTTGTCGAGCAGGACGCGCGGCACGCCGAGTTCCAGCGCCTGCCTCGCTTCGGACACAGTCTTGGCCTCAACCTCAATCAGCAGCCCCCGGGTGTTGCCGGCGCGGACCAGCGCCACGGCATTACGGATACTGCCGGCGGCCCGGATGTGATTATCCTTGATCAGAATCATGTCGTGCAGGCCGAACCGGTGGTTGTACCCGCCACCCATCCGAACCGCGTACTTCTCGAGTTCCCGCAGCCCGGGCGTAGTCTTCCGGGTGTCCAGAATCTTGGCCTTGGTGCCCTTGATGGTGTCAACGAACTGGCGCGTCAGGGTGGCGATGCCGGTCAGCCGCTGCAGGAAGTTGAGCGCCGTCCGCTCGGCCGTCAGAATCGACCGGACCCGGCCCTCGACCTCGGCAATCACCGCGCCCTTCTCGAACCGTTTCCCGTCCTTGAAGAAGCCGATGAACTTCAGCTCCCGATCGACATCAAAGAAGACCGTCTTCGCGACGTTGATTCCGGCCAGAACGCCCGGTTCGTTGCAGACAATCTGGGCCTTCCCGACAACCGTGTCCGGAACCACCAGAATTGAAGTCACGTCGCCGGACCCGACATCCTCGCGAACCGCCTGGCGAACCAGCTCCTCCATTCCCATATTATGAATTGTAGGCTCAATATGCCAGTTTGTCAAGCGACAGCGGATGCACTTGGATTGCTAACCAAGTGCAATTCTGGGTGTTAAGCGACGTGGGGGACGGCTAGATGCGGAACGATGAGCGCTGAATGAAGAACGTTCAGGGTCGCTGGAGGGCGACGCGGCCGCCCTTGACCACGGTGCGAACCGGATTGTGGCCCAGGCGATAGGCTATGTGACGGTAGTTGGGGATGTCGAGAACCAGCAGGTCGGCCGCCATTCCGGCCCGGATGCCGCCCTGGTCCTCAATCTTCAGCGCCTTCGCGGCATTCCTGGTCGCCCCGATCAGCGCCTCCTCGATTGTCATTCCGTAGAACAGGCAGGCTAGCGAAATGACCATCGGGATCGCGAAAACGGTGCAACTGCCGGGGTTGAAGTCCGAGCCGAGCGCCATCGTAAGTCCAACCTCCCGCATCTTCGCGACCGGCGCCTTCGCCCGCGTCTTCAGGAACAGGGACGTCCCGGGCAGGAGCACGGCGACGACTCCCTGGTCTTTCATCGCGCGCAGGCCCGCGTCCGACGGCACGAGCAGGTGTTCGGCCGATACTGCGCCGACCCGGGCTGCGGTCTCGGCGCCGCCCGAGGGCTCAATTTCGTCGGCGTGGATTTTCGGGGTCAGGCCAGACCGTTTCCCGGCCTCTAGAATCTGCCGGGACTCTTCCGCGTTGAACACGAAGCTCTCGCAGAACACGTCGCAGAACCGGGCCAGCCCGGCGTCGGCAACCCGGGGAATCATCTCATCAACGAGCTTGCGGATATAGGCCGGCTTGTCCAACTCGGGTGGCACACTGTGCGCGCCCAGGAAGGTGGGCACCACGGTCTGCACCGAATCCCGGCCCAGTTGCCGGATGACGCGGAGCAGCTTCAGTTCGGTGTCGGTATCGAGCCCGTACCCGGACTTGATTTCACAAGTCGTCGTGCCCCATTCGAGCATCTCCTGCAGGCGGCTTCGACCGGCCGCGAGCAGTTCGCTCTCCGGCGCCTGTCGCGTCTTGCGCACGGTCGCGAGAATTCCGCCCCCGGCCTCGGCGATTTCCTTATAGCTTCTCCCCTTCAGCCGCTGCTCGAACTCATCGTCGCGGTAGCCCCCGAATACCAGATGGGTGTGGCAGTCAATGAACCCGGGCATCACCACGCAGCCCGAAGCGTCAATTGACTGCGACTCGCGGTCTTCAGTTCGCAGTTCGGCGGTGCGCCCGACCCAGGTGATTATGCCATTCTCGACCTTGACCGCGCCGTCCTCGATGATGCCGAGGTCAGCATCGTTGATGGTCAGGAGCTGGGCCGCGTTCCGGATCATCAGCGACGCGGGCCTGGTTTGGTCTGCCGGTCCGGTCTGCGTCACTCGAGCTTCCGGCCGCTAGGGAATATTGAAATCCGTGAGTTGCTCTTCGCTCGTGCCCTGGACGCACTTCACTAGCCCGACGCCGGGCGCGAACCACTCCTGGGTCGTAACCAAGGCGACCGAGTCGTTAAGCACGAGTAGCTCGTTCCGGTCAACCTCATAGCAGTCGGCGAAGTTGCCGGCCGGCACCGAAACCGGCGCGACCGCGGCCACCTTGCCCTCAATCTTATGGCGGTAGTGGATGGGTTCACCCAGCACGCTCACGGTGTCGTCGAAGTCATCGGACCAGGAATTACCCAGCACGAACGGCAGCACATAGAAGCGGCGGAAGCGCTGTTCCAGCGGGTAGTCGGTGCCGCCCCGGTTGACGACCGTGCTCACGAACCGGCGGACGTCGCCCTGCGACTCCAGCCAGTATTCCTCCTCGTAGTCGCGCAGGACCACGGTCACCGGGTAGTTGTAGACCAGGCTGTCGCCCCGCACCTGGACCAGGCTGGTCGTCCCGCCCAGGTCATAGCGCCATTCCGAGTTGGTGCGCAGCGGGAAATATTCGGCCGCGGACCGGCGCAAAATCCCGTCATCCAGCCTGCAACCGGTAATAAGGAGCGCAAGCAGCGAAAGAGCCAGCGCGCAGAGCCGTCCAAACCTCTGCCTGCTGCCCTCTGCCCTCTGCCCTCTGACTTCTGACCAGTGCCTATAATTCATACCCGGCTCCGATCTTTATGCCCAGCAGTGTTGCCGGGACCAAGGTCCGGTCACTGCCGGCCCGGCCAAATTCTAACACTTCCGAGCCATAGAGCTGGAACGAGAACTGCGGATGCCCGAACCGGCGGACATAGGTGAAGGCCAGGGTCCCGCCCAGCGCGGAGCCGGTCTCGCTCACGCTGTTCAGGCGCCGGCGCAGGTTATTCCAGTCCGCGCCCAGCCCGGCGCGCAGCAGCCAGTCGGTAGTCCGGGTCAGGCAATAGTGGTATGAGGCCGACACCCGGTAGTCGGTCAGACTGTAGCCCGGCTGCTGATTCCCCGGCAACTGGCCGAGTTCATTCAGCAGCTCGATGTGACTGCGGCCGGTATTGTACCCGAGCGCGACCGCGCCGATGATACCGCTCCGGTGGTTGAACTCCAGCGTACCGAACGGCGCATTCACACCCAGTTGCCCGGACACGTCGAACGTCCCGGCCAGCAGGAGCAACAGTAATCCCGGCGTCATCGGATTAATCTACCCGAACCCGGCCCAAAGTCAAGGACAACAAATGACTCCCCGGCTGCGTCGTAAAGGGTGCTGAGCTTGACAGCAGCAACCGGCACAAATATACTAAGTTGGAAAAGAGACTGTAGTGCAGACCTGTCGCCATGCAGATATCAGACGCTCGACGCCGGTCTGCGGTTTGGCCCGACTACGAGACTAAGGAGGAATTAGTGCATCCTTTCGCCGTATTGACCCTGCTTGCCCTCGTGGGCGCGGACGTCCCCGAGGTTCCGGTTATCACCTTCTGCCCGGCAAAGAGCGACACCGTGACCGAGGTGTCCATCTCGTTCAAAACCAGTGACCCCCGGAAACGCGACGTCATCTATTCCGTTGACTGGGGCGACAACACTCCCTTCGCGGTCACGCACGCGTCCCGCAGCGGCGACGAAATCTACAATTACCACACCTACAAGCTGACCCGTCTGATGTTCGTGCGGGTCAAGGCGAGTTCGGTCGGCGGCGATACGGCCGGCACCGCCTGGTCCAAACCGTGTTCGCTTATGATTGTCGCCAATCTGGCAAAATGGGCGTTCCCGGTTCCAGCCGGCACGTTCTGCACCCCTGCCCTGGACGCCAACGGCAACATCTACTTCGGCGACGAGGACGGCACCTTCTATTCGCTCACCCCGGACGGCAAGCTGCGTTGGTCGTATCGGGGTCCGACTGATGCCATCTCGGCCCCGGCCGTCGTCGGCGACAATGCGGTCTATTTCCCGTGCGAGGACAAGCATGTTTATGCCCTGACCCTGGACGGCAAACTGCTCTGGAGCTACATGACCGCGACGCCGGTGGTCGCGGCTCCGGCCGTCACCACCGACGGCATCGTCTATTGTGCGGACGACACCGGCGATGTCTATTGCCTTAACAGCCAGGGTATCCTGAAATGGTCGTTCGTCACCCACGACGAGGTGGACAACGGCCTGACCATCGGCCCGGACGGCACAGTCTATGTCGCCGCGGATTCGCTCTATGCCCTTTCCCCGGCCGGCAAAGAACTCTGGGCCCAGGGTGCGCAGGAAGAAGATAACCCGTTCTATGGCTGTGCCATCGGCCCGGACGGCAACATCTATGCCGGCAACATGGACGGCAACCTGTACCGGCTCGAACCCAAGGCCGGCCGCATCATCTGGCGCGCGCCGACCGGCGATGAGGACGAAATCCACGGCGAGCCGGTGTTCGGCCCGGACAACACCATCTACTTCGGCAGCGACGACTACTACGTCAACGCCAAATCGCCGGATGGCCCGGTGCGGACCTTCTTCGAGGCTGAAGACCGCATTCGCGCGACCCCGGCCGTCACGACCAAAGGCACGGTCTACGTCCATTCCCAGGACGGCACGGTCTACTGCCTGTCCGCGACCGGCAGGGTCAACTGGCAGAAGCAAATCGGCACCGGCGACTTCGACTGGATCCCCACTTCGCCGGTCATCGCC
>Ga0209777_10002699_pt1 | contig 22934 bp, 17 predicted proteins | sample FrelakmetHBP12HB_FD_187147 | JGI IMG/M metagenome (GOLD analysis project Ga0209777, IMG submission 187147) | Freshwater lake sediment microbial communities from the University of Notre Dame, USA, for methane emissions studies -HBP12 HB (SPAdes)... | ecosystem: Environmental > Aquatic >...
CTATTGAAAGTATTATTGGTTTCCTGAGTATTATCACAAAGCATAACAGTGATATTGAAAAGATTTTTACTATCCGCGTTCGCTTCATTCAATATTTTTTCATCAATTAGCGAAGCGCATTTTACCTGATTAACAAATTGATCAGGGTCTTCCAAAACCCAGGAATAATCCGGATTTTTGGCGCTATTGATTTTATCGATTGGAACATTGAGCGCTTTGGCTACTTTTTTCTCGGTAATCATTGTGTCCCAATCATAATCTTTAACTTTGTTGAAATTATAGTCAAATCCATAAGGATTTCTTTGATTTTTTATAAAATTGGAAATTTTGGGATAATCAATTATAGCCAAAGCAGCGACAGCGATTACTAGAACAGCGATCAGAATAAAATTGATCATATTCTTTTGTTTCTTTATTTGAACTTCGCCTTTTTCACTTTCTTCATCCTGTTTTTCTTCAGCTGGCAAATCAGTGATTACTTCTTCTATTTCCTCAATAATGATTTCTTCAACGGTTTCTTTTTCCTCATCTTGCGGTGAATTTATTGAATCATCTTTTTCTTCTGCCATTTTTTCCTCCTTCATCCTAAAATTTATTAATACCAAAATTCGTCCAAAACGGACGAATTAGTTTTATTTTATAGTTTCGATCAATTGCTTGAAAGTTTCGGGATATTTGTTTGCCAAAGTTGCTAAAACCTTTCTGTCTAATTCAATTTTTTTATCCTTCAAGATTTTTATAAATTTAGAATAGCTCAATCCATACTCCCTAACAGCGGCATTGATTTGGATATTCCATAAAGAGCGAGCCAATCTTTTTTTATTCCGTCTGTCCCGATAAGCTTGCGTTCCCGCCTTGATATCAGCTTGTCGAGCACGCTTAATAGTAGTGCGGTTTAACATTCTTCTGCCCTTGGCTCGGGCTCTTAGGGCTTTGTGTTTTTTCTTGGTGATTGTACCTCTCTTAACGCGCGGCATATTTTTACCTTTCTTTTTTTCTAAATTGATTTAGAATTTTTAATTTTTAATTTTTGAATTTTTAAATAATGTTTAAAATTCAAATGTTTAAAAATTAAGATTTATTTATAAAATTAAAAATTACAAAATTTAAAAATTTTATCTCTATTAACTGTATGGCAAAAGTTTTCGGATCTTCTTATTTTCCGAACTATTGACGGTATACATTTTAGCAAACTTTCTCTTTCTCTTTTTGGATTTTTTGGTCAATAAATGAGAACGGAAAGCTCGTCTTTTCTTAATCTTGCCGTTTTTAGTGATTTGGATTCTCTTGGATAATCCTTTGTGGGTCTTTAACTTCATTCGTCGTAATTCACTCCATGCTTTCCGCAAAATCTTCTAGCGAAGATTTTTCTCCAAGCATTCCGTAAATTCCTCCTCTTAAGAAAAAATCCGATTATATATTTGGGGGTATAGATTTTTTCTTTTAATTATTTTTTGCTTTATTGATTTCTTGTTTTATTGGTGAAAGCGTTACCGATAATCTTTTAAATTGATAAACCAGTCTATCGTCGGGTTTGGCGATATCAGCAAGTTTGCTGATAATCTCATTCATTGACTCTCGGCCTCGATTTAAGTAAGCCGCTTCTCGTCCTTTAAAAATCATGGTGATTTTTACTTTGTGGCCTTTAGCTAAGAATTCTTTGATTTTATTAAATTTGATTTCCAAATCATGCGAATCAGTCTTGGGGCGCAACCTGATTTCTTTCATTTCGATGCTTTTTTGCAGCTTTTTTTGCTGCTGTTCTCTTTTTAATAATTCATAGCGGACCTTGCCCCAGTCCATAATTTTTGCTACCGGAGGATTAAGATTGGGCGCTACCAAAACTAAATCCAGGTCTTGATCATAAGCCATCTTGAGAGCCTCTGAGGTGGGGCAATTATCTATTTTCTCACCTTCATTATCAATCAAAGTAACGAAGGGTACTCTGATTTCGTGGTTTCTAGGATTAAACTTATTTTTTTGTTGTCGAATCGGTTTCAAAAATTTAAAAAAATTATTACTGATTACTATATATCAATTGTAACACATTAACCAGATACAATCAACCTATTTTTCAGCTACAATCGCTTTCAAACATTTAGGCATCATTTCTATTTTGACTGATGCTTTTCCGCTGTTTTCTCCGTCAGCTTTAATAGAGACTCCGCTTTTTGACTCGATTTCAATTTTTTTGCCTTTAATTGAAGAAGTGACGTCCATTGACTTTTTGTTTTCTTGGTTGGGCTTGCTTTGGATAATGATATTTAGTCTTTGGTCTTCTAATTCATTTTCAAGATTAAAATTGTCTGCCAAGGGCAAAGCAACAGTGGTAATCAAAATAGAGGACATATTTGTTTGAATTTTAAATTTGGAATTTTCATCTTCTACCTGGATCGTAACCGGATAGTATTTTTTCTTGCTTTTCTTGAATATTTTTTCCCAAAATCCTTCTTTTTTTTCATTCTTTCCTTCAATCTCAATCGAAGAAGTAAAATATTTTTCACCGGAAATAATTCCGAGATTGACATCTAAAGTTTTTTTCTGAGTTAATGCCTCGCAGCCTTTTTTCCAATCGGATATTCCTAACATATTAGCAAAAAAATTAGTTTCACCGATCGGTATGATTCCCATGCTGGTTTCGGTTTTGGCTAAAACCTGAATTACTCGATTAACGACACCATCGCCGCCGATGGCAATAACACTTTCAGCGCCTTTGCTAACCGCTTCTTTCACCGCTTCGCCAACCATTTTTTCATCTTTAACTTCAATCATTTCTCCTTCCACGCCAAGATGAGTAAGGTAATTAGCGATTTTGCCTTTAAGCCGGGCTCTTTTTGATTGAGGATTAAAAATAAAGCAGTTCATGTTTACAAAATAAAAAATAAAACATTTTAAAATCTAAATTCTAATCATTAAATTCCAAATCTCAAATTACAAATCACAAACAAATTCCAAATTCCAATGACCCAATTTAATTTTTTGAATTTTGAACATTGAGATTTGTTTGTAATTTGTTATTTGGTGCTTGTTATTTTGATTTTTACTTTTTTAACTATTCTGTTTCATAAGTCGGTTTGACAATTTTCTGATCTTCAACCGTGGCATGCATAATCGATTTGCCGCTCAAAATTCCACCCGGTTTAATCGACAAGACTTTGGCGGAAATATTGCCAAAAACTTTGCCGCCCGCCATAATATCCAGTTCATTCACAACATTGACATCGCCATTGACGGTGCCGGCGATAGTGATGTTTTTGGCGCTAATCGGCGCGTTAACTTCGCCTTTTTCTCCCACAATCACATCTCCTTCCGCGATAACTTCTCCCGTAAAGGCTCCATTGATTTGAATATTATGCTTGGCTTCCAGCTTTCCCGCTAGCGTCACTCCGGTTCCGACAATGGTTTCAAAATGCTGCACTTGGGCGAGGATGGATCTTCTTTTAAACATAGTTTTTAGTTATTTAACTAATTATTATCATAAGAAACATTATAGCTCTTTTAGAATATTTTTGCAAGAAAGGTGATTCAGGGTAATAAAAAACCGGGAGTTACCCGGTTGTAAAGTTTTTATGTGAAATAAACGGAAATCATTTAGGAAAGATTTCCGAATCAGCGAGAATTTCAGTGGAAGTTTGCTCACAGTAATTTTCCAATCCCTTTTCTAACTCCTTGGTGATGGGGGTGTCATTATCATCATCCCAAAAGACTTGTATTACATCATCTTCATGGTTCCAGCAAGTTAACTTTGCTTTTCTTGAACCGATAGTAATATTAAAAATAATATAGGAAGAATTAGAAAATAAAGTGTTTAAGTCCACACTGTTTACGCCATACCCTTTTTTCATGGCGGAAATCTTTCTTTCCATCTCAGCCTGGTCTTGGATTTCGCCTAGAGTTGTCAGTAAAGAAACCGTTATTGGCAGGGCATATTGGGGTTCCTTTTTCTGCGGTTGGCTTAATTGGCTTTCTGTTTCTTTCTGGCGCTTGGCTTTCGCAATCAATTTCTGCTGACAGGTCGGCTGAGGCTGGAAAAGAGAGGGATTGGCAAGGATTTTAGCCGACATTGGTTCACAGTAACTTTCTAATCTATTCTCAAAATCCTTTGAAAGAACCGGCTCTTCTTGAGAAAAATCTTGACATGTAATGACTCCTGCAAAACTGTCCCAACAGCTTATTATGCAGTTTTTATCTCCGAGATGTGGTGTATTGTAGTGGATATTTTCTAATTCATCACCGATCTTGGCTACACCATACTCGTTACTGTTACATTTGAGATTTTGTACTAATGCGTCCAATTCTTTCTGATTCAGCTCTTGAATATTCTTGATCAGTTGGGCTGTTTTCGGAAAGTTTTTTTCTTTTGCGCTGGTTGTATTACTTCTGAAACCGCCGAAAGCCCAAATCATCCCAAAGCCAAAAATGCAAACGCAAATAATTACCAAAAGTGTAGTTAGAGGGATATTTTCTGTTTTCTGTGGCATTTCTTTCACCTCAAATTAGATTTTTTTGCGTTTGACCTCGCCAGGGTTAGCAACTTTTAAGATACAATAAGATTTGGCTTATTATAGCAAATAATATTGACAGCGTCAATAGTTTTCCCTAAAATGCAAAATCATAATCAGAACCACAGATTGCGCGGATTTACGCAGATTATGCAGAAAGAAAATCAGTGAAATCAGTTTAATCAATGAAATCTGCGGTTCAGATGAATTTTTTGTCCTTGACATTTCTTGATTCGTGTAGTATACTGGCTTACTAATATTATCTTTTAACCCCATGAAAAATATTATTTCAATCAAAGGCGCTCGCGAACACAATTTGAAGAATATTGATCTTGAAATCCCGCGCAATAAATTAGTGGTTATTACAGGATTATCCGGAAGCGGTAAAAGTTCTCTAGCTTTTGATACGCTTTATGCTGAAGGCCAGCGAAGGTATGTTGAATCACTATCTTCCTATGCCCGCCAATTTTTAGGACTCATGGAAAAACCGGATGTCGATAAGATTGAAGGACTGTCTCCAGCTATTTCGATTGATCAAAAATCAACTTCATCTAATCCGCGCTCAACCGTCGGAACAATTACGGAAATTTATGATTACTTACGCTTGCTTTTTGCCAATATTGGAGTGGTATATTGTCCCAATTGCGGCAAGCTGGTTTCCTCTCAAAGCGCTTCGGAAATTGTTACTCAGATTTTAAAAATGAAAAAAGGCTCAAAGCTTTTAATTTTGTCCCCATTAGTTCGCGAAGAAAAAGGTGAGCAGAAACAAATTATTGAAAAAGTTAAAAAGGATGGTTTTGTCCGCATTAGACTAAATGGAGTAGTTATTGGTTTAGATGATAAATTGGAAATTGATAAAAATAAAAGAAATAATCTTGAAATCGTAGTTGACCGAATTGTTCTTGACGATCCTAAAAGCAACAACCTAAGAATTCGTCTGCATGATTCAGTTGAGATAGCCCTGAGGCATGGCAATGGAGTGGTTTTAATCGAAAATATGGATGAAAAAAGAGAAGAATTATTCAGCGAGCATTTTGCTTGCGCAAATTGCGCTATTTCATTGCCGGAAATCACTTCTCGGCTTTTTTCTTTTAATTCGCCTCAAGGCGCTTGTCCTAAATGTACAGGGCTGGGCAAAACCTTGGAAATCGATCAGGCATTGGCTATACCTAATAAACGTTTAACGATTGCGGAAGGCGCGATTCGACCTTGGGCGAGAAGTTTAGTGACTAATACCAGCTGGCATGTGAGAATCTTGGAAGCGGTTGGCAAAAAACATGGCTTCAATGTTAATACCCCAATTGAAAAATTTAAACCAGAGGCAATTGATATTATTATGAATGGAACCGGAAATGAACAATATATTCTGAAATATCGAACTGCTTCCGGAAGAATTGCCGAATATCCGGTTACTTATGAAGGATTGACTCAAAACTTGCAAAGGCGTTATAAAGAAACGGACTCGGATATTGCGCGCCGCGAGATTGAAAAATTTATGCGGGAAAGGATTTGCCCGGAATGCCACGGTAAAAGATTGAAAAAAGAAGTTTTGGGAGTAAAGGTAGGAAATCGATCAATTGATCTAGTGGTTGAAGATAATGTTGAAAATCTCATTCACTTTTTTAATGATTTACCCAAGGAATTAAATGAGAAGCAAAAAGAGATTGCCAAAAACATTATTAAAGAAATTAATGCACGCTTAAAATTTCTAGTGGATGTGGGTTTGGGTTATATCACGATTAATCGCAGCGCCTATACTTTGTCCGGCGGAGAAGCGCAGAGAATCAGATTGGCTACTCAAATTGGTTCAGGGCTTACTGGTGTTCTATATATCTTGGATGAACCGACGATTGGACTGCATCAAAAAGATACGGGAAAATTAATTAAAACTTTAGAAGATCTCAGAGATCTAGACAATACGGTAATTGTTGTTGAACACGATCAGCAGGTGATGGAAAAAGCAGACTATTTAATTGATATTGGTCCCTTCGCGGGGGAACATGGCGGAAAAATTGTGGCGCAGGGGAAGCCCGAGCAAGTCAAAAAAGATAAAAATTCTTTGACAGGAAAATATCTTTCCGGAAAATTAGAAATTGAAACGCCGAAAAAAAGAAGAAAGGGAAATGGAAAATTTTTGGAAATTATTGGGGCAGAAGAAAATAATCTCAAAAATATTGATGTCAAAATTCCCTTGGGCGAATTTGTTTGTGTCACGGGAGTTTCGGGTTCCGGTAAATCATCCTTGATCAATGATATTTTAGCCAAGAGATTATCAGTTGAATACCATGGTTCAACCCAAGAGCCAGGAAAATGCAAAGAGATTAAAGGAGTTTCCAATTTAGACAAAGTAATTAATATTGATCAATCAGCTATTGGCCGTTCTCCTCGTTCTAATCCCGCGACTTATACCGGTTTATTTACGGTGGTGCGCGAACTTTTTTCCTCAACCAAAGAAGCCAAGGCTAGAGGATATAACGAAGGAAGATTTTCTTTCAATGTCAAAGGCGGAAGATGCGAAAATTGCAAGGGCGACGGAGTAATTAAAATTGAAATGCATTTTCTTCCGGATGTTTATGTCACTTGCGATGTCTGCCATGGCAAGCGCTATACAGAAGAGGTGCTGGATATTTATTATAAAGATAAAAACATCGCGGATGTTTTGGATTTAACTATTGAAGACGCATTAAAGTTTTTTGAAAATATTCCTTTGCTTAAACAAAAATTGGAAATTTTAAATAAAGTTGGTCTGGGCTATATGAAACTCGGCCAATCAGCTACCACGCTTTCCGGCGGAGAAGCGCAGCGAGTAAAATTGGCAACTGAACTTTCCCGTCGCGCCACCGGAAAAACTTTATATATTCTCGATGAACCAACCACCGGTCTTCACTTTGATGATATCAAAAGATTACTGCATGTTTTGCAAGCTTTGGTTGACAAGGGAAATAGTATTCTTGTCATCGAACATAATTTGGATGTGATCAAATGTTCGGACCACATTATCGATCTCGGCCCCGAAGGGGGGGACAAAGGCGGAGAGATTGTAGCGGAGGGTACGCCGGAACAAGTTTCGAAAATTAAGAAAAGTTATACCGGAGAATATTTAAAAAAGATTTTGAAATAAAAAAATGCCAGTTCAAAAGCTGGCATTTTTTGTTTGTAAATATTTTGTTGCTAGGATGCAAGTACGTGTTTGAAGAGTCGGCTGATTATCTCGAGTGCTCTTTCACGATATTCTACCAGATCCATTTGCTCGTGGCGATCAGCGAATAAGTGAATTTTTACTGGTTTTTCCGGCAAAATTATGTTGGCAATTTCTTTAATTCCGATATTATTAGCCTTCTCTTCTTCCAGTAATTTTTCAATATCCTTATAGATATTAAATGAACTAGAAGAGGGATGATTGGCATTTATCGGGAATAATCCAGATGCGTCGAGAATATCTTCTATATGATGCCGCGGTATATTGTCGGAGCAGGCTAACGTGATTGCGAAGAAATCATCTCTTGTGCCTCGCTTAATATCACTGACATCATTCTTATCCACCCTTTTTGGTGAATCTTTTATTACGATGTCATTTACAGCTGCAGCGGCAACGACTTTTCCCAAGCTTTCTGCGTTCAAAACAAATTTCAAAAACATTATAACACCTGCTTTCTGAGGCACAGCCTCATGGAATTACCGGCACAGCCGGGGTATTTATTTTAAAGGTGCACAGCACCTGACTTTCTAATTATATAAAAAACGGCTTGAAAATGCAAATAAAAAAGAAAAAAGGCAGGAAAAGGGTTTGAGAAAATGTTATGTAACGACCGAAGTCGAGACATAGAGTTCTAGTAGTATAAATGCATAAAGCATAAATACCGACCAGAACCATTTTCTTAAACTCTTCCTGCCTTTTGTAGCTCTAATGAGCACGAAATTTACTCCGACGGATCGGATAGCCATGAATGGCCTTAGCCGTATCATGGTTAGTAAATCCGCTCGTCAGAGCTCCTTTCCCTTTTTCCCGCTTCGCCGCGGGCTTTCTTTTTCCGCGGTTTTTCTTTTACGAGATCTTCCCGTCTTGTCATCGGGGAAAACCCAGCAAGAAAAAGGTAATAAGAGAGCCAATCCGGCTCTCAGGGGAAAGAAAATGGGTGTATGACCCGAATTAACGGGTTTGTATAAAAGTTATACACCCATTTTTCTTCCCCCAAAAGCTGATTGACTTTACAGTTTAAAATGTTAATATATAGCTAATTTAGCACACTTTTTGAAGACTGTCAACACTTTTTTGCTAAGTATAGCTCTTTTTGAAAAATACTCTTTTTTATGCTGTTAAAATTGTTAAATTGCTACATTGTTAAATTGTTGTTGAAATCTGATAATATTTTTTAACAATGCAACAATGAAGCAATGCAACAATTCTGTTTTTATGATAAAATGAAGCAATGTTAACCTTGAATACTCCCATCAAACAACTCTACGGTATTGGCGAAAAAACGGCTGAAAAACTGGAAAGATTGGGTATTCGAACAATTTCTGATTTAGTTTACCATTTTCCCCGCAAATGGCAGGATCTCTCTCATGTTAAAAAAATTAATCAGTTGAAAATTAATGAAACTGCCACGATTAGCGGAGAGATTTGGGATATCAAATCCCGATCATCATTTCGACGCCGAAGATTTAAAATGGCCGAAGCAATTCTTAATGACGGAACGGGTTCAGTCGGAATCATTTGGTTTAATATGCCTTATATTGCCAATATGTATAAAGTTGGTGATCGAGTGTTAGTGAGCGGGAAAGTTAATTTTGGAAAAAGAGGATTGCAGTTTACCAATCCCATGATTGAAAAGATTGATGATCATGGTAGGGACAAGGCATGCCTTGTCCCTACAAAAGAAGGTTTTGGTATTATCCCAATTTATCCGCAGACGGAAGGATTGAATTCAAGTTTTTTGAGAAAAATAATCAGACCATTATTAACGGGCGCGGAAACCGCGCCCCTACAATTTAATGAATGGCTGCCTTCCGAAATTATTAAACGCAATTCTTTTCTTGATCTTGGAACGGCAATCTCTCAAATGCATTTTCCATCCTCGGTTGAATTATTAAAATCAGCAAGAAAAAGATTGGCTTTTGATGAAATATTTTTAATTCAACTTTCATTACTCTCCCAAAAAAAAGAATTAGAAAAATTCAAGGCACCAAAAATTAAATTAGATATTGAATTGATAAAGAAATTTTTAAAAACTTTACCCTATGAATTAACTAGTGCGCAAAAAAAAGCGACATGGGAAATTTTAAAAGACCTAGAAAAAGAAAAACCGATGAATCGATTATTGGAGGGAGATGTGGGAAGCGGCAAAACATTGGTGGCAGCAATAGCTTCTTTGATTTGTTGCAATTCCGGTTACCAAGTTGTGATTATGGCGCCGACCGAAATTCTTGCGGTTCAGCATTACGAGACCATTTCCAAATTGTTGAGTGGTTTTAAAATAAGCATTGGCCTTGTAACAGCAAAGTATAAAGTATTAAGTATAAAGTATAAAGAAAAAAATAAAAAAGAAATACTTAATACTAAATACTTAATACATAATACTGATATTATCATTGGCACTCACGCATTGTTTTCTGAAAAAAATAAATATAAAAACATCGGTTTAGTAATCGTCGATGAACAGCATCGTTTTGGAGTTGAGCAAAGAAAAAAAGTAAAAGACAAGTCGGGATTAAAGAACGCTGTGCCGCATTTTCTTTCCATGACAGCCACGCCCATCCCGCGTTCGCTCGCCTTAACCCTTTATGGCGATCTAGACATTTCAATAATTGATGAACTGCCCAAAAATCGCAAACCAATTGTTTCACGCTTTGTGGAAGGTGTTAAAAGAAAAAAAGCCTACGAATTTATCGCGGAGAAAATTAAGGAAGGCGGGCAGGTGTTTGTTGTTTGTTCTTTGATAGAAAGGATGCCCAGTAGTGAAATTTCGAGAACGCAAATGAATTTGCGTGAGCAAATTTCTCGAAATTCTACTACTGGGGATGACAGAAAAACTGTTCTTGCCGAGACCCAAAAATTAAAAAAAATATTTCCCAATTTCAAAATTGAATTTTTACATGGCAAGATGAAGCCAGATGAAAAAGAAAAAATCATGCGGGAATTTAAATTAAATAAAATTCAAATTTTAGTTTCAACTTCAGTGATTGAAGTTGGTATTGATATTCCCAATGCCAATATTATGATGATCGAAAATGCAGACCGATTTGGCTTGGCTCAACTCCATCAATTTCGCGGACGGGTTGGCAGAGGAATAAGACAATCGTATTGTCTAGTATTTTCGGAAAGCAAAAATCCGGAGGCGATAGAGCGGCTGAAAAAATTCGCGCAAACATCTTCTGGCTTTGAACTGGCGGAATTTGATTTGAAAAATCGCGGACCGGGTGAATTCTGGGGATTAGAGCAATCCGGTTTCCCGCAGCTCAAAGTCGCCAGTCTTTGGGATCAGAGCTTAATCAAGCTCGCCAGAGCCGAAGCGCAAAATATTTTGAATCATGTAGGGGCGAACGGCTGTTCGCCCAATTCAGAATATGATAAACTATTTGAGAAAGTAAAAGAAATAAATACAATAGAACATAGGGAATAAAAATGAAAAATATCAAAGTAATTATATTTGATCTTGGTGGAACCCTGAAAGTTTCGAGAGTATTGCAATTATTCCCCGAGACAAAGGATGTTTTAAAAAAGCTTTCAAAAAAGTATCGCCTTGTGATTGGAGCAAACCAGCCAGTATATGCTTACCAATTTTTAAAAGATTTTGGAATAGAAAATTATTTTGAAAAAGTATATTTGTCGGTTGAAATTGGCTATGAAAAACCAGATCCAATGTTCTTCCAATATATTCTAAACGATTTAAAATTAAAACCGGATAATGTAATAATGGTCGGAGACAATTATGAAAATGATATTGCACCAGCTAGATTATTAGGAATAAAGACAGTTTGGTTGAATTATTTAGAAGAAGAAGACGAATCGGATTTTACGATACAAAACTTAAAAGAGGTTTTGGAGATATTATAAATATTTATGCAACATATTGCCATCATGAAAAAAGAGTGGGGATTAGTTGATAAAATTTTGAAGGGTGAAAAAATTCTGGAAACAAGGTGGTATAAAAGTAAATATGCGCCTTGGGATAAAATAAAAAAAAGCGATTTAATCTATTTTAAAAATTCAGGAGAATCGGTTAATGTCAAAGCGGTTGTTACGAAAGTTAAACAATCTGAAATTCAAAAAGAAAAACAAAGAAATGATATTATTAAAAAAGTTTGGAAAGATGATTTAGGGAAGGATGGCGATAAAAATATTTTGGAAAATTATTCTAAAGATAAACGATTCTGTATTATTATTTGGTTTAGTAAAGTGCAGAAAATAAAACCATTTAATATAAACAAAAAAGGGTTTGGCAACATGGCGAGTTGGATTTGTGTGGAGGATGTTAATAAAATAAAAATTTTATGAAGATTATTGAAGGCTTTCTTGCCGGAACAATGATTAACTACAAAAAACAAAAAGGAACTCGCGTTACGACTGACAAGGTGCGCAAGGCGGTTTTTGATGTGTTAAAGGGTTTAGTTGATTTTGAAGGATTAAAAGTAGCTGATCTTTTTTGCGGAAGTGGGATGTATGGAGTGGAGAGCTTAAGTCGGGGGGCAGAGGATGTTTTATTTTTGGATAATAATAAATTTATTTTAAAGCAGTTAACAAAAAATCTGTCGCAGTTGAAAGTTGAAAGTTACCCGCCCGCATCGCCTAAGCTCAGCTTTGGCGGGCGCGGTAAAGTTGAAAGTAAAGATTATGAAAAGTTTATAAAAGGTTGCGACGAGAAATTTGATCTGATTTTTGCCGATCCGCCATATTACGATTTTGATTTTCAAAAATTCAATGATATTTATAAAATTTTAAACAAAAATAGCATCTTTGTTTTAGAAAGCAGTAAAAGAGTGAAGGTTGGGGAGTTAAAAAATCTTGAATTGATTATAGAAAAGAAATATGGAGACACAGTGATTAGATTCTATAAAAGAAATTAAGAAAATATTGAGAGGAAATTAAGGGGAAATTTAAATTTCTTTTCAATTTCTGCGAAGCAAATTTCTTTTTAATTTCTCTTCCATTTTGAAATTAAGAGGAAATTAAATAAAAATAAAATTTCTTTAGAATATTAAGATGTTAGAAAAATATCAAAAATTCAAACAAAAATTAGACGAACTATTTAACAAATACCGAATCTATATTGGAGTATTTTTAACTCTTTTTATAATTCTGGGCGGGACGGTGCTGATGGTTCAAGGAGCCAATGCGCAAAAAAATTCTAATGTTATAAAAAGTACCGATATTATTCAGCTAAGCCAGACAAATACAGATCCAGCTCAAACCGACAAAAAACCTGAAGAAATTATTTTTGATATTGAAGGAGCGATTAACACGCCTGGCGTTTATAAAATACCAATCGGTAGTGTTTTGATTGATGCGATTAACAAAGCGGGCGGTTTGTCAGTCGAAGCGGATAATGAAAGAATCGCCCGAGAATTAAATCAAGCCAGTGTGATTGGCAATAATGCCAAGCTTTATATTTTTAAAAACAGCGATAAAGATATTCAGGTAGTGAATAATACAAATAATTTAGTCTCCAATAGTTCGGCAAGTCTGGCGGCTAATAATAATTTAAATAGTCAGGCAAGCACGACTAAAATAAATTTAAACAAAGCAACCCTTCAGGAGCTGGATACTTTACCCAAAATCGGACCAGTGCTGGCTCAGCGCATTATTGATTGGCGCGATGCCAATGGGGGATTTGAAGTAATCGAAGATTTAAAAAAAGTGAAGGGGATTGGAGATAGCACTTTTGAAGGGTTGAAGGATCTAATAATAATTGAATAATTTTAAATAAAAAAATAGCTTAATTAAGCTATTTTTTTCTACTAATGCCCGGGAGAGGACTCGAACCTCCACACCTTTCGGCACTTGGTCCTAAGCCAAGCGTGTATACCAATTTCACCACCCGGGCGCAATATAATTATATCAGATATTTTTTCTTTTTCAAATAATTATTGTTTATTTTTGAAAGTTGCTATATAAATGATAGCAGGAGGGCAGATGGCAAAAAAACAAATCACCTCATCGGCACACCAACGAAGAGGCGGAAAAACAAAAAAACAAAAAAGAATAAAAGTTAAGGTTGTAAAAAAGAAAGTCAAGGTTGTTAAGAAAAAGAAAACTGTCAGAAAAGCTCAGTCTAAAAGAAGATTAAGAAAAAAACATTTTCTTCCTCTGGGCGGTATGCCTTTTAGCAATGGCTTAATGTTAAGAAGCCCTAACCATGCGGTGGTTGTTCTTCGGGATGAAACGGATAAAATGGAAGTCTTTTCTTTTTCAACCAGAAATTTGCGAGATAAATTTAAGTTATTCTTTATTCCTTTCTTTAGGGGGATATTTTTTATCTTGGAAAATATCTATTTTAGCTTGAAAGTATTCAGTTTCAAAAGGATTCTAGCTCAAAAGGCTTTGCATCGCAAACCTCATCACGAAAGGCTTTATCATAAATTAAGCCAATTTTTGCTTTATTTTATTTATTTTTTGCTTTTGATTGGTTTTTTTGATTATTTATATATCAGGTTGAATGCTCAAATAGCGCCTAACTCTTATCTATTTTTAGATAACTTTGTCATCACGCTTTTATACATGTTATTTTTTATGGTTCTTTTCTTCCTAGTTTATTTTGGCCGCAAAGGCGAACTGGAACTTTTCGCTTATCACGGATTGGAGCATAAAATCATCAATGCGCACGAAAAATTTGGCGCGATCAATAATAAAACGCTGGGAAAGACAAACATTATTCATAAAAGGTGCAGCATCAGCGTTTTCTTCTGGAGCATGGTAGTTTTGGCTTTTTTGGTTAATTTATTGAAGATCAATGAAATAGGCTGGGGGCTTAGCTTTTTAGTATTAATCGGCTTAGTTTTTATCTCTTTTTCTCTAGTTTATGAATTAGTGAGAATAGCTAGCTATAATAGGCTTTTAACTGCTTTATTTATCTATCCGATTTATATTATTCAATCCTTGACTTCTTATGAGCCGGATGCTCGGCATATTCATGTGGGAGAGGTGGCTTACAGTGAAATTATGAGGCTGGAAAGAGAAAAAGATTAATTTTTTGTTCTAGGAAAAAAATATCCCCTTGGATTATAGTTTTTTTAAGGCTATAATTATTTTTGTTTTACTAACTAATTAACTCTTAAGGAGGAAAATATGGGCAGCATTTTAGAATTGGATGATTATAGCTTTGACAAAAAGATTTTGGAAAGCGAAGTGGTCTGTTTAGTCGATTTTTGGGCTCCTTGGTGCGGACCCTGCAAAATGTTGACTCCCATAATGGAAGAGGTAGTTAGCGAAATAGGAGACAGGGCACAAGTAGCTAAGATTAATGTCGATGAAAACCCAATTGTTGCTGGTCGATATAAAGTAATGAGCATTCCAACTATCTTAATCTTTAAAAAAGGCAAGATAATCGATCAAATGATCGGTGTCCAACCCAAAGATGTTTTAGTAAAAAGAGTTGAATCAGCCATAAACAATTAAGCAAGAAAACAATAAAACAAAGGATACAAATATATGCAAATAACTGAATTTGAATGTAAAAAATGCAAATATTCCTTCACTCGGCTTTATAAAGATAAAAAGGAAGCCAAAGCGACTAAAGAAAAATGCGCTAAATGCGGGGGGAGAGTTGTAAAGTTGCAAGAGATTGATCTTGGAAAACCAACTTGTAGTTCTTGCTCTAGTTGCAAAAAATGCAAAAAATAACTGCCTGTGGATAATTTTTTTAGAAAAATATTTTTTAAGAGGATGCTTTAGAAAGCGTTCTTTTTTTGTTTTTTGGTAAATATTTTATGGACTCAGAATATTATAATAGAGCTTTTTAACATTGATTATGTTATAATAATATTATAATAAAAACCAAATACATGTTTTTATTTTTGGAAGGAGTTTATGAAATAATTTTCTTCTTATTTCTCATAAAAAAACTCTTGCAATGTATCTAAAAAATTTTATGATTCAATCTGTAGAATTATATTCTTTTCTATTTTTATTTTTAGATATTTTAAAAAGTGAAAAACAAAATGAAAATTTTTTTTTGCAAACCTGATAAATGCAAACCAACTCCAGAAAAAATAAAATTTATTGCTTTATTTTCTATCGCAATTGTTTTACTGGTCTCGCTCGTAACTTTTGGAGTTTATAAACATTTCAGAAGTCAAGCAGTTATTGTTATTGGGCCATTTGTTGGCCAGAATGATTGGAGCGGGGGGTTAGATGGAGGAGCGCCATCAGAATCACAAGGGTTGTTATATAGTATAGGATGGAATAAATATTCTTCTATTTCAAATATGGATGCCCCAACTCCTCTTAGTTTGACCTTGGAATCTGGTAAAACAAATGGAGAATTGGTTTCTTCTGTTTATGAATATAATTGTGCAATAGATTGGTCTATTTATCCGATTAGTTGGAGTGATGATTCAGCTTCTGTTGGTGGAAGTGTAACGGTAGAGACCAGAACAGCTGATAATCTCCCAAGTTTATTGGGAAAGACTTGGGATACGATAGCAAACTCATTTGATCCCAGCAATCTAAACCTCGGTAAATTAATCCAATATAAAATAAAAATTACGCGCGATATTTCCGGGGCTAGTCCTACCTTTAATTGGATTAGAATTAATACTTTTGGTGATTCTTGTCATTATGTTATAACCCCCGATAAACCAGAGAATCTTAGTCCAGCAGATGGCGCTACGAACATCAGTCAGTTTTTTTCATTTAATCTGCCCTTTAGCGCAAACTATTATTGGGAAAATTACCAGCAAAAATATCAAATTCAAATTGATAATCACTCGGATTTTTCTTCTCCGATAGTTGATTATATTTCAAATAATTCCAACATATCAGAGTCATCGTTTGATCCAAGTTTTAGTAAAAATTATAATTTTATAGTTGGACAGGCGGCTGGTAGCGGTAAATATATTATTGGTAATGCCGGGCAATCATTGGCTCCAGGAACTTATTATTGGCGAGTTAGAGCAAAATCTATCGGAGATATTTTTGACCGCAATAGCGATTGGGATGATTTAACTCCATATTCATTTACAAGTCCCCCTGGTACCGAATCCCAATCTTTCTCAACTCCGGCTTTTAACTGCGGCGCTCCCGGTTCTTGCGATCCAGTCTCTTTACCCTCCAATGCTATTACGGTCAATACCGACACTGATCTAGAATCTTTAATGACTGGCGGGGGATACACTAATCTAGTTCTAGCCAAATCTCCCCCTAATGCTAACTTTGAATTACTCAATGATGTTAATCCAATTGGTACTTATTCAGTCTCTCTGGATAACAATACCAGTGAAATTGATCTTAGTCCTTATTATATGACAATCACCTTTAATTTTTCTCCTCCGGTCTCGGACCCGACTAAAGTTAAAATCTGCCAAGATGTCAATCATGATGGTATCTTCAATTGTCCTAATGCTCCCGATAAACTCTTTGATAGTACTACCCCGGGTGTTACTTCTGATGTTAATCATATTACCTTTATGGTTGATTCTCTTTCTAACTTCCTAGTCGGAATTCAATCAACTCCTGTTCCGAGTTATTCTCCAGAAGAAAAGAACGAAACTAATCAAACACCTCAAGAAGAAGCTAATGAAATACCAACAACTCCAACCACTTCAACTAATCCTGTTTCTCAACTGATCTCTTATTCTCTAGAAGACATTGAACTTTCTCCCATCCCGGAATTTAATCCAATCTTTGGAGCTAACTTCCCAGCCGGCAGAGTCAACTGGGCTTTGGAACACCGATCCAATATCTATCGAGCCTATCAAGAAATCTTAGGCAGAACCCCATCTCCTAATGAAGTTAATTGGTGGCTCCAATACTCCGATGATATTAATTTAATTCGCTATTTATTTTTAACCAGTGATGAATGCAAGATAAATAATTGCGGCTAAAATAAATAAAAATCTCTCATGAAAAAAAGATTCTACCAACCAAAACCAAAGCTTAATAAAAATAAATACAAACTCTTAATCCCTGTTTTAATTCTGGTTACAATCTTTGCTGTTATTGGTCTAATCTATCCAAGATTTTTGAAAACAAAAAGTACCGCACTTGATATGAGCGGTCATTTTAATTTATCAGATACGGCGGCGGTTGCTAATGGGCTGCTTGCTTCAGATGATGTCAAAGATGTTTTTATTTATGATACTAGTAAAGACACCAATCCCGGTTGGAATACCATGGCTTTTCCAGTTAAAGCCAATCTCGTAGCTACTTCAACAAGTGTCGATATTATTGATGTGAGCAATAATACTCTTTGGATGAGAATCTCTTCCGGCAGCGGGAAAGCGGTCGCTGATTCAATCAGTTCCGTCTTTGCTCAAAACGGCCGGATATACGTAGGAACGATTCATCCGTCGATCGGAATTAATACCCATACGGCCGGCCTTTATACTTTTGATTTTACCCAAGATAAAATATTTTGGACAAAAAGCAATGGTACGGCAACTTATCTCGGCGCAATCGCTTCCCGGGATGCAAGTGATGGCTGGTCGGCACTCCAAAACTATCCGAGCCTAACGAAATTTCAAAATTATGGCGCCTATGCAGATCAAATTAATGGCATCACCGGTAATATCATTGGGGGCCAGGAATACTTAGCGGTCACTTCGAGCAATACTTACGGCGGCGGTTTTGTTAATTTAATTAAACCGGCAGACTTTGTTGTTAATACTAACTATTTGAGAGCGATTGGTGACGAGGGCAGTTTTAATACCTATGATCCAGGCCTTTCGGTTGATATAAAAGGCATCTACCTTTCAAGCAATGGATCAGTTTATGCTGCAACCACTCCCGCTTATTCAGGATACTCGGCGATTGAGATTTTTAGAGACATAACAACTTTGATAAACGAGAATACGGTCTTTCCAATTATTTTTAATAAATATGGCTCTTTATTGCCATTTAGAACTAATCAAATCTCCGTGTTAGAAAATGGTGGTTCCATTTGTGCTGGCGGCTCAATAATCTTTGCCGCGCAGCGGAATGGCGCTTCAATGATGTGCGATTATTCGATTGATTTATATTCTGATCATATCAATCATACTGCAAAAACTTGGACCAATGATGCAACGAGCGGGAATTATACTACTGGTTCCGACTACCAAATATTACCCGAAAATCAAGCAACTGCTATTGCTTCTAATGGAACGGATATTTGGATTGGGCAATTAAATAATGGTATTTCTGAAATTGAAATTTCCAATCCGACAGTTATTCATTATAAATATACAATCGGTTCAGATATTGGCGTCAGCTCAAACAAGATAAGCGCTCTATCTTATGATCAAACGCTTCTGATTGGTTCGACTGATAATGGGGCAACTTCATTGGGACACTATACTCCGGGAAGTGATTTTTCGACTAAGGCAGTAGAATTCCATGCTTTGAATGATACGGCGGACACTTTTGTTTATGATACGGCAAAAGATATTGACTTATATACTCGTCTTTTGCTTCATATGGAAGGAGCTAACAATGGAAATATCTTTACCGATAGTTCTCCCAATAATCTGCCTATCTATCGATATCCTTCATCAAATACTAAAACCGTTACAACATCCCCAGCTCCTAAGATCGGAGATTCCATTGGATATTTTCCTGCAACTTTAGTGGATTCACCGGGAACGCATGGTGATTATCTTAAAATAAGTGATACTAGTGCATTTAGTATGGGAACGGGCGCTTTTACGATAGATACTTGGATTTATCCAACGGTTATAGGTCCTAATGATAATATGATCTGGTCAATTGGCAATGGTAGCGGTACAATAATTTATCTTGCAATTATGCCTAATGGCGCAATCCAATATACCGAATACGGAACAGGTGGTGTTTCGCATACTAGTTCGCCAGGTGTTATAACTGTAGGCCAGTGGTATTATATAGCATTTGAAAGAGACATTAGCGGTAATTTAAAATTATTTATTAATGGTATTTCGAAAACCTTAGATAATTCAATAGTTCCTTCAATTAGCTTATCGGGAAATACTTTCTATATTGGGTGGTGGCCTGATGTAGGTGCAGTTGATTATTTTCAGGGTTATATGGATGACTTTCGAGTTAGCAAGGGCATAGCGCGTTATACTTCTGATTTTACGCCGCCAGCGGGAATTACCAGTTGGACTAGTGGAACGGGAAAATCCTGGGTTGCTACTAGAGGTTCTTTCCCGGCGATAGCTAATCTTGTTGCCTCTCCAACTAGTGCCGATATTGTTAACGCTAGCAATAATACGCTCTGGATGAGAATTAATATTCCTAGCGCATCGGTTTTCGCTCAAAACGGAAGAATATATATTGGTTCTACGGATAATAAATTATATGTCTTGGATTTAGTTCAAGATAAAGTTGATTATCTTGGTACCAATGGATTTTATCAATATAGCGGCACGGTTGCTGATTATTTATCCGGATCATCCACGGCGAGCCTGATTTCTGCGACACCTTCTCTTCCCAATAAATCTTATGGCAGTTTAACTATCAGGAGCAAAGGAATTTCAAACATCACCGGCGCTGTGTCCGGCAGTAGGGATTTAATCGTGATTGATGGTTATGAAAGTGTTTCGGATGATGATAAGTCTTCGGGCATGGTTCCGCCAGTCTACGAACAAAAAATATATCATACCGCTGTTATCGATATGGATGATTTAAGCTACAACCAATACTATACGACAAGCGGCAATGATAATACGGACACAAATCCTGGCGTGGGCGATGGCATCTATGGAACGATCGATGAACTGAGATCGGCCATTACATCCGACGGCAATCTCTATCTTGCCGCCTTGCATTATGCGTCGTCTGGTTTTTTGATAATAGATCCGGATAATCGTATTTATTTTACCAATGTTTTAAGCGATCCGCCGGGCCAGAATCTTTTGGATTCCAAAATTAGATTTAATGCCGACTGGCTGATTGGATCGGGAGTTAATCATGTTAATGATTTTCAAGTTCTTGCGGGAACAAATAATAATCCTAGTTGTTCGGGCCAATCCAATAGTTTATTTGTTGGCTTAGATAAAGGAGCGACTTTAATAAAAGATTGTTTGGGCAATGTATCATCATCCGTTGCGGATCATTGGAGCCAGACTGAAACCGCTTCGATTGGCACAGTCCACTCTGTTTTAGCTGAAAATAAAATCAGCGCCATTGCTTCGGATGGTAATTATTTGTGGCTTGGTCAAAATTCTGCCGCTCCTTCCGGTTATCTCCCAGATTCATACACAAAACTTTTAATGCATTTTGACGGGCCGAATAATAGTACAACATTTACGGATAGTTCCTCGAGTAATCATGTATTTAGTCCCAATTTTTCTCATGTTAATTCCGCTTATTATGGGTTAAGCGGTTGTACGGTTAGTCCGACCATATCTACGGCTCAATCAAAGTTTGGCGGTTCGTCAGCGCTTTTTGGTGTTAACCAATGCATTGCAACGCCAGACATTCCGCCAGATCCTAGTGATTTTGAGGAAACTTCTGGTTCGACAATAGATTTCTGGATTTATCCGACAGCAATTGCTGATCAAGCCCATAATACTGTTTTTGGCAAAAGACTTGGCGCGGACAATGAATATTTTTCCATTCATTCTGATGGCGCCATGGTTTATTATGAAAGAGGGAGTGGTTATCAAGTGGTCAACGCGACTTCAGCTGGGATCGTTCAATTAGGTAGCATTGCGGGATGGCAGCATATTGCTATAGTAAAAGGATCAGGAGCAACTCCAACTCTTAAAATGTATTATAATGGCTCCGAAGTTTATTCCGGCACATCGATCCAGCATATTAGCGGTACCGATTTTCTTTTCGGGTTTAATTGGAACTTTCCGATTGGTAATTTTTACAGAGGCTATTTAGATGAATTTCGAGTTTCCAAAGGGATTGAAAGATGGACTTCTGATTTTACGCCGCCAGCAGCCGAATATGGTTCTGGAATTGCCGAAATAGAAATAGCAAATCCAAATACGGTTAACTATTATAATACTATTTCTATTCCCGCTCTTTCTTCTAATACTATTAGTTCTCTAAGTACTGGCGTTATCGATGGTAAACCAGCTATTCTTGCCGGCAATAATCTCGGTTCTGATTTTATTACTCAGAGATTAACTTTAGCCGACCAAGACGGCGATGGGATTTCGGATAATCAGGATTTATGTCCTTTGCCGTATCAACACAATACTTGCTATCTTACAAGATCTCAGGAAATTGTTTCAGCAAGCAGCGGCGGAACAGTTACAACACCGGATAATCAAGTAACAATTAATATTCCAACTGGCGCTCTCGCTAGCGATACGACTATTTCGGCGATTGGTGGCCGATCAAACTTTGCTTTGCCTGGCACTGGCGGTCAAATGATTGCTGATTATCAACTTTCGCCATCACCAATTAGTTTTAGTAGTCCGGTAACAGTCAGAATGTATTATACTGATGCCGATCGCATTGCCGCTGGGATTACAGTTGAAACTAATTTAAAACCCTACTACTTCGATGGAGCTACTTGGAATATTATTACTCCTTATTTTCAAGATGTTACCGCGAACTATATTGAATTTACCGTTACGCATTTTTCAGAGTATGGTCTGGGGGGTGAAGTGACAACTTCCGAAACTCCCATTTATTCTCCGGCTCCTACTGAAACAATCACTAATCCCATTCCTCCCGAACAACCCATTCCCATTACTCCAACCACTCCCACTTCTCAAGTAATCTCTTATTCCTTACAAGAAATCGAACTTTCTCCCATTCCAGAATTTAATCCCGATTGGGGCGCTGATTATCCGAGTGGCAGAGTCAATTGGGCTCTCGACCATCGAGCCAATATTTATCGAGCCTACCAAGAAATCTTAAAACGAAATCCATCTCCTGCTGAAGTTAATTGGTGGTTGCAATACAGCGGTGATATTAATTTAATTAGATATTTATTTTTAACGAGTGATGAGTACCAAATCAAAAATAAATAATTTGAATATATTTTAAATAATTAAAAAAATAAAGTGAAAAACAAAATGAAAAAACTTTTTTGCAAACCCGGAAAATACAATTCAAAAACTTGGATGAGCATGGTTTTTATAGCTATGCTCGTAGTAGCATCTGTACTTATTATTGGAGGAATCAAAAAACATTTTTTTTCAAATGCTTATTATACTCCAATGCAGATTTGGAGTTGGTCTGATTTTGATGGGGGCGTACCGGCCGAACAACAAGGCGGGTGGACCAAATTTTCCGATGAACAAAATATGGATTATCCTGCTAGCTATGATTTAAAATTAAATAGTGGTGAAAGTACG
>Ga0209777_10002700_pt1 | contig 22931 bp, 26 predicted proteins | sample FrelakmetHBP12HB_FD_187147 | JGI IMG/M metagenome (GOLD analysis project Ga0209777, IMG submission 187147) | Freshwater lake sediment microbial communities from the University of Notre Dame, USA, for methane emissions studies -HBP12 HB (SPAdes)... | ecosystem: Environmental > Aquatic >...
TTTCTCTGGGAAATAAACTGTCATTGGTAATCGCGTTCAAAGCAGGAGTCTATTAGAAGCCTAATAGCAGTTCTATGCTGAAACGATAGAGGGGGGGGTCATCCAAGAGCAAGCTAGCCCATCAACACAGCGAACACAACTAAACAACCCCAGCAAATCATTAAAAAACCCAAGACCCCCCTAACAAACCACGCAACAAAGCTCTCCTCCACCAACAAACACATACGATCACAATATTCAACCTCTGCAGCCGTTGAGCCTATACATAAGGGGGGATAGACTGCCGTGAGCGACAAGTTCCCGCGCCAACTGAACCTGTATCCATCGATAAACAGAGCCTGCAGAGACAAGCAAAGCCCCGCTGTCCCATGCAAAACGCCGTCTAAATGCCCTCTTCAGGAAAAATAAAGGTAAGGTATATATGGGATTGTTGAACAGTTATGTTTCGTCTGCCGGTCAAAGGGCACGGGTTCCACCTGATCCCATTCCGAACTCAGAAGTTAAACCGTGTTCCGTTTCCAGCTGTAGTGTGGTCTTCGGCCACGTGAACCTGGGAAAGCTGGCAACACCTTCTTTACTTCAAATCTGCGGCTGATTTGGCATAGCTTTATAACTTACTTTTAATAGTTTTCTGAGAAGTGGTGTAGAAATGAACTTTATTTCGGGACCCAACGCAGTTGCGCAGGCACTTTCGTTGCCGGCTGGTACACATATTTCGAGTTCGCAGCTCTTAGGAGCGGGAAGCGACCAGATAACCCAGATCATCAGTTTACTCTCTTACGTGTTCTTCATCGTATTGATCTTCTACGGGCAGCGTATCCAGATGTACGTCATGATCCGCGAAGTCGAAAATTCTCTGCATAAACTCAAGCACATAAAGGAGGAAGGCAGAAAAACCACCATCGAAGCTATAAAAGAAATCGGCAAACCAGCCGTCGACCCGTCACCGCGCGTCGACCGGTTCCTCGAATACTTCACCATCGGTCCCCAAGGCATGGACCCCGCAGGCATCGTGTATAAACTCGACCACATCCTAGATGTACGCGACGAACGCCTCAAAGAAGAAGTCAAACTAATGGCGCCCTCAAGCGACGACATCCAAATAAACAACCTCGAAAACACCCTCGAAGCCGCCATGGCACTCAACTTCATCTACAAAGTCGTACGCCACTACTACATCCAGGGCAAAAAAACCCTAAGCCTCTACGTAATAATGCAGCTGCAGATGATCCTGCCCATGGTCATGAAGGAAGCAGACGCATACTCAAGCGCCCTCAAAGCCTTCGCATACGGCCAGCCAATCGGCGACGGCGCAGGACCACTCGTCGCGGGTAAACTCATGCACGGCTACGAAGTCCGCAAGCTGCCCAAAGACTGCGTAATGGCAACAGTCCCAATAGAAGGGCGGGTCGGCTTAATCATCAAAGCTGAAGGACCCGGCGGAAACGTCGGCAAACCAGGAGACGCCGTCGAAGCAGTCATCGAAGAAAACCAGGGCAAAATCGCTTGCCTCATAATGATCGACGCCGGACTCAAGCTGGAAGGCGAAACAGTCGGCGAAGTCTCAGAAGGCATCGGAGCAGCCATCGGCGGACCAGGCGTAGACGCATACAAGATAGAAGAAAAACTAACCAAATACAAGATACCCAACTACGCAATAATCGTCAAAGAAGACATAGGCGACGCAGTTTCACCCATGCGCAAAGAAATCCACGACGCAGCCGACAAAGTAATTGAACGCGTCAAATCAGTCATCGTTGAACGCACCAAAGAAGGCGACAAAATCATCATCGTGGGCGTGGGCAACTCAATCGGAGTTGGACAATAATGAGGATGAAAAACATGACGCAAAACCAAACTCAAGTTGCACCCGCAAGTAAAAAAATCTCAACATACCTCGCAGTAATAGTCTTAATAGTCATGGCGCTCGCCGTGACAGCGCTGTTCATAGCGGCTTACACCTACATAAACGCGACAACTGCAGAAGACCAAATTACAGCCGCAGCCTTCGGCGTCATCGGCTTAGTTGCATTAGCCATGTCAGTGTTCACACTCTTCCAATCGCGCAGACAGGTTGAACAGATGAAAATCCAAGCACCCAAAGTCATGACCACCATCGAATGCCAAAACAAAGGCTGCAACCAAAAAACTGTCCGGGAATTCCAACGCGGCGACTATGTCTACAAAGAACTCGACGTTCCATGCACCAAATGCGGCGGCAAACAAATGGTGACTGCCATCTACAAAGAAATCAAAGAAAAAGAAAAAACCTACAACGTCTAAATTTTAACTTTTTTATTTTTTTAAGTTAAAACTTCACAACCGTCTTCTTTTATCAACAGCGTGTGCTCGGCTTGAGCCACGGGTCTTCTGCTTGCTTCAATAAAAATCGGGTACCCCATAATGGCTTTTGAAGTATACAATTCTTTGAACGCGGCTTTATGCTGCGCTGCGGGGACAACGCCGATGAGCCAGCGTTCGGCAAACGGCAGGGTTCGGAAGTTGGTTTCTATGTGCTTTAACATTTTTTTTGCTGCATCACTCTTTACGGATTTTGCTTTGAGCAAGCGGAAAATCGTCATTTCTGGTCCATCGTCGACGCGGCCGATGGCGTCGGACTCAGTGACGAAGGGTTCAATGGCGTAGACTTCTCCCGCCCGGACCTTGTTTGGCGAGAACCCGGCGACGTTGGGGATGGATGTCCCCGCGTGGATGAGGTACCGCCCAACCGAGTGCCCCGTGAGGTTGCTAATGGGTTTGAAACCGCGGTTTTTTATGGTGGACTCGATTAGGCCGCCGATTTTGCCAAGCGCCATGTCACCGTGAATGTTGTCTATAACTGTTTTGAGTGCGAGTTCGGCGGTGGCTGCCATGCTTCTGCCCTCAGCGCTGAAACAGGCCGTGAAGGCCGTGTCAGTCACGTAACCATTCACCTGCACGCCTAAATCCACCTTAACCGTGGCGCCCAAGGGAATCCGCAGCGTATCTCCAGGCGGCGAAGTATAGTGCGCCGCAACCTCGTTGATGCTTACGTTGCAGGGAAACGCAGGCTTCCCGCCCTTCGCGCGGATGAGCCCCTCCACTTTCTCGCAGACATCTATGATCAGCATGTTCTCCTTAACCTGGCTGCGCATTTCCTCACGTGCCTCACGCAGAATCCTGCCCGATAAACGGAAAGTTTCAAGTTCTTCCTTGTCGTACGCCATAGCAAATCACTAACAGTGCAAAAGTGGATTACGCGTTGCATGCTTAAATGCTCTGCGACCTGCTGGAAATGGAATTTTGGTAGTGTGCCAACTTACGATACTTAATTCGCGTTCTATTTCGTGTTCTGTCCACGCGTAGTCGGTTAATCTTTTCATCTTTACAGGGATGTGTCTCGTTCCAACTTGTTGATAAAGTTCCGTGGAACTGAAATATAGGATAACTACACATTAAGTATTCTAAATTAGTACACTACCGTATTTTAGATTAAATCAATTTTTTTTAACAAGAGATTTACTTGGAGATTGGCTTGTCTTCAAAAACTTCTTTAAATGTTACAATAGTTTCGCTCGGAACAGTTTTTCTTGTCAGCTCGTATTTTTTCCTCTTTTTGTTTGTCATAAGCAGACTTGAAATGGGATCAACGTTTTATAATTTGCGTTTACCTATCGTCGTTCTGTCATAGCTATGCTGCTTGAAAGCCTTAAGGCGTATTAGGCTGCAAATGAAGCGGCTGTGGTTTCCCGTTAGGCTTTGTAGAGTTTGGGGTCGAGGAGCGCGAAGTTGTTTCCGCCCGTGTGGTAGATTACCCGTGCTTTTTTGAGGTCGTAGCCGGCTTCAGTGAATGCGCCCATTTCGGCGTAGGCTTCGAGGATTTTGCCCACGAAAATCGTGTGGTCGCCCGTGGTTAACTGCCCGTCGACTTCGCATTCGAGGTGGGCGATGCATTCGCGGATGGCCGGCACCTTGACTTTTTTGCCGGGCATCTGGGTTAGGTTGGTTTTTTTGAATTTATCGAAGCTTCTGCCCGTCAATGAACCGCAGGCGTAGACGGCTTGCAAAATTTCTAGGGTTGGGATGTTTACGATGAATTCGCCGGATTCTTCGATGAGGGTGTGGCTGTGGCGGGTGGGTGCGAGGCTGACGGCGAGCAGCGGCGGGTTGATTGAGGTCGGCATCGCCCACGCTACGGTTGTGACGTTGGGTTTGTTGGCTTTGCCGATGCATGAAACCAGCACAGTGCGCATGGGGTGGAGGAGCCTGTAAGCTGAGTTTATGTTAACTTGGGTTTTTGCGGACACATAAATCACCTGTTAATCTACAGTTACTTTGATGGGGGTGGGTTATTTCTGTTTTTGCCCGCAGTAGGGTTGCCAGCGGATATGGCGGCAAACCATAATTTTTTTGTGTTTTTTCAGGAATAAAGCTCAAGCCCAATTGCATTAACGTGAGAGTGGCAGAACCACAAAAGGTCGGCTGAAAATCAATTATGCAAAGCCATTGCCGTTAATCAGCCAAGAGCGGACGTCGAATGCTCAAGGTTCCAGATCGGCCTAAACTCAGCAGGTTTTCTCCCTTGAAAGTTTTCACTGATGCACCATTAATCTGGACCATGTCACCCACGACGGGCAAGTTTACCTGTTCACCCCAGAGGCAAACCTTAACTTTTCCAGTTTCATCAGCAATCCAGACTTCAGTTACCTTAACTCTGCTTCCGTACTGTGTGTTCACTATTTGAGGTTCTTGGATCTCCAGAACTTCCGCGTTTAAGTTGACTTTTTTCATTCCCCGCCGCAGGCTTTGGATGAATTTTAAATCGAATGCGAGACTTTGTTTAGCTACTTGCCTGCGCACCTTGTCGGTATCCAGCCAGCTTTCAAAACTTATATTCTTTCTAAGGAGGAATTCTTCGGCGACTTTGAACTGCATTACCACCTTGTTGGCTTTTGTGATTAGGAAGACAGCTTGGGTGTTTACGGTGCCTCGGTATTCCAGTTTTAGGTCTCCGCATGCGGATTTTTCAGTTTCTCTTGCTGAAACCAGCGCCCGGTAGAGTTCGGAAAGGTAAACGTTGTGCTTCACTGAAAGAAACGCGAGATGCTCGATTACTATTGGTTCTTTATAGTTCAAAGTTTTCTCCCCAAATTTTTATGCCATATCGGTCTTGAAAAAGTTAGGCTAAACGAAGGACAGGATAGGTTCTTTTTCTTGAAAAACTTCCGACAAGTATACTATAGTGCATTGCGGAGTATATAGGGTGTTAATGTAAAATCAAGGTTTTCCGTGTCGTTCTGACATTTATGAAGTTCTATTGCGGTATTGGTCGATGATTTCTTTGGCTTTTTTCTTGCTCCCAATCGATTGCATGTGAAAGTTGCATTTCAGCCAAGAATCTCAAGCGTCTGCGTTACATTTACTATTTTCGTTTGTTTAAATTTCTTTAAAGCTAAAAGATGCTTGTCTCCTGTCACAATGTAATCTGCTTTTCAAGTATAAGCGGCATTTATGAAAAAATCATGATCGGAAGCTTCTGAGGTAACCTTGAACCGAGGATCGTCTTCCACAACCTTGGAGTTATTCTCTATGTTTGCAAGAAACCGATTAACTTGAGAACTTTTGACGTGGAACTTATTCCTTGCAAGTACGTCGGCTAGCTCTGCAAGCATTTGGTGCGATATTGTGTTCTTCTAACAGAGTGAGTACAAGCTGTCTGGGGTTTCCGTTGTCACGGATAACTGAAACTAGAACATTGGTGTCTATAACTATGCGCAATTTTAGGTGCTTTGTTTGGTTCTCTTCTCACGCCTGTAAGCTTGAATCTCATCCAAAACTTCTTCCTCAGTTAGCTTTTTCTTCCCTTTATTTTGTTCATCAATTTCTTTGAAGAGTTCCTTTAGGTCGGTTAAGGGGGGAACCTTGAGTTTAACCACTACAAGTTTGTCGTCTTTTCGGTATACGCAGAGTTTAGTGTTCGGGGTTATGGCCAATTCTTTTCTTAGCCGCTGTGGGATGACTATTTGTCCTTTGGTTCCAACTACTGCGATTTCTGGTTCTTCTTGCTCCATCTTCATTCAGTATAACTTTCATACTAAGAAACAAATAAGGTTTGCTCTAACAGGCGCATTTGCATTGCAATATTATCTCAATTCTTTTTCGGCGGTTTTACCTTTTTACGTGGTATTGCTCGATTACGTCCTTGGCCTTCTCCCGCCGCTCCTGATGATGCTGTAGGAACTTGTTGAGTTTTTCCGCTACGTCTTTTTTGCATTCGCCGCATAGCATCTCGCCGCCCCTGCACCGCCGCTCGCGATCCGTCAGTTTCGCGTTGTCTTCTTCGAAGAGGAAAAAGTAGTACTGGAATATGCTGCAGATGGATGGATCGGCGCCTTCTTTGCGTTGCTCTGCCGCTGTGCCTTTGCCGCCAGTGAAAGCGTTCCAAATCTTCTTTTTAACGACGTCGGGCTGGTCAATGGTGAATATGCTGGTTTCGGGTTGGGACGCGCTCATTTTTCCGCCCGCCGCCAAACCGGGGAGGAAGCGGCAGTGGATTTGCGCGGGTTTGTAGTACCCGAGTTTCTGGGCTATGTCCCGTGTGACACGCCAGTAGGGATCTTGGTCTATGGCTGCGGGGATGAGTGCCGGGACGTTTTCGCCAGTGAGTTTCTTGTGCAAGAAGCATGGTGCAGCCTGGATGGCAGGCCAGAAGACCCAGCCGATGTTGGTGCTGTCCTGGAAACCAAACGTGCTGCGCGCCGTAGAGTAGGTTATTCGTTTGGCTACTTCCAAGGTGATGTCGTAGAGCAGCTGGATGTCTTCTGAATCGTAAATGATGAACGTGTTTTCAGGTTTGAAACCCAACGCGATAAGGTCCAATGCGTTTTCGTAGGCGTTTTTGCGGGTTTGCTTGAGGTCGGTGCTGTCGCTTATCAAGAATTTTTCGTCATCTGTCAACTGGAAATAAAGTCGGGTGCAAAATTTTTGCTGGATGTGCAGGGTGAATATCCATGGAACAAGGTGCCCGATGTGTACGGGTCCCGAAGGTCCCCTGCCCGTGTACAACACGAATTTTATGCCCTTGTCGTAGAGGTCGAGCACGGTGTCGAGGTCGCGGTGGCTGAAGAAAATCTTGCGCTCCAGCTGCAAATGGAGTTTGCCCGTGTGCTTCTCCACGCGTTCGAGCAGTTGAGGCGTTAGGGGTTGGGTGCCGAATTCTTTTATGAGGCGTTCATAGTCAACTTTACCCTTAACTTCCCAAGGAGTAACAACCATGTCACCGTTGTTTTCATCCGAGTTAGATGCAGCCGTAATGCTTCACCAGTACCTGTTTACCAAAAGAAACCCTGTTTTGACATATATGCTTTTTTCGGTCAGCTTCCAAAGTTGAGGAGCAGCTGCTTTTATTGGTTTCTTCCGTTGCATACTTTTTTGCTCAACAGCATGCGACCTAAAAATACTTTTTTCGGTATTTTGTAGTGTTACGTCTAACGGTTTGAACGATTACTCTATTGTTGTTTCGTTATATGCGCCGAGTCATCTGTGGCCAATCAAATCTTAGCGGGGCGTCAATTCACCTGAGTAAATATTCGCAAAATACCTGGCATGCAAGATGTGTTTCTTTCAATAAATCCTTTGCTACAACCGAAAACAGGCAAACTAAACCATTCAACTTGAGAAAAAATGAAGCTATAAGAAGGGGGAAGTCAAAAGAGCAACAGGTTTTTCAGGGATTTCCTGTTTTTTTAGCCCAAACAGGAGGAGTTAAGCGGACCAAACCGTGCGCTAAACGGGAGACAAGTCTAAAACGCAGGTGGGCAACGGCCTTCTCCTTGTTCAGCAACCGGATCTGCTCAACTCTGTTGGCTATCCCTTGCATTCCTACCAACCGGTAACTTGCCTCAAAAATATAAGCGATTGTGGACCATTAACACTCGATGGTTGTCACCGTCAAAGCTAACCATTTGTACTCCAAAAAACCGCTCCGAAAAAATGGCGGAAAACCGCAAAATAATCTATGTTTGTGGGGTAATTAACTCTCGCGGCAAACGCAAAATCAGAGGTACGCGTCGATTACGTATCGTCGCATCATTCGGTGACTGTTGAAGTAGTAGGCGATTTTGCCGATGGAGTTCTTCATCATGTGTATCCATTCGTCGTGGCGTTCGTAGAACATTGGGCAGATGACATATTCAAGTTTGTTGTAGAGGTCTTCAGCTTCCTTTAAGGTTAATTCGTCGTTGTCGCTTTCCGAGGAGTGGGGTCCGATTGCCCAGCCGGTTAGGTTTTCTATCCAGCCTTCAATCCACCAACCGTCTAGGACGCTGAAGTTTATGACGCCGTTGTGCGCGGCTTTCATTCCGCTGGTTCCAGAAGCCTCCATAGGACGCAGCGGCGTGTTAAGCCAAACATCCACCCCGCCGACCATTTTGGCGGCGATGTCCATGTCGTAGTCTTCCAAATAGACGATTTCAACGTCGCCCTTAAGCTGTTTAGCGTAGCTGTAGATTTGCTCGATGAGGTTTTTTCCGCCGCTGTCTCTGGGATGCGCTTTGCCCGCGAAAATCGCCTGTATCTTGCCTTTCTGGCTGATCGCGCGCAACCTGTCAAGGTTTGAAAACAGCAGCGTAGGTCTTTTGTAGGTTGTTGCCCGCCGTGCAAACCCCAGCGTCAGCACGTCCGCGCTCAAGCTGCCGTCAGCCGCCAGGTTAGCGTAATCGATCAGATCCTGTTTTTGCTCTACATGTGCCTGCCAAATTTCGCATTCAGGGATCATGTCGACTTTCGCCAGTAGCTTCGGCTCAATCGCCCAACCCGGCAGGTACTGGTCGAAGATTTTTCGGAAGCTCTTACCCGTCCACGTAAAAGAGTGCACTCCGTTGGTTACGGCGTGGATTTCGTAGCCCGCGAACATTTTGCTCGAAACTTCCTGGTGCCGCTTAGCGACGCCGTTGACGTAGTTGCTCAGGTTCAACGCCAGGCAAGTCATGTTCAACATTTCTTCGCCGCCGTACTTTTTGAGCAGGGCTAAATCGACAGTTTGAAGCACATCTGAAACTAAGCCGTAGTTGAATTTGTCGTGTCCCACTTCCACAGGCGTGTGGGTGGTGAAGACGCAGAGTTCGCGAACCTTACCAGCATCCATATCGAACTTGCGCAGAAGTTCCATCGACAGAAAACTCGAGTGCCCCTCGTTCATATGATATTTTCTAACGTGAAAGCCCAGCGAGTCAAGCATTCGGACGCCGCCGAACCCCAGGATGACTTCCTGCTTTAGGCGATATTTTTCGTCTCCGCCGTAGAGGTAAAAAGTGATTTCGCGGTCTTCAGGTGTGTTGCCCTCGACGTCGGTGTCAAGAAAGATTACTGGAACAACTCCGCCAGTGATGCTCTGGTACTTGTAGAGCCACGCCTTAACTTTGACGGTGCGCTCCTCAATCTGCAGGTAAACTTCGTTTGGCAGTAGCGCCATTAGCTTCTCAGGGTTCCATTCCCGTTGCTGCTCAGTCTGCCTGCCGTTTTCGTCGAGTTTTTGCTTAAAATAGTTCCTTTTGCTTATTAACGTGACGGCGACGAGGGGAAGTTTCAGGTCAGCGCTTGAACGGATCGCGTCGCCTGCCAGTGTGCCTAAGCCGCCGGCGTACGTGGGAATCTCGCTTGTTAAACCGATTTCCATGGAGAAATACGCTATTTTTTGTCCTTTCAGTACGCCTTCTAATTCATCCATAAGTCATTCCCAGTTAAACGTGAATTCTCACGTAGACCTTAACACTACTCTTGCGTTAACCTGCCTTAATCTACTTTTCCATACATGCAGAATTAAGTTCGGCGATTAAAAACAAAAATAAAGAAGAATTAGGCCGCTGGACGGGTGCCCAAAGTGACCGTAACGTCAAGCTGTGAGGCTCCCCTGACCACGGTTAAGACAAGGTTGTCGCCAGGTAGGGTATTCTCCTCTAGGTAGCTTGCTAAGTCATCATTGTTTTTGATGGTTTGATGGTTCAAGGCGATGATGATGTCGTTGACTCTTAATACGCCATCTGAGGGTCCGCCGCTCGTGATTGACGTGAGTTCCCAGCCATAAGTTACTTTTGAGCCGATTTCCTGGGCGAGATTGTAGCTCATGTCTTTTCCCACGACGCCCAAATACGAGTGCCCATGGTAGGAGCCCGTTGTTATCAGAGATGAAATCTCCCTAAGAATTGTGTCCGATGGAATCGCGAAGCCGAGTCCCTGAGAATCAGAAACAATCGCCGCCGTAATGCCCACCACGCTTCCAACCGAATTCAACAGTGGACCGCCCGAGTTGCCGGGGTTAATGGGCGTGCTGGATTGTATTATGTTGGCAATTGCGTAGCCGCCTGCCGTGTCTTCAGTTATAGTTCTTCCCGTGGCACTGACAACACCGGTGGTTAAGGAGCCCACGAGCCCGTAGGGGTTTCCTATGGCGATGACTGGTTCGCCTACACGAAGCTGAGCCGAACCAACAATGGTAAAGGGTTTAAACTCGGTGGCGGGTGCGTCTTTGACGGAGAGGACTGCTAAGTCAGAGTACGGGTCAGTTCCAAGGACCTTGGCTGAGTAGCCGTTTCCATCGGAGAAAGTCACGCTTAAATTAGTGGTGCCTTGAACTACATGGTAATTGGTTAACACGACGTTTTGGTCATCAAAATTGTAGACAAACCCTGAACCCTGGACGCCGCCGTCGCTGGTGTCGCCTTGAACTAAAACCACCGAACTCTGCACGTTAGCGTAAAGGTCCGCCAGCGAGGTTCCATTCTGCAGGATGGTTATGGATTGGTAAGTGGCGTTTTGGTGGCCCTCCAAGTTGGAGACGGTGATTTGCAGGTTTGTGATTTGACTGTTCAAGCTGCTTACTTGGTGGTAGGATACGAAGAAGATGAGGATTCCTCCAAAGAGCAAACCCGCAAGGAAGAGCATTATGAGGATGCTTGCTGCGGCTTTACTGTTGTCTTTAAACGTTAACACGGTGTTGTGCCTCGAAAGAGGATAAACATAAAGGAAAATAAAAGTTGCTATGCCCTGCGGTCAATCAGGTCCAAGGCGTCTGGTCCAGTGCCGATGAACACTATAGGGACTCCCGTTCTGGTTTCAACTTCTTTTATGAACTCTTTGGCTTCCTTGGGCAGGTCGCTGTATTTCCGGGCGGTCTTGCAGGCTGGGTATATGCAGTCGAGCTTTGTCATGGCACCCAGCGTGGCGCCGTTTATCTTGGCTGTTTTCTTGGCTAAGTCAAAGTCGAAGGGTGCGCTGCGACGGTCGCGTCCTGTTCCAGCCGCAACCTCAAACCACCCGCGTTTCAATGCCTCTTCCTTGGTTATTTCGCCGGGCAGGGGTCCGGCGCCCACGCGTGTCATGAAGGACTTGTAAACTATAATTACATTGTCGACTCGTGTTGGTCCGACGCCTGCTTCTGAAGCAATGGCTGATGCGCCAGTGTCTCTGCCAGTCACATACGGGTATCCGCCGCCCAGAAAGAGCGATAGCATAAAACCCTGAGTGCCTTCAAGCAGAACACTTTTGCCAGCATCCAATCCATCGTTTACTTCTGCAATCTCATCAGCAAGGTAGGGTTTTAACTCAGGAATATCCTTGGCAAGCTTGGCGGTGCGCCTAACACGCTCTTCTAATGCTGGTCCAACGCCTCTGCCTGTTGTGCCTATGCCCTTGTTTACGGCGCTTGCCTTGTCTTGTTCGCCGTGTTTCTGCTCGATTATGGAGGCGTTCTGATCTATGCCTATCATTTTTTTGTCGATTTGGGTTAGTGCTACTTCGTCAAAGAAGGTCTTGACATCGACGTTTGCCCCTGCAGCAATCAGAAGACGCGTTTTCGGGTTTATGAAGGCGGCTGGAACCATGTGCAGGGCGTATTTTTTCCCTTCAAACCAGACGGTGTGGGCTGCGTTCACTGAGCCGGTTCGCACACAGAAATCAAGGTTATCTTTGAGGGCTAAATAAGAGATTATTTTTCCTTTGCCTTCGTCTCCCCAGAAGGCGCCAACGATTACTGAGCAAGGCATAACTTTTCACCTTTCCTAAGTCAGTTCAAGGCGTATTTAAAGTTTGTAGAGTTTTGGGGGAACTATTCTTTGGAGTTTTTTTTGTCTTCATTTATCAGTTGGGCTAGGTTGTAGGTGATGTAAGCCGAGAAGTTGTGGATGCCTTTTTTTATAGCGTAATCGTCTTTGACTTTGAGTCATTCGGTGAAGAAGTAGGCGCAAACCTCAGTCTTTACAGTGATGCTTTTGTAGCCTTTTTTGGCGTTTATGTTCCCCTTCAACATAGTAACCAAACGTACATTTATTTACTCTTTGAACCATCAGCGTCAAAGTGCAGAGTTAAAAGAAATGTTTGAGTTTCTCTTGCCATTTCCATTGAATAAAAATTGGCATAGTTGATATACTCGCACATGTCCCAAAAGTTTTGTCTTAATTCAGGGCGGGAATGATGTGCTTATGTACTGGTGGTGAATACCCAACAACAAATCCTTAAGCTGTAAATTATTATTCCCCTCTATCGGCTGACATCTGGCACTCAATAATTTAAGGGGAGGGGTTGCCTTTCAATAAGGGTTTAGAATTTCGTTAAAAGTTGATGAATAGTCTTTCGAACTGAAGTTACAATGGAGTCATCAAATGAGATCATACCAGCTTCCCAAAGATCCCCCAGTTAAATGAGAATAGAAATTCATCGAAGAAATAACTGCGATTTGTTCATCAACAACAAGCAATTTGGCATGTATACGACGATCAAAATTTATTGTTACACTCTCTTTCTTCAGATATTCATGATAATCTTGTTTCTCTTTCAAGAAATCTGGATTATTATCCCGCGGGATAGGATTTCTTTTTATGACAGTTGCCGTCGCTCCATTCGCTACGGCATCAATGAGTGTATTACTTAAGCGGCATTCCTCTAAGAATGGATTTACCAATAGGACTTCTTTTCTTGCTTGTCGGATAAGATCTTTAGAAAGATCATCAAGATATGTGCCTTCTAAGAAGAAGTGACGTGCATCCAAAGAAAAAGAGAGGTTTTTGAAAACTCTCCATTTAACAACGAAATTGGCTAAATTATCGTCTTTTGGAAGTGCTTTTTCCAAAACAATCTCTTTTCGGTCTTCATGTTGAATTAGTGAGGACTCTTCCAGATCTTCGAAATAGTCGCGATATAGATGGACCACTTCGATATCCTTAATCCAGTAGGCACCATTCTCTTTGCGTTCAATTATTTTTAGTGTATAAAGTTCAGAAATAGCTTTGTTAAGATTTTCTTCAGTTAGTTGGGTATATTCTTTTATACCAAGCCAATCACGAATGTTTTCTAATGCAATTGCTTCAAGAACTTGTCCTTTCCATTAACCGAAGTACGGTGGCTCTTAATCAATCATTTTCTATTTGTCCTTCTTAACTGCAATGCTTCTATAGATATGCACAGGATTGAATTTAAAACATGTGTCTTGGCAGATAGATGTGCGCTTGATCTAACACAATGCGGGGCTGATATGCGTCCCTCCGTATTTGTTGTGTGCCAAGATTAAACCTTTTGTTTTGCTTAACAGAACGAAACCCATCAGGGCGATTAGACCGGAAAAAAGCTTAAACTTTTTCAGCCCTAATCGGGGTTAACTTCACAATATCTCAGCGTGCAGAACAAAAAATAACAATACGGTTCCTGACTGCGTCGCCCTCACCTAACAGGACGACACAATCAAACGGTTTGAGGGGCGATTGAACGAACCCGCAAACCTTGAATTGAATTAAGCCAACAATAACCGTTTCTTGTAACTTTCTTTCCGTAAAGAAGTGGTCGGTGTCGTGGCGTTGGGAGCAAAGCGACCAAGGCCTTTAGCGTACTTATCTTGATAATACTGTCATTTCGTTCCTCATAGAGGCTCATTTCGTCTATTTTGAGGCTTCGCCAAAATCTTAGTATCGACATATATTCCTCCATATTAACAATGTTCTTATTCTGGTTCGGTTAAAGTTTTTTTTGCAGCCAGCCAAATAACTCCTAAGGTTGATACTGTCGGTGAGGACCTTCTCATTCCTCATAATCTCCCCTCCTCACCGTCTATTTTTTTAAGACAGGTCAGTTTTTTGTTCTATAGTTATTTCAATAATACTGTAGTTTCGTTCCAAGGCTTTTTTATTTTCTTTGATTTTTCTCAGTTAAAAAAGACCCTCTCTCAAATTTCAGATAGACTTCTGAATTACTGTTAAAATACTGAATTCTGGTCGATTAATCTCTTTTTTCGTTTTTTGGTCTCTTTGATGTTTGTTTCGTTCTCAAGGGTAATTGTAGCTAATCTTTCTGGGTCATCTTTTACTTGATTTTTTATGCGGTATAGTTCTTTTTTCAATTCGTCAAATAGGTTTATGTAAGGCTCAATTTTGAAAGTTGATGGTAAGTCTTTTTTTTTCGTAAATACATGGTGGGCTAATTCTTCACGATTCTTGCCTTGCTCATCATCTATTTCCTTTAAGAGTTTAATGAAATCCTCAACTTCTTCATCGACTTGTCCTCGTCTGTACAGCTCGCTGAAACAGAGTACAAGGGTGAAAACTGGCTCCAAAGTAGGTCAGTTTTTTTTCTTCAATTCTACGATTTCCTTGTCCTTAGCCTCAATTTGATTACTCAATTGCGTGATTTGCTCAGAAACCTGTTTGTTTAATTCTGTTACTATCTCGGATAGTTTCGATATTTTGCCATTCCCATTTTTGTGGACAGTAGTTAGCTCTATTGCCTTAAGATAACATTCTCTCAGGTCAAAACGGTTAACATATGCTTCCTCTGGAGTACTTTTTTCCACGATTTGTTTCCATTTATTCTCGCTCATGGTAGCGGGCAAACGGGTTATAAGATATTTTCTCAAACAATGGAAACGTAGGTGTTTTCCTCCTAAGTTAATAGATGCTTTGTCAGCTGATGTTTGCAGAATGGTTGATAGTTCTGCTTCTTGGACAGCAATTATTCTTTCAGTATCCGCTTTGTTTTGTTGCAATCTAAAACGGCTTTTATTATCGGCAGGCTATCTGAGTCGATAAACGGGAATGCTGCTCCTCCTTCTTTTTCTGTTTAAATTTCGCCTATGGAAATTGGTGGTTCTTGGTCTAAGTTAATGCTTCTGAATGTTCCATAAGTTAGGGCTGTGAAGTCACCAACTCTTAATCCAAAACTTTTGCCTAATAGAAGTATGTATTTTTCTCTAAGGTCTCCAACTAATTTCATTTTACTTATGTCATAGTTAGTTAGTTCATAGTCTTTTGTAACTCGTTGAGCTCTTCCATTTAATTTATGGTTTAAGAAAGTTGTCAGCGATTTACCGTTAATTATATATTACCTGATTACCGTAAAGTACGAAAGGAGAATGGGTCTTTTGCCAAGGAAAGGATACAAGTGCATAACGGTGACAGAAAAGCTCCATGAAGAAATAAAGAGGAAAGCTGAAGCAGAAAACATAAATATGAAAGAGTACATCGAGCAATTAATGGCAAACGAAAAAGCCACCAAATCAATTAAGTAATTCTTTGCCCCTAAAAATCCTCGAAAACAACGAACGCGTCGCCGAAGTACCAGTTTATCTGCGATTCCTGCGGTAAACTCGTACGAACAAGTGTGGTCACAAAAAACGACTTAAACACACAAAAGAACAAAACAGTAAAATGCTGGCAATGCAAACAAGGAAAATCTGCAAGCAAAAATCATAGAAATTTTCAGGTACACCGTTCCAGCGCTTCGGAATCGATTACATCCAGAAGTCTAATTACCAGTTTGCCCTTGAGGTTTTTTTCAGATTGAGTAATCGACCCTCTCGACTGGCAAATATCATCCAAAATTATTCCTGTATCTTCATCAAGAATAACAGGATACACTCTGCAACCCGCCGGCCGATCCACGTAAACGCTGCACTGGCGGTTTTTGAGGTCGTAGAAGACACAGTAGCCTCCACGGTTCTTCAGTTGCGCGTAGCCCTGGCTGTCGTAGCTGACGAACTGGTTTTGGCTAAAACCCTTCTTCTCTAAGCGTTTGATGTCTTTTTTGCAGAGTAGCATTTCGGTTTCTGTGCAGCATACTCCGCAGTTCGAGCAATGCATAACCTGTGAAGTGTTGCGGCGGTATTTGTGTTTTTATCCTCTAGTCTCGGGTTTTCAAGCGGGAACTTTCATCAGGTTCACGTTGAGCATTTCGGCCCACGCAATGTTTCTAAGCGGCACACGGGTTGCTTTGTGGTTGCCGGAAAGAGAATACTCGATTAGGTTGTTGTTTTTTCCCACGCCTTTATGGAGCTTGGTTAATTGAATGTTAATTATAACTGCCCCATCTTTCAGGTGCAGGTTAACGTTTCTTCCGATGAATGATCTTGCACTGTTGACGCTGAAGCTCTCCATTTTTTACCATTCCTCGTCTTGGTCTGCGATTTTGTTCCAGCATTGTTGGCATATGGGCAGGGTTTCGTCTTTTATTTGGATGTAGAGTTTTATGTTTTCGCTTTTGCAGGTGTCTTTCCAGGGGTTTTTACAATGTTCCATTCGTTTTTCCTCAGCAAAGCCCTTTGCCGCTTTTTGCTTTTAAATGGGTTGCAGAAACTGCTTTCTGCCGCTGGGGAGGGGTGGGTGAAAGTAAACTTTAAACACCCAGCTTTGATTGGTAAGTTGTGGCGTTAATGGCCCTCCTAAACAACCCCGTTGTCTTCATCATCACCGCCAGTTTAGCGGTTCAAATAGTTGTCTTGTTGTTGCTCGTTTACGGTTATTTGCTCAAGAGAAAACTAAAGTTCAGACAGCACGGAATCGTTATGGCTGTAGCAGTAGTTCTGCATCTAACCATGGTTTTCTACGTTATGATTCCATCGTTTGTTCTGGGAGTGATTCCAGCCTATACTGTTCCAGTCCCCTTCTCCCTTGTGTCTGTTGTAGGTGTAATCCACGGAGTCCTCGGAGCCACCGCCTTGTCGCTTGGAGTTTCGCTCGTTGCCTCATGGCGTTTCCGCAAGAACCTCCAAGGATGCTTCAACAAGAAAAAAATCATGTTAAAAACCCTCATTGTCTGGGCTGCTTCTTTAGCCTTTGGAATGATCCTTTACGCAGTTTTTATTGGACAGCTTTTGACAGGTTAAAACTCAACAATCTGCGGCACAATACCTTCTTTGGTGATCTTCAGTAGCCCCACCGAAGGCTTATTCAAGGTGCCTGCCGGGTCAGTGGGGCTTCCTGGATTGATGAAGAGGATTTTGTCTTCCCACTTAATGCTTGCAACATGCGTGTGCCCATAGACGACAACGTTGAATCCGTTTTCTTCGGCAATTTCATTCATTTTGTTCGCGCCGTAGAGAAGGTTCTGATCGTGGATGACGCCGATTTTCCAATCGAACACCTTCATCGAGTTAAGCCTGGGAAGCGCATTAGCAACTTCTAGCCCGTCTGAGTTGCCGCGAACCGCTAAAACCGGCGCAATCTGGTCCAGCTCATCCACCACCGCCAGCTCCACCAAATCGCCGGCGTGGATGATGTAGTCTACTTTTTCGAAGATTTCAAAAACCCGTTTGGGGATGCAGTGTGCTCTCTTGGGAACGTGCGTATCGGAGATTAAGCCGACGGTTTTGGTGACCTCAAAGTTTGGGGGTTCCTTGCTTACTAACGTTTGTTCACCGAGCATTCGTGGTTGCATCTCAAATAGGCGAATCTTACACTGATTAAATGGGGCGCATAGCAATAAATAGTGAACTATTAAGAAAAGCAGAATGCCCCGTGGTAGGTGCCGTGTTAAGTCATGAATCTTTTAACGGTCTCGTAGAAGATGCTTGTTCCGAAAATTAAGTTCTCGATGGTTATGCGTTCATCGATTCCGTGCATGCGTTTTTCCAGCAGATCGTTGGGTTCGTCGGGTCGCATCGGGTGGAAACCGTAGCATACGCTACCCGTTTCTCTGAAGAACCGCGAATCTGTCCCGCCCGTAGTCAAGGTTGGAGTCACGCCGCAGTCGGGTTCAAACTCTCGCAGGACGCCTGTGATAGCGCTGTAGAGCGGGGTTTTCGTGGTGGATTCGTTGCCGTCGTGCATCTGTATGATTTCAAAACTTAACTTATCCATCCCGACGTCAGCGAGTAAGCTTTTGATGGTGGAGAGCGTTTCATCCACGCTTTGCCCGGGCAGGACTCGGCAGTCAAACACGGTGTCGCATTCGGAGGGTATGATGTTTTCTTTTATGCCGCCGTGGATGATTGTGGGCGTGATGGTCATTTTTGTTCGCGGCCTGATTTCTTCCGCCAAAGCCCTATCCGTTTTGGACAGTTCATCGAGTATTTGGTCGCTCTGAGCGGGACTGCTAAGTAGCCGTGAGAAAGGCTTTTTGAGTTCGGTGTTATGTTTTGCCACTTCAGAGAGGAACTCTTTGAGGGTGGGCACGTACACGGTCGGGGGCTGGTAGCTGCCTATTTTTGTTATGACTTTGTTCATGCGTACGATGGCGTTGTCAGCCATGTTGGGCGTGGAGCCATGCCCAGGGGTTCCTTTGGCTGTTATTTTAAACCAGAGAATGCCTTTTTCCGCAGTCTGGACTGGGTAGACGTTGGTTTTTTTCTGAGGGATGGCTAATCCTCCTCCTTCGTTGAGCACGTAGGGGCACCAGACTTTGTCTTTATGATGCGTCAGCAGGTATCCTGCGCCTTCTTCGCCGCCTTTTTCCTCGTCGGCGGTAGCAGCGAGCACAATGTCGCCTTTTAGGGGAACCTTGTTTCTTTTTAGCAACAACAGCGTCATAACTTCAACTGCGGTCATACCCTTCATGTCGTATGCGCCTCTGCCGTAGACGTAGCCGTCTTTTACTGTGCCGGCAAACGGGTCAACACTCCACTCTGCGGGGTTTGCCGCGACCACGTCAAGATGGGAGAGCAAGAGCAGGTTGGGTTTTTCGCCCGTGCCCTTAAGCTGCGTGACTACGCTTCCTCTGCCCGGTGCTGACTCGATGATTTCAGATTTGAAGCCGTCTTTAGCAAGGTACTGTGCTATGAAGTTGGCGGCTGCAGTCTCGCCGCCGGGCGGGTTGGTTGTGTTTATACGTATTAAATTGCATAGAAAATTCGTGATTTCCTGTTCTACGTCGTTTAGGATTAGTACTGGCATATTTTCTGGGGGCTCCTGCATGTTTTAGATATGCTTTTTCTCTTAAGAGTTCCTATCGTGTTTCTCTGTTGCACTCGAAGATTTTTTAGTATTTCAACATGATGTTTATATATGATGCCAAAAATTCCTATTATATAACAAAATATCGGTTAAGTTGATTGCAATGAAAGAGCTAAAACCAATAGATTACAAGATTCTGTTTGAGCTCATGAAGGACTCACACAGAAGCGACAGGCAACTTGCAAAAGCCTTGGGTGTCTCACAGCCTACAGTGACCCGTAGACGAGCTATGCTTGAAGAAAACTTCATCGAAGGGTACACTGTTATTCCCAAATTTGGTCAAATAGGGTTTGAAATAGTTGCAATAACGTTTTTGAAGAGTAAACTGAAATCTGTAGCGGGCGAAGAGAAAACTCAGGCATTACAGAAAATGAAAGAATGGTTCATGAAGCAGACCAAAGTGATTCTGGTTTTAGACGGCAGAGGCATGGGTTGGGATACCGTTTGCATTTCACTGCATGAAAACTTTGAGAACTTCGCTGAGTTCATAAGGGCTCTTGATTCAGAATTGTCGGATTGGGTGGTTGAAAGCCAAACTTTCAACGCGGATTTGAAGGGCGGAATAATAATTAAGCCGTTCCACCTCAAATACTTAGCATCTGCTGTAAAAACAGCAGTAAGCTAAACCCAAAACCCATTTTACTCTTTCTTTTCTTTGTTTTCATGCAAACCCGTTTTTTAGAAGCATCCTTACACCTAAGTTTTCACGAAAATGACTGCAAGTTCAACGGAGGCTTATCTGCGGTTAATCTTCTTTAGTATCCGTTTTTTAGGCAACTTTGGCTTTTTCGTCCTGTCTGCATCAACAGTCAAACCAATCAACCTGACATCAAATATTGCTGCGGTACAAATATAAGGTAATGGGCTTTTCATCCTTTGGCGGCGCAGGAATTTATGGGTTTCTAAATGTTTGCTGGTGAAGGCTCAGGGCATGTTTTCTTTGTTTTTAAGGGTCAAAGCATCTGCGGGAGGGTAAAAGCATATATCTGTTAACTTGCCCTCATTATTTTTCACGTTTAAGTCTGAACTAGGCGAAAACATGGCTTTATCGGACAAAATCCAGAAACTCAAAAAAGAAAAGAACGCTGTGATACTGGCGCATAACTATCAGCGTCCAGAAATCCAGGACATAGCTGACTATGTAGGCGACAGCATCGAGCTCAGCCGCAAGGCGGTTGAGGAGAAGGATGCTGAAATGATAGTGTTTTGCGCAGTTGATTTCATGGCTGAATCCGCGGCGATTTTGAACCCCAAAAAGAAGGTTCTTCTGCCATGTTTAGGTGCACGTTGTCCCATGGCGCAGATGCTCACGGTCGATGAGATTAAACGCGCCAAAAAACAGTATCCCAAAGCCCCCGTTGTCCTGTACGTTAACACTTTGGCTTCATGCAAAGCCGAATGCGACGTCTGCTGCACAAGCGCCAACGCCGTAGAAGTCATAGAATCCCTCGACGCCGACACCATCCTATTTGGCCCCGACAAGAACCTAGCCGAATACGTCAGCGAAAAAACAGGCAAAAAACTAATCCCCATCCCCGAAAACGGCTTCTGCCCAACCCACCTCTTGTTCCAGCCGGAAGACGTCAAAGTCCTAAAGATGCAGCATCCAGACGCCATCGCCATCGTTCATCCTGAATGTAGCACTGAAATGCGCAGAGCCGCCGACTTCATTGGCAGCACTTCAAAAATGTGCCGTTACGCCAAAGAATCCCCTGCTAAAGAATTCATCGTGGGCACTGAAGAAGGCATCCTGCATCGGCTGCGTAAAGAAAACCCGACGAAAAACTTTTACCTCGCTTACGAAGGAGCCATCTGCCCCAACATGAAATTGACAACGCTCGACAGACTCTACGCCGCACTTAAAGAAGAGAAGAACGTGGTTAAGGTTCCAGACGCAGTGGCAAAGAAAGCGCGTGCGTCGCTGGAACGCATGTTTGAAATTTAAGCATCTTCTTTTTTATAAAACTAAACGGTTACGATTGTGGTTTTGAGGATTTTTACGCCCCTGCGCGTCGTTAACTCGTCGCTTAGGTGATGGATTTCTGAGGCTTTACCCTTGACGGCGATGGCTTCAAGACAGTCCCGTTCGCTGACGTGGATGTGCAGGGTGGAGGTGATTATTTTTGAGTGTTCATGCTGGGTTTCGGTTAGGTCGCTTTCAAGGTTTTTTGCGTCATGGTCGTAGACCATCAATATTACGCCGGTCTGGATGGTGTCTGCTTCTTTTAGCCATTTGCGGTCGGAAACGTAGAGTCTGACTGCGTCCTGGATGGCTTTGCTGCGGCTTTCGTACCCCATTTTGCCTATGATTTCGTCGAAGTCTTTGAGGAGTTCTGGGGGGAAGGTTACGCCTATGCGGGTTACTTTTGGCATGTTTTATCGCTTATTGATTGTTTGTGTTTTGTACCTAAAAGCTTTTATATCGATAGTAACACATTTTTTAAAAAAAGTGTTACTGAAGGCAAGATATGACGGGAAATCAGGCTACAGTCAATCTGTCACGCAACGAAAAAACAAGGATAGCCATAATCTTCTCAGTCCTGATAACCATCACAGCCGTCGGGTTCTCAGCAGCCTTCATCATTGGAAAAATCGCCGTCGTCCTCGGCGGCTTAGGAATAGTAGCCTACGTTTTCGGCTTGCGCCACGGCGTCGACGCTGACCACATCGCAGCCATCGACAACACTACAAGAAAACTCATGCAGGACGGAAAACGCCCCTACACAGTCGGACTCTGGTTCTCCCTTGGGCACTCGACAGTCGTGGTTGCGTTAATCATCGCATTAATATTTGCAACCCGCGCTGTCGCAACCAACATTACAGCCCTCCAAAACACAGGCGCCCTCGTCGGAACCTTGGTTTCAGGCAGTTTCCTCTGGATAATAGGATTCATCAACGCCGTCATCGTGATTGGCATCTACAAAATTTTCCAAACCCTCAAACAGGGCAAACTAAACCAGACAGAACTCGACCACCTGCTCGAAAACCGCGGATTCATGAACCGCTTCTTCCGTCCCCTCTTCAAAGTCATAAACAAACCCTGGCACATCTACCCCGTTGGCCTGCTCTTCGGCTTGGGATTCGATACAGCCAGCGAAGTCGCCCTCATCGCCATAAGCGTGGGCATCGGGGTTTCCACGAACATTCCCCTCTACTACATCCTGATTCTTCCGCTGCTGTTCACCTGCGGCATGGTTACCGTAGACACCGCCGACGGCGTTGCAATGCGAGTCGCGTACGGCTGGGCATTTCTAAACCCCATACGAAAAATCTACTACAACTTGACCGTCACAGTCATATCCGTACTCGTCGCCTGGGCAATCGGCACAATCGAGCTTCTGCAAGTGCTATCCACAGAATTAAACCTAAGCGGCCTATTCTGGAGCTGGCTAAACACCATAAACTTTGAAATGATCGGCTTCGGAATCATCGGTATATTCATCGTGTCCTGGCTGGTTTCCTTCGGCTACTGGCGCGTCAAAAAATATGACAAACTAGAACCCTTTAACCAGGGACAGCAGCCACAAATAAACGCCAACGTTGCATAAGACAAGAAAAATGTCAACCAAGCGCAACTCGCCATTTTTTTGAAAAGTTTTTATCCACGATTTAATCATCTAAGGCTGATGTCGGGCAAAGAATTTTTCACAGGCCGCTACGAAAAATTAGGCTGGCAGTACCATGAGGTTACGTTAAAGCAAGCCATCCGAGTCAACAACACCAATGCAAAAGGAAAAAAACTAATCG
>Ga0209777_10002701_pt1 | contig 22929 bp, 21 predicted proteins | sample FrelakmetHBP12HB_FD_187147 | JGI IMG/M metagenome (GOLD analysis project Ga0209777, IMG submission 187147) | Freshwater lake sediment microbial communities from the University of Notre Dame, USA, for methane emissions studies -HBP12 HB (SPAdes)... | ecosystem: Environmental > Aquatic >...
GTCGCCGCCGGGGCGGCGGGCGGGCTGGACCCGCCGAGCTCGCGTTCGGCCCCGTCAGGCCCGCCCGAGGCCCGCTTCAAACATGGGCGTCGGTGCTGAGGCCGACCTCCTGACTCAGGCGCACGGGATCGAGCAGGATGATCTCGTCGCGCTCGGTGTCGACCAGACCCTCGCGTCGTAGCTGGTCCAGCGTGCGCGTGACCACCTCACGGACCGACGCCACGGTCTCGGCCAGCTCCTCGTGGCTGGCGTGCACGACGAGGTGTCGTCCAGGGCCCGGGGTCGCGAGGGTCAACAACTGGAGGATGATGCGCTGGCGGAGGGGCAAGAACGCCTGCGCAGCGAGATCCTCGAAGGCATGCCGGAGTTGCCGGCTCAGCTCCTGCGCGCAGGCACGGGCGAGCAGCGCATCGGAAGCGAGCAGCGCGCGTATCGTCTCTGATCGGAGCGCCAGCACCGAGGCTGTCGTCAGTGCTTCGATGCTCATCGGGACGGGCCCGCCCAAGGCGAGCATCAGACCCACCACGTCGCCGCTGCGCGCGTACCGGATGGTGACCTGCCGCCCATCCAACGAAGTCAGGAAGACGCGCAGCAGGCCCGTCAGCACCACGATCACCCGCGGCCGCTCGTCGCCCCGGTAGAGGCAGACGCCGGCGGGAGCGGTGATCCGGAGGGCCCGGTCAAGGAGTCGGTCGGTAGCGGTCTCAGGCAGGGTATACAGGAAGCCGCCCTGCAGCCCGAGGGCTGCGAGCCGTTCACGTCCGTGCAATTCGGTGGCCATCGCCACACCCAACCGCGGGTTCGATCGTCTCGACAATCCACAGTCTAGTCGGGCGGCCGGGCCGCGCGGTGACCTGAATCACTGTCGTTCCCCGGCTGCCGCCCGATGGTATTTGCGTTGCGGATGGAGAAGTGGCATTTCGCTCACCGGCGCCCGCTGCAACGATGGAATGGAGCTTGGACATGAAGCGGATCGAGTATCGCGTCGAGCAGATGCCCTTCCAGGAGCATCCCGAAAAGCACATCTCCGAGTTGGTGGAGCGGCTCACCGAGTTGGGCAAGCAGGGCTGGCGGGCGGTCAGCGTCGATCTGACGTACCACCCGTCGTACTCGCCGGCGGCGCAGACCGGCGTCCCCCTGCCGGTGCTCCTCGAGCGCGAGGTCGACGCATAGGGCATCGGGCGCTGCCGGCCGTCGGCGCGATCTGAATGCGCCGGGGACTTCCGTCCGGGCGCCTGACGTCAAGGTGTGCCATACGGGCGAGGGTCGGCCCCATCCGCCGGCCCCGCCCGCCGTGTCGTGGGCCGGCGGCGAGGCGATCTGGCCGCCGGCGGTTGAAGCGCGGACAGCCGCGGAGCGATTCTGCGACGGCACACGGTTGGCCATCGGCAGACGGCCGCTCCTTTCGGGGGCCTTTGGTCGGCAGGCCGGGTCCGTGGCAGACCCGCCCGGGCTCTTCTCCGGTCAATGCGATGAGCGCCGGCAGACCCTGGAACGGGTTCAGAGCTCTCGGTTGAAATCCGTCCGCGCCGACGAGCCAGAGGTAGTCGTCGTCGAAGATCGCCATGGCCGTCCGGCCCGGTTCACGTGTGACTGCCTGGATGCCGGTCTCAAACGGCCCCGAGATCAGTTACGCTGATGTCCTCGCCGGATGAGGCCGGAACCGTCGTGATCTGCTCGAACTGCGGCACTCAGCATCCCGCCGACGCGAAGTACTGCAAGCGTTGCGGCACTCGTCTTGCCGCGGGCTGCCCGTCCTGCGGGGCGCCGTACGAGTCCGACGCGACCTTCTGCAGCGAGTGCGGCGCGCGGCTCGAAGGTGAAGTCGAACCGGCCGAGGCGGCCGGTGCCGCGGGTTCCCCGACCGGGGCGGCCCATCCGGTTGCCGAGCGCCGCCTGGTCTCGGTCCTCTTCGCCGACCTCGTCGGCTTCACGCCGCTGGCCGAGGGGCGCGACGCCGAAGAGGTGCGCGAGACGCTGTCGCGCTACTTCGAGATCGCCTCCGAGGTCATCGCCCGCTACGGCGGGACGGTCGAGAAGTTCATCGGCGACGCCGTCATGGCCGTGTGGGGCACGCCGACCGCCCACGAGGACGACGCCGAGCGCGCGGTCCGGGCCGGCCTGGAGCTTGTCGACGCCGTCCGGGTCCTGGGGCCCTCCGTCCAGGCCCGCGCCGGGGTCCTCACGGGCGAAGCGGCGGTGACCATCGGGGCCACGAACCAGGGCATGGTGGCCGGAGACCTCGTGAACACGGCCGCGCGAATCCAGGGCGTCGCGCTTCCGGGAACGGTCCTGGTCGGCGAGGCGACGATGCGCGCGGCCTCGGCCGCCATCGCCTTCGAGCCGGCCGGCGAGCAGACCCTCAAGGGCAAGGCGGCTCCGATTCCAGCCTGGCAGGCACTGCGCGTCACCGCCAGGCGCGGCGGTCGCGGCCGCACGGACGTCCTCGAGCCGCCCTTCGTCGGCCGCGACGAGGAGCTGCGCCTGCTCAGGGAGCTTTTCCATGCCACGAGCCGAGAGGGACGGGCTCGCCTGGTGTCGGTCACGGGAGCCGCCGGAATCGGCAAGAGCCGCCTTGCCTGGGAGTTCCTCAAGTACGTGGACGGCCAGGTCGAGGATGTCTGGTGGCACGACGGTCGCTCGCCCGCCTACGGCGACGGGATCACCTTCTGGGCCCTGGGCGAGATGGTCCGCGGGCGCTGCGGCCTGCTCGAGACCGACGACGAGCGCACGACCCGGGCCAAGGTGGCCACCACGCTCGCCGCCCACGTCCCCGATGAGGCCGAGCGGCACTGGATCGAGCCCGCGCTCCTCGCCCTGCTCGGGATCGAGTCGAGCGTCGGCTCCAGGCAGCTCTTTGGGGCCTGGCGGACCTTCTTCGAACGACTCGCCGCCACGGCGCCGGTCGTCCTGGTCTTCGAGGACTTCCACTTCGCCGATCCGGGGCTGATCGACTTCGTCGACCACCTCATGGAATGGAGTCGCTCCGTTCCCCTGATGGTCCTCACTCTCGCCCGCCCGGAGCTGCTCGAGAAGCGTCCCGACTGGGGGGCTGCCAAGCGCAGCTTCACGAGCCTCCACCTGGATCCGCTGGCAGAGCCGGCGATGCGCGCGCTCCTCGCCGGGATCGTGCCGGGACTACCGCAGCCGGCCGCGCGGGCGATCGTGGAGCGCGCCGGCGGCGTCCCCCTCTACGCCGTGGAGACCGTGCGGATGCTCGTCGTCGAGGGCAAGCTCGTGCTCGAGAGGGGCGTATACCGCCCGACCGGCGACCTGACCTCCCTGGCTGTCCCCGAGACGCTCACCGCGCTCATCGCCTCCCGGCTCGACGCGCTGGAGCCGGCCGACCGCGCGCTCCTCCACGACGCCGCGGTCCTCGGCCAGAGCTTCACCCTTGCCGGTCTCGCAGCGGTCTCGGGCATCGACAGGGCTGAGCTCGAGGTTCGGCTCCACCCGCTCGTCCGCCGGGAGCTGCTCACCGTGGAGTCGGACCCACGCTCGCCCGAGCAGGGGCAGTACGTCTTCGTCCAGGCGCTCATCCGCGAGGTTGCCTACAACACCCTCGCCAGGAAGGATCGCAAGACTCGCCACCTCGCCGCGGCCCGTTTCTTCGAGGCGCTCGGTCCCGAGCTGGCCGGCGCCCTGGCCGGTCACTACCTCGCCGCCTACCGGAACGCCCCGGAGGGTCTGGAGGCGGATGCCCTGTCGGCCCAGGCGAGGATCGCCCTGCGGGCGGCCGGGGAACGAGCCGCAGCCCTGGGCAGCCACCAGCAGGCCATCGCGTTCTACGAGCAGGCGCTCACGGTCACGAGAGATCCTGCCGAAGAGGCCGCCCTTCACGAAGAGGCCGCCGAGTCGGCCGCGGCCGTGGAGCGCGGCGACGAGACCGAGGCGCACTTCCGAGCGGCCCTCGAGCGTCGTGCGGGACTCGGCGACCGGGCGGCGGAGGCGCGGACCACGTCCGCCTACGGACACGCCCTGCTGGACGTATTTCGCTGGGAGCCCGCCCTCGCGTTGCTGGCGGCAGCCTCGCAGCGGTTCGCCGATCTTGAGGACGACCCCGCGCTGGTCACGTTGAACGGCCAGCTGGCCCGGGCCTACTTCCTCAACGAGAAGCACAGAGACGCAGTCGCGGCGGCCGACGGCGTGCTCGAAGCTGCCGAGCGACTGGATCTCGTCGAGGTGGTCGCCGATACCCTGGTGACGCGGGGCTCCGCGCTGGTGGCCCTCGGCCGACGGTATGAAGGAATCGGCGCGGTGGAGGCCGGCCACAGACTCGCGGCCGCCCACTCGCTCCTGCCGACCGTGGGTCGGGCGCTGAACAACCTCGCATCCGTGCTGATGGACAGCGACCCGCACGCCGGGCTCGAGGCGGCCCGAGAGGGGATCGCGCTGGCCCGCCGGCTCGGGGTCCAATCTTCCACGCTGACGGACAACGCCTTCAGCGGAGCGATGCGAACGGGCGAATGGGAATGGGAAGTGGCAGAGCTCGAGCTCTTGCACGGCGAGGAAGGCGACCCGCTCGTTCGCACGGTTGCTATTTCCGGCCTGATCTCGTTGCGGGCTGCGCGGGGCGAACCGACCGCATCGCTGGTAGCCGACCTGGAGGCTCTGCCGGAAAGCGAGGGGGATCCCCTTCGACCGGCCAACGTTGCGTGGTCCCGGGCCTGGCTGGCGTTCGTCACCGGCCGATGCGATGTCGCTCGCACCGAATTCCACAGGGCTGCCGCGATCATGGCCCAGGGCGCCCCTGACTTTTTCCTGCTGGCGGCCCGGGCCGCTCTGCTCTCGCATGACGTCGAGGCCGCCCGGCAGGATCTGGCCGTGGTCCAGAGAAGCGGCCGACGGGGTCGAGCGATCGACGCCGACCGGACGACGATACGGGCCGGGATCGCCTCCCTGGAGGGACGCCCCGACGACGCCCTGTCCCTCTACCGCGAGGCGATGCGGACCTGGCGCGACCTGGGCCTGGTCTGGGACGAGGCTCTTTGCGCGATCGACATGGCGACTCTCCTCGACCCGGCCGAGCCGGAGGTCCAGGCCGCCGCCGAGTCGGCCCGGGGCATCCTTGCCCGGCTGGGAGCGCGACCTTTCCTCGAGCGACTGAACGCGGCGCTGACACGTCCATTGGACCCGGCCGATCGGCCGGGCGTCCATCGGCACGGCGTCCCCGCCGCCTCCGCGACCACGCTCTGACGGCCGGCCGTTGCTCGCCGGTCCACTCCCACGGCCTGCGGTCATGACCGCAGGACTGCCCCGGGAAGACGTCGTGGGCGCGGCCCCAGCCCCGAACGGCGGGATGCGCCGTGGCGCATTCGCTGCAACCGCGGCCTGTCACCTAGATGACTGGCCCGCCGTCGCGTTCCCCCCTTTACCGGTCGGACCCATCGGCCCATCCTATCTTCAGCACAACCATCCAGGGATCCGGCGCCAAGGAGGACGAACGATGACCACGCAGCGCAGCAAGAGCGACGAACAACCCACCAAGACGACGGGCGGAGACGTCGCCCCCGCGGAGACGGAGGATGACGTCGAGGGCCACGACATGAGCCTGATGAACCCGGCCCTGGCCTGGGAACTGTCCAAGGCCAGGGAGCGAGACATCGCCCGCGATACCGCCAGGCACTCGCTGATCGCCGAGGCCAAGGCCAGGGCCCGTAAGAAGACCTGACACCGCCTCCCTTCGGCGCCGGGAAGGCGGGGCCGTCCGAGGCTCCGCCTTCTCACCGTGTCTGGGCCCCGGGCGGCCGCGAAGGCGCAGCGGGGACAGTTGCGAGGGGATGGCCGCGGCCCTTAGCATTCACGGGGGGTCGTCTGCGGAGGTGGCCGTGCTCGAGGCACCGGTGACGCTCGGCAATGTACTGCGCCACTGCGCGCTCTTCGCGCGGGTGGACGACCCGACGATGGCCCGCTGCGTGGAGTTGATGCGCGCTCGCCGCTATCGCCGCGGCGAGACCATCTTCCACCAGGGCGACCAGGGCGATTCGCTGTACGTGATCGAGTCGGGGGCGGTGAAGATCGTGCTGCCGTCACCCGAGGGCGAGGACGAGGCGATCATCGCGACGCTTGGGCCGGGCGACTTCTTCGGCGAGCTGGCCCTGCTCGACGGCGCCGAGCGCTCCGCGACGGCGATCGCCCACGAGGCAACCGTGGCTCAAGTGCTACGCCGCCAGGCCTTCCAGGGGCTGGTAGACACCCAGCCGGATCTCCGGCTGGCACTGTTGGCCGCCTTGGCGGGCGAGCTTCGCCGCTTGACGCACCACGTCGACGAGCTCCATTTCCTCAACCTGCCCGGACGGCTGGCCCGACGGATCATCAGGCTTGCCCGGGAAGCCGACCCGACCGCGCGCGGCGAGGTGCGTCTTCCCTGGCTCTATTCCCAGTCGGAGCTGGCCTCGATGATCGGGGGCACGCGCCAGACGGTGAACCGGCTGCTCGCGGACTTCGCCGCAGAGGACCTGATCAGGATCGAGCGAGATGTCCTGATCGTACCGGACCTGGCCCGGCTCGAGCGGGCCGCCGAGCGATGAGCAGCGAGAACGACCGTGCCGGATCGCGGCCGACCGCCGACGCCACGGTTCGGGCCGCCGTGGCGGCCATCGCCGCCCGCTCCGAGATCGCCCATCGACTGGAGCTCGGGGCCACCGAGGCCGTCCTGCGCTCGGTCGTGGAGGCGGCCGTGGCTCTCTTCGAAGCAGAGGCAGCTTCGATCGCTCTGCACGATCCCAATCGCCACGTCCTGGTCTTCAGCGTCGCCGCGGGCGAACAGGGCGAGGGAGTCGTCGGCATGGAGGTCAGGCCAGACCAGGGCCTGGTGGGCTACGTCTTCTCGACCGGACAAGCGCTCGCGATCTCCGACGTCGCCAGCGACGTCCGATTCGGACGAGGCTTCGCCCAGACCACCGGCTACGTGCCGCGCTCCATCGTGGCCGTCCCGCTCGTGGACGATGCCGGCACGATCGGCGTCCTCGAGGTGCTGGACAAGAGGAGCGAGTCCGCGTTCTCGCTCCGGGACGTGGAGCTGGCCGGCGTCTTCGCACGCCAGGCGACGGTGGCCATCCGGGCCAGCCGGGTCGAGCGGGACACGGCCACGCTGATCCGAACGGTGATCTCCGGTCTGGCAGGCGAGGACGCAGCGCCCGGGGGCGTCGACGCGCTCGTGGCCGCGGCGCTCGAAGGTCTGGGGGGCGACGACGATCCACTCTGGCCGCTCGTCGAGCAGATCGCGGCCGTCCGGCGGGCCTCGCCCGAGCAGCTGGAGCTCGTGACAGCGATCCTGGGTGTGCTCGCGCGCCAGGCCGCCCGCACTCGCGGCCGACGATCGGCCGTGGAGAGACGGGTCGGTTTCGGGGGTGCCGCCAGCGGGCAAGCCGGCCGCGGATCCGAGTGAGGCGCGTGCGCTCGTGACCGGGCAGATCCTTCCGGCGTGGAGCGAGCCGTTCGTCGGATCCGGGGGCGATGCCCTGCTGCGCCTGCCCCCGCTCCCGTCCATCGACCGCGGGTGGGCCATGGGCGGGAGCGACGGTACCGGCGTGACGGTGGCGATAGTCGACAGCGGGGTCGAACGCGAGCACCCGGCCGTTGGAGGGAAGCTGATCCGGAGCGTGAAGGTCGAGCCGGGAACGACACCCGAGGGCGACCCCGTCGTCAGCGACGACCCCGAGGGGTTGGACGTGGTGGGCCACGGCACCGCTTGCGCGGGGATCATCCACGCGATCGCGCCCGGCGCCGACCTGATCTCCGTTCGAGTCCTCGGGCCGGACAATCGAAGCAAGGGGATCGTGTTCGCGGCCGGCCTGGACTGGGCAATCAGGCAGGGAGTGCGAGTCATGAACCTCTCGCTCTCTTCCAGGAGCGACGCCCTCTTCGGCTTGTTCCACGAGCTGGCCGACCAGGCCTACTTCGCCAACGTCCTGATGGTCTGCGCAGCCAACAACGTGCCGGGCAACAGCTACCCCTCGCTTTTCGCTTCGGTCGTGAGCGTGGCCGCGCACGACCGCCCGGACCCGGCGGTCTGGTTCTACAACCCACATCCTCCGGTTGAGTTCGGCGCCTACGGAGTGGACGTGCCCGTCGCGTGGCGAGCGGCAGGCCGCACCATCGCCACCGGCAACAGCTTCGCCGCGCCCCACATCGCCGGCTATGCCGCCCGTATCCGGGCGAAGCACCGAGACGCCACGCCCTTCGAGATCAAGGCGATCCTGGCCGCGACCGCGACTCCGCCGGGCTGAAAAGTGAAGCGGCTTGTGACAGGCGTCGCCCAGGCGAGTCGGGCTTGCCGGCCTTCGACTCGTGGAACGGCAGCCGCACGGTGCTCGAGCGGACAAATCCATCGGGGTATCTACGTCGGTCGGGCAAGACTCGCCGGCTGCGCCTAGAGTGGCTCAGATGGATCCAGGCTCCGATCTCAGGCACAGGCTCGCAATTCCCGGCGACCGGCTCAACGACCTCAATGCCTTCCTGGTGGATCCCGCTTCGCGGATCGTCAACGATCTGCTCGCCGTCGTCGCTCGCTACGGGACCCCTGAGGAGATCAACCGCCGGGCACGGGAGGCGGGCGCGCTGCCCGCACTTCTCGACCGGGTTCGGACGGCCACACCGCAGTACCTCGCGGATCTCGACTGGCTGACCGAGCAGCGCGATCGCGGCGCTTTCGTGAGCGTTGCCGATTACCGGCGCGCCGTCCTTGGCAACAGAGCCGATGCGATGACCTTCCGAGACGACCTGGCCGTGACCCTCGAGATCAGCGCCCTCCAGTACTTCCAATGGGTCATCGCCGCGGCCCGCCGCGCGATCGCCGATCGGTCGCTGATGCCCGGCCGCTGGATCCGCGTCCGCAATATGAAGGAACAGGAGGCGGACGGCGATCTCGCCGCCGTGGCGGCGGCCATGGCGATCATCGGCGCCGGCGTGGTCGAGACGCTCGACACCAAGGGCACCGACGGCTCCAACGTCCATCTCGACGGAGCGTCGACGATCACCGGCTACTTCGGCGGTGTGGGAGAGCCCAACGACCATCCGCTCCTGTGGGTGGACGAATACCTGCACTACTACACGACCTACGGCGTGCGCCAGGTGCTTAACCTCAACGCGGGTACCGTGTTGGCCGGCTACCTGCTCCACCGGCTGGGCGTGGACATCGAATTCAAGATCTCGGTCTTTTTGGGCATCGACAATCCGTTCGCGGGGCTATGGACGCTCCTGGCGGCAAGGCTGTTCGTCCGCGACGACGGCAGCACTCCCCTCGTCGGGCTCAACTGGAGCAACTCCGTCGACAACAAGACGCTCGAGATCGCGGCGCAAGCGCGCAGATCGCTCGGCTTCGAGGAGGGCATCCGGTTCGAGCACCACATCACCGACAGCCAGAAAAGCATCGTCCGCCAGCCGTACGACCGGCGCGAGGAGCTCATGGATCTGGCCGATCACGTGGCGAACATCTCGGCAAAGCACGAAGGCGGCGATCCCGCGGTCGACGCCGCGCGGCCTCACCCATCCGACATCCTGGACTACTTCCGGGACAAGGCCGAGATAATCGCCGGCGGCGACTGGGACGCCCTGCAGGACAACTTCATGGACAAGCTGGACGCCACCAACCACACCGCGCGAGCCTTGACCGAGCACGGGCTCAGTTTCACCGCTGCACGCCTCCTCCATTACTGAGCTCCCCGCTGACGCGGGAGGTGAAGCGCTCCACGGAGCTGCCACTCTCCACCTCGCCCGCGCCGGCCGAGGCGCCGACAGGAGAACGTACGAGTGGCGAACGAGACTCCCCAGACCATGAGCCAGCAGCACGGCCGCCGGTCGTGGGCCGAGCCGTGGAAGATCAAGATGGTCGAGCCGCTCATGCCTCGTGGCCAGCTGGATCGCGATCGAGCGCCGGAGCCCCGCGCCCGGAGCCGGGCTTCTAGATCGGCGAGACGAAGGCGAGCCCGACCACGCAAGCAGCGAGCACCGTCTCGACGAGCCCCACGGAGACCGGGCGAAGCGGCCTGGCAGTGTTGCGGCGGCGGCGCTGCACGACGGGCAGCAAGGCCGCCCGGATTACCAGGAGGCCCAGGAGGGCCACGAAGGGCGGCGGGAGCAGGATCGCCCCAACAGCCGTCGCAGCAACGTGGAAGCCCAGGGGGACGGCCGCGAATCCGGCATTGCCCCGCTCTCGAATGACGGAACGGACCGCCAGCAGGGTCCCGATCAGGTGTGCCGCGGCGAGAAACGTTGGTTTCGTAATCGCCTGCGGATCGAGGGGGCCGGCCAGCGAGGTGGCGGCGGGAACGAGCACTAGAACCTGGACGACCTGGCCAAGACCGGCCGCGAGGCCGCGGGCGCGGCCGAACTTCGTCGCAACCAGCGTGACCGCGGCGGCAGGCGCGAGGACGACCAAAGCGAGCAGAGACCGGGGTGGGTAACCGCGAGCGCGGCCGAGAGCACGGTCGCCGTGCTCTCATACACGAGCAGCGAGGCCGCGTAGCGCCCGCGGGCCGGCGCCCGAGCCCATGCCTGTACGGTCGCGGAAGCGAGGTCTACCGCCACCGCCGCCCCGCCCAGGGCGAAGTGCCAGCCGGTCGGCCGAGTGGCGGCGATTCCGAGGAGGAACGGCACGGCGAGCATCGCCCAGGCGCCGTGCCTGCGAGGCAGCCAGGGCCGGAAGGCGCCCGCCTGCAGGGCCGGACTCGGCGGGACGACTGTGTCCACGGCAAACGGTATCTCATCCCGCAGCCTCCGACGCGATCGACCGAGCGCGGCCGGCGGTGGGATATGCGCCGACGTCCGAGCCGTCATGGTCCGGCCTGGGGTCGGCGCGAGTCATGCCCAAGCCCACGTTCCCTGGCCGGCGGCGCCGGCGCGAGTCGTGGCGCCGCACCGCGTGCGCGGCGAGCCGTCGGAGGTTCAGGCGCTCGGAACGGGAGCGGCCGGCGGCGTCTCCACCACTCGGGTCAGGCGCTCGGCCACCTCGCGGATCTCGGCCTCGGTCGTTCCGCGGCCCAGGGAGAAACGCAGCGCGCCCATCCCTACCTCGGGCGGAATGCCCATCGCCTCCAGCACCGGAGAGAGTTCCACCGATCCGGCGTGGCAGGCCGCGCCGGTGGAGGCGGCCACCCCGTCGAGCGCGGCCAGGATGTCAGATCCGACCCGTCCCACGAGCGACACGTTTAGGGTGTTGGGGAGGCGCTCATCCGGGTGGCCGTTGAGCACGACACGTTCTCCCAGCCGGGCGCGGAGCAGCTCCCAGAACAGGTCCCGCAGCCGGCGGACCTCGGCCATCGGCGAGAGGTCGACCGCAAGCTCGCAGGCGGCACCAAGAGCTGCGGCCAGAAGCGCGCTCTCGGTGCCCGCCCGACGGCCGCTCTCGTGGCTCGCGCCGTGGATGAGGGGTTCGAGGCGCACGCCCCGGCGGACGTAGAGAGCCCCGATGCCCTTGGGGGCGTAGACCTTGTGGCCCGCGATCGAGAGCAGGTCGACGCCGAGGTCGTGGACTCGCGTTGGGATCTTGCCGACGCTTTGCGCGGCGTCGGTGTGCATCAGGACGCCGTGCTCGTGTGCGATACGGGCGATCTCCTCGATCGGTTCGATGGTCCCGACCTCGTTGTTGGCGTGCATGACGCTCACGAGGATCGTCCGGGGCTTCATCGCGCGGCGAACGTCGTCCGGGTCGACGCGCCCCCTCCCGTCCACCGCCACGAACGTAACGCGGGCGCCGAGACGTTCGAGGAACCGGGCGGGCTCGACGATCGCCGGGTGCTCGATCGCGGTTGTCACGATATGGTCGCCACGGTGACGCAGGGCGAAGTAGGCGCCCTTGAGGGCCAGGTTGTCGGCCTCGCTGCCACCGCTCGTGAACACGATCTCGTCGGGGGAGGAGCCAAGGAGGGCCGCGACCCGACCACGCGCCCCTTCGACGAATGCGCGAGCGGCGAGCCCTCCCTCGTGGTTTGCCGACGGGTTGGCGTGTGGGCCGTCGAGAAGCGGGCCCATGACCGCGGCAACCCGGGGGTCGATCGGCGTGCTGGCGTTGTAGTCGAGGTAGATCTGGGTCATGGGACGCTCCACGGGCGATAGCCTCTAGAAGACCAGGACCCGCTCGCATTCGAGGGTCCAGGCGACCAGCTCGGCCATGTTGGAGCGGTGGACGCCGTCGGTCAGCTCGGACTCCGCGTAGCCTCGGGCGTCCATGCATGTACCGCACGCGCCGATCGGAACGGCCTTCGCGACCAGGCCTTTGAGCATCCGTTCGAGGTTGTAGTAGCCCTCGGGCGGCTTCTGGCCGCGCTTGGCGCAGCCGATGGCGTCGCCCATCAGGAAGACCCGCACCGCGGTACCGCCGACCTTGGAGAGGGCGAGCGCGAGACGCAGGCCGTTGTAGGAGCGTTCGGTGCCGTAGGGTGGGTCGTTGAGGACCAGCAGGACATTCACCGCTTCATTGTGGGCCGCGCCGGCGCGGCCCACAAGCCGCGGGCCACAGGGATCGGCCCGTTGCTCGTCGGCGCAGCGAAGGTCGATCAGGATCGCGCCCTCGGCCTGGGCCTCCAGGGCGGTCGCGGACTCCAGGCGGTGGAGCCGGGCGCGTGCTTCGGCAAGGAGCTGGTCGATCCTGGGGCGGTCCGCCATTAGCGATCCTCGTTCGACAAGGCCAATCGAGACATCATCGAACCGATCGAGACGGCATCGTCAACGGATATCCCACCTAGTGGATCGAAGACCACGGAGCATGATTCCGCGCCCATCCGCGAGTTAGTGTTGGACGCGTGGCCGCGGTCGCCGCCGAAAAGCCGGGCGCCCCCGAGACCACGACTAAGATCGTGCTCGCGATCGCAGCAAGGAGAGACACTGATGAACGCGTATCTGATATCGGTAGCCAATCGACCCGGGGTGCTCGCGAAACTCCTCGAGGCCGCCGCCAAACGCCACGTCAACGTCTCACCCGCCTATGGACTGTCCGACGGAACAAAGGGCCTGATCGCGCTGGGCTCCGACGACGAAGCCGGACTGCAGGCGGTCATAGTCGACGCCGGCTACACGTCCACGGCGATCGAGATGGTGGTCGTCGAACTGGAGAACCGGCCGGGGACGGGCGCCGAGGTCACGCGGAAGCTGGCGGACGCCGGAGTCGACCTGCAGATCGCCGTACCGGTGGGCATGAACGGCGACCGGGTTCAGATGGGGTTCGGAGCGCGAGACGCGGCCCTCCTCAGGCGCACCCTCGGCGTCTGACCCGGGCGGGGCGGCCTGGGCTCGCCACGGTCACCGTTCTGGGGCTCACTCGACCCTGCCGAGACTCACGTACACGCGCTACGGACCGTGGACGCCTGGGCCGGTCGAGCCGCGGAGGGAGGGTGGATGCAAACGTCGAGATCCCGCCGCCCACGACCGCGACGTGGATTCCTCCACCGGATCGGCGCCGTGGTGGCCGTCGCCGCCAGGGCGGCCTGCAACAGCACTGCGCCGACACCATCGCCGAGCGGCAACCCTCAGCCAACCGGTATCGCCATCGCCACCGCCATCGGCCGAGCAGGGCGGCTGCCGTCGGGCAAAGGGGGGTGCCGACATCGATAGAGGTGCTGACACCGGCAGACCACAGGGTTAGAATGCACGTCTGATCAGACGTGAGGATTTGCTCACGAACGTCTCAGGGGTGCGGCCGTTGCCCGACAACCTCGACCAGGACGAGTTCGAGCTCCTCGCCCGCATCGCCCACCGCTATTACAGCGATGGGCGCACGCAGGAGGAGATCGCTCGGGAGTTCGCGCTCTCACGCCCTAAGGTGCAGCGGCTCCTCGAGCGCGCCCGCTGGTCGGGGATCGTGGACATCCACATCGAGGCGCCGCCCTGGCTCAACCTCGACCTCGAGGCGCGGCTCCGGGAGACCTTCCGGCTGACCGACGCCATCGTGGCCCCCCAACGCGACGATCCGCAGTCGCAGCGCGAGGAGGTCGCCCGGAGCGCGGCCCGCTACCTCGAGCGGCGGCTCCACGACGGCTGCGTCGTTGCGGTGAGCCACGGTCGGGACACGGGCGAGGTGTACCGCTTCTTCCGGCCCCGCCACAGGTTCGACTGCACGTTCGTGAGTGCCATGGGTGGCTCCCCGCGCCTGGACGAGCCGACGAACCCGAACGACATCTGCCGGGCCCTGGCGGAGCGCGCGGGCGGCCGCGCCGTCAGCCTCTATGCGCCGGCGTACGTCGAGAGCGCCGAGATGCGCGATCGTCTCCTCGAGGAGGACGCGGTCGCCGGCCCCCTTCGCCTGGCGGCGAATGCGGACGTGGCCCTGGTAGGCATCGGGGGCACGGACGACGCCTGCACCATGGTTCGCAGCGGCTGCTTTTCCAGCGAGGAGATCGCCCGGCTGCGCGGGGCCGGCGCCGTGGGTGACGTCCTCGGCAACTACGTGGACGCCCTAGGCAGGCGGATCGCGTCGCTTGACAGCGGCCGCCTGATCGGCCTGTCGATCGACGACCTGCGCCGGATCGAGACCGTCGTGGCCGTCGTGAGCGAGGCGGAGAAGCCGCCGGCGATCCTGGGCGTGTTGCGAGCGGGCGTCGTGGACGTCCTGATCGTCGACGAGGGCAATGCCAACGCCGTCCTGGATCTTGCGCTACGGCCCGACGAGATGAGCCTGGCCGACGAAACGAGCCCGGCCGACGTGGCGATCCAGCAGACCGCGGGGAGGAGGTGATCGACCGAAGAGCCGCCAGGTAGTGCCAAGCCCGGTGACCGGGTTCCCGCAGTCGCGTCCCAACCGAAAGGAGGTGCGCGCGTGCCGGTAGTGCCAACCCGCGAGATCCTCAATCGCGCCTTTGCCGAACGCTACGGCGTCGCGGCCATCAACGTCATAAACGACCTCACCATCGAGGCAGTCCTCGCCGCCGCCGAGGAACTCAAGGCCCCCGTTATCCTCCAGACTTCCGTCAAGCACGTGAAGATGACCGGGCTCGACGCGATGTATGCGATGTGGGTGGAGTACACCAAGCACGTTTCCGTCCCCGTCGCCCTTCACCTGGACCACTGCCCCGAGCGGGACGTCATTTCCGGCTGCCTCGCCAAGGGCTGGAACTCGGTTCTCTTCGACGCCAGCAAGCTGTCTGTCGAGGAGAACAAGCGCCAGTGCGCCGAGGTTGTCGCCGAGGCGCGCCGCTACGGCGCCGACGTCGAGGGTGAGATCGAGGGCTTCAAACGCACCGAGGAGATGACCGGCGACGAGGCCGAGCATGTCCAGAGCCTCGAGACCGTCGTCGACTTCGTCCGCGAAACCGGCGTCGACGTCTTTGCGCCCGCCATCGGCAACGCCCACGGGATGTACAAGACGGCGCCGCACCTCGACAGTCAGCGGGTCACCGACATCGTCGAGGCGACCGGCATCCCGGTGGCGCTCCACGGCGGCACAGGCATGACCCCGGAGCAGTTCAGCGACCTGATCGCCCGGGGCTGCGCCAAGGTGAACATCTCAACGGCGCTCAAGATCGCCTACATGAAGGCCGGCTTCGACTTCATGACCGACCACCCGGGCGACTACGACCCGCCCAAGATCTTCACCGCCCAGCGCGCAGCCGTGATGGAAATGGCGAAGTATCACATCCGGCTGTTCGGCAGCGAAGGGAAGGCCTGGATGTGAACGCGCTCGTCTTCGACTGCGATGGCGTCCTCGCCGACACGGAGCGGTACGGGCACCTGCCGTCGTTCAACCAGACGTTCGTCGAGTTCGGGCTTCCTCTCGAATGGTCGGAGGAAGAGTACGGGCGAAAGCTGCTCATCGGCGGCGGCAAGGAGCGCATGGCGAGCGAGCTGACGCCCGATTTCGTCAGGGCGAACGGCCTGCCCACCGACCCCGACGCGCTCGCGGCCGAGGTGGCGAAGTGGCACAAGCGCAAGACGCAGCTCTACACCGAGATGGTGGCTGCGGGGAAGCTGCCGCCGCGGCCGGGTATCCGGCGGGTCATCTCCGACGCGCAGGATGCGGGCTGGAAGCTGGCGGTCGCGTCGACTTCCGCGGAAGCGTCGGTCCACGCCATCCTCGAGTACGCGGTCGGCAAGGAGCGCGCCGACCGCTTCGACGTGTTCCTGGCCGGCGACTGCGTTCCGAAGAAGAAGCCGGCGCCCGACATCTACCTCCTCGCGCTCGAGAAGCTCGGCGTCGACCCGGCCGAGGTTCTCGTCGTAGAGGACTCACGCAACGGACTCGAGGCCGCCTACGCCGCGGGCCTGCGCTGCCTCGTCACGGTCAACGGCTACACCGAGAAGGAGGACTTCAGCGAGGCAATCCTCGTGGTTTCGTCCCTTGGGGACCCGGACGGAGAGCAGACGACCGTCATCGCCAACCGCTCGACCGCCCGGCCGGGTGCGTACGTGACGCTCGCCGACCTGGAGGCCTGCCTCGCCCCGCAGCTCCGTTAGGCAACCCCTTGAAGCAAGGAGAAGGAGGTTCATATGACTAAGGCGTCGTTCGACGACGTCGACCTCGTGCTGAAGACGATGGCCGCGACGATCGTCGACAACGCGGAGTACTTCGCCCAACTCGACTCGATCGTCGGGGACGGCGACTTCGGCTTCTCGTTGCGCAACGGGTTCGAGGTCGTGGTCGCCGACTACGACACGTTCGACAAGTCGAGCGTGGGAGCCGTTCTCAAGAAGATCGGCCTCGTCCTCTCAGGCAAGGTCGGCGGGGTTTCCGGTCCGATCTGGGGCACGGCCTTCCTCCGGGCGGGCGCCACGGCCGCCGATCGGACCGAGCTCGCGCCCGAGGACGTGATCGCGATGTTGCGCGCCTCGATCACGGGGATCATGGCCCGCGGCGGCGCCTCGCTGGGCGAGAAGACGCTGCTGGACGCCCTTGTTCCGGCAACCGATTCCCTGGAGGCGGCGATCGGCGACCCGGCGATGCAAGGCGACCACGGCGTCAAGGCGCTTCAGCGGGCCGCCGACGTGGCAAAGAAGGCGGCGGAAGACACCAAGTCAATGCTGGCGATGCGCGGTCGGGCCGCGTACACCGGCGAGCGGAGCATCGGCTCCGTCGATGCCGGCGCAACGGCGATCGGCGTAATCCTCCAGGCCATCGCGTCGGCGTGGCGCGAGAAGTACGGAAAGGAAGCACAGGCGTGAGGAAGTTCCTGAACGACCCGAAGACGTTCGTCCCCGAGTTCCTCGAGGGCGTCGCGCTCGCGAGCGGCGGTACGCTCAAGCACGAGCCGAAGTACAACCTTATCTATCGGGCGGACATGCCCAAGAAGGATCGGGTCTCGATCATCCAGGGGTCCGGGTCCGGCCATGAGCCGGCCCACACCATGATCGTCGGCCCCGGCATGCTCGACGCTGCCTGCCCGGGCGACGTCTTCGCGGGCCCGCCCGTTGAGTTCGTCACCGAGACGTCCAAGCTGATGGACACGCCGGCAGGCGTGCTCTTCATCGTCAACAACTACACGGGCGACCGCACCGCCTGGGAGATGGCCAAGGAGCTGTGCGAGGCCGAGGGTCAGAAGATCGGCTACCTGCTCGTCAACGACGACGTGGCGGTCAAGGACTCGACCTGGACGATCGGCCGGCGCGGTGTGGCCGGCAACTTCTTCGTGATCAAGGCCGTGGGAGCCATGGCCGACAAGGGCGGCTCGCTCGAGGAGTGCGTCCGCGTCGGCGAGAAGGTGATCAGCCGCGTCCGGACGATGGGCATCGCCCTGTCGTCCTGCACGCCGCCGGTCCGCGGCACCCCGCTCTTCGAGATCGCCGACGGCGAGATGGAGGTCGGGATCGGCATTCACGGCGAGCCGGGCCGCGAGCGGCGCAAGATGGGCACCGCCACGGAGATCGTGGACGTGCTCCTCAACGCCATCGTCCCCGACCTACCGTTCAAGGCCGGCGACGAGGTCGCGCTCATGGTCAACGGCCTCGGCGGGACGCCGATCAGCGAGCTCTACCTGCTGTACGGCATCGCCCACAAGAAGCTGGCTGCGCAGGGCATCAAGGTCTTCCGCAGCTACGTTGGCGAGTACTGCACGTCCCTCGAAATGGCGGGCGCGCACATCTCGATGCTCAAGGTGGACGATGAGCTCAAGGAGCTGCTCCTCGCCCCGGCGGAGGTCGCCGTCCGGGTCTTCTGACCTCGCAGCGCGGGGTTCGTTGCCCCGCTGGAACCCTGGCGGGGGCCCGGTCGATTCGACCGGGCCCCCGCTCTCTGCCCGGGCCGCGGTCGACAAAGCCACGGCGGCCGCCGGGCCGACATCGATCCGTCGCGCGGTTGGTGCAGGTCTGCCGGCGCTCGATCGCCCATGGGGCGACTGCCGCCCGGCCCGCTACGTCGCCCGGTCGTTCTCCCGGCGAGGCGTCTGCACGATCCGTGTTCCATCGGTGCCGCGGAGCGCAGCCGCGAGGACCTCAGGCGCGGTGACGATCGCCTCCGTGCCGCCGTCTTCGAGGAACCGGATTGCGGCCTTGACTTTCGGCCCCATTGAGCCGGCGGGAAACTGGCCTTCGCCCAGGTAGCGTCGCGCCTCGTCGAGAGTCATCACGTCCAGGAACCGTTGGTTGGGCGTCCCGTAGTCGAGACCGATGCGGTGGACGCCGGTGATGAGCAGAAGGGTGTCGGCACCGACGAGCGCGGCGAGCCTCTCGGCGGCCAGGTCCTTGTCGATGACCGCCTCGACGCCACGGAGGCCGCCGGACGGCTCGCGCACGACCGGGACCCCGCCGCCGCCGCCGGCCACGACGATCGACCCGGCGGCGATCAACGCCTGGATCGCCGCGGCTTCGACAACCTCGATCGGCTGGGGTGAGGGCACGACTCTGCGCCAGCCGCGGTCGGCGTCCTGGACCACCGTCCAGCCCTTCTCGGCCGCGAGGCCCTGGGCGAGCTCCCGATCGTAGAACGGCCCGATCGGCTTCGAGGGATGCTGGAACGCGGGATCCTCGGGATCCACGACGACCTGCGTCACGACGCTGACGACCGGGGGCGGATCGTCGGGCACCGACCTGCCGTCGCCGGGCGACTCGCCGGGGTCGGGCACTTGGGCCTCGACCTCCCGCAGCATGTTGCCGAGCGTCTGCTGGATGAGGTACCCGATCTGGCCCTGGGTCATCGCGCCGAGGACGTCAAAGGGCTGGTCGGGCACGCCTAGGGCCTTACCGGCCTCGGCCTGGAGGGACAGCGAGCCCACTTGCGGCCCGTTGCCGTGGATGATGACGACGCGGTGCCCGGCCTGGATCAGCGGCAGGATCTCTTCGCACATGACCCGCACGTTGGCGAGTTGCTCGGTATAGGTTCCGCTTTCGGTGGCGCGCGTGATGGCATTGCCGCCGAACGCCGCGACGATGATGCGCCGGCCTGACTCAGACATAGTCGGTCGCGACATTCGACCCGCCAGCAACAAGCGATGCGCGCCGGCGGTCAGCCTGGACCGGGGCAGGCGGCCATCGCTCGCCTCAACTTCTACTCTAGCAGACGGTGGCGCCGGAACCGAGGTCCGCGCGACCGGCTCGCCGACGCGCAGCCGGTTCCCCGGCTGCCCATACGGGATAATGCCGCCGTGAGCTCGGATGACGATCCCCGCCGCCACTCAGCGCCACGGCCGATCGCCGACGTGGCCCGCGACATCGGACTCTCCGACGACGAGCTCGAGCCGTTCGGCCGCGGCGTTGCCAAGGTCGGCCTGGAGGCGATAGACCGCCTCGACCGGGAGGCGGTCGGGGCCGGGGTCCGTGGCCGCTACGTCCTGGTGACCGCCATGACGCCGACGCGCCGGGGCGAGGGCAAGACGACGACCGCGATAGGCCTGGCCCAGGCGCTCCAGCGGATGGGGCACCGGGCCGGCGTGTGCATCCGGCAGCCGTCGCTGGGCTCTGTGCTGGGCCTGAGGGGCGGCTCCGCGGGCGAGGGGAGATGCCAGGTGCTTCCTGCCGAGGATCTCAACCTCGGCCTGAGCGGCGACTTCCACGCCGTCGCCGCGGCGCAGAACCTGGCCGCCGCCATGCTCGACAACTCCCTGTTCCAGGGCAACCCGCACCGCATCGATCCACGCTCGATTCGCTGGCCCCGCGCGCTCGAGATCAACGACCGCGTGCTGCGGCGCACCGTCGTCGGCCTGGGCGGCGGCAGGAACGGCATACGACGGCCCTCGGAATGGGTGTCGGCTTCGGTGTCCGAGGTGATGGAGATCCTCGCCCTGGCCTGGAACGGAGCGGACCTCCGCCGCCGACTGGGGCGGATCGTCCTGGCGGACGACCAGACGGGTCGATCGGTGACCGCAGAGGACCTCCGGACGGCCGGAGCGATGGCCGTTCTGCTTCGACGGGCCGTCCGGCCGAACCTGCTCCAGACGTCCGAGGGAGGCCCGGCCTTCGTTCACGCGGGATCTTTCGCCCACGTTGGCGTCGGGAGCAGCAGCGTGGTCGCCGACCGCCTTGCGCTCGCAACCTGCGACATCGTCTGTACCGAGGCCGGCTACGGCTCGGACCTCGGGGCCGAGAAGTTCTTCGACATCAAGTGCCGGGCGTCCGGCCTGAAGCCCGACGCAGTCGTCGTCGTGGCGACGGTCCACGCCCTGAAGGTGCACGGCGGGGTCGAAGGCGTCGCAGTCGGAGCGGCTCTCGACCGCGAGGACGTGGCGGCGGTGCGGCGGGGGGCCGCGAATCTGGCCGCCCACATCGGCATCGTCCGACTTTTCGGTCTGCCCGTGGTCGTGGCCGTGAACGCCTTCCCGGGGGACACCCCCGCGGAGTTCGAGGCGATCCGCGATGCGGCGCTCGACGCCGGCGCTCTCGATGCGATCCCGGCCCGGCATTTCTCGCAAGGAGGTGAGGGCGCCCTCGACCTGGCCTCGGCAGTCTGGAAGGCGGCATCGGCCCCCGCCTCGGCGTTCCGGCTCCTCTACCCCGATGAGTCTCCGCTGCGAGAGAAGATCGAAACCGTGGCGGTCCGCGTCTACGGCGCTTCCGGCGTCGACTTCTCGCGGGCCGCGGTGCGCGCCCTGCGGCATTTCGAGGACATCGGCCTGGGCCGGCTCGCGGTCTGCATGGCCAAGACGCCCTACTCGCTGAGCGACCGGGCCCATGTAGTCGGACGCCCTGTGGGCTTCCGGGTGCGAGTGCACGACGTGCGTCTCTCGGCCGGGGCAGGTTTCGTCACGGTGCTGCTGGAAGGCGCCCGGATGATGCCGGAGCTGCCCGCTCGACCGCGGGCCGAAGGGATCGGCGTCGGGCCGGACGGGGAGATCCTCGGCCTATTCTGAGCGAAGGCGATGCGCCTCCGGCTCCGCGGGAGCCACGAGCCCCGGCTGCAGCAGGTAGACGGCGGCCGTCCCGCTGCCGGGCACGAACCGCGTGACGACCGACGCGTTCAGCGATTCGACGAACCCGTCCAGCCCGCGGCGGGCCATGAAGTCGCGGTATCTCGCATAGTGTTCGCGCCCCGCGAGCATCTCCAGGCCGGTGATCAGCGTCTTCCAAAGCCGGCCCTTCGGGAACGGGTAGGGACCGGTGTGATAGTCCATCAGCAGGATCCGCCCGTCGGGTTTCACGACGCGGCTGCACTCTTCGAGGACGGACAGGCGCAGGGCCGGCGGTAGCTCGTGCAGCACCGTGACCACCATGACCAGGTCGAAGGCGCCGTCGGCGAAGCTCATGTGCGAAGCGTCCTCGCAGCGTATGTCGGCCGCGTCACCGAGCTTCGCGCGTGCCCTCGCGACCATCGCCGGCGACAGATCGATGCCGGCGAGCCTGCAGCCGCGCTTCCGGTAGAGGGTCAGCTGGGTGCCTGTGCCACATCCGACGTCGAGAATCGAAAGGTTGTCCTGAGGTGGGAAGGCCCGGACCCCCTGGCGTCTGAGGGCAGAGGCCGCAGGCTCGACTACCCGGTCGTAAATTCCTGCCAGCCGCCGGTACGCGTCCTTCGTCATGGCTGAGGCCCCTTTTAGCCGTGGGGCAACGTCACGAACCCTGCCTCGTTGATGCCGGTCGTGAGATCGAAACGCCTGCCCCGGATCCGCGCCGCGGGGGGCAGCAGGATCGACCGGCGCCGCCCGTCCGCTGCGGTCCCGCCGGTAGGCCCATTCGCCGTACCCCCCAATCTCATTCATCCTCCGGGCCGGTCCAATCGGCGGCTCGCGACTCCGGCAGAGCTCTTCGGGCCGCACCCGACGCCGTGCGGAGTCAGCGTCCGCACCCGCGCGCGCGGTTCAAGGGGCCGAAGGGCACGACGTTTGGGCCACTTGGACCTCACGGCGTCCGCGGGGGCCGCCGGTCGCTCCAAGACGATCCATGTACGGTGCGGTCCTTGTCCGCCGGGCCGCGGCTGCCGGGCGCTCGATAGGCCGTTCCCGGTCCGGCTAGAGTAGGCGCAGCCGACGGCCCCAGTCGTGACCGTCTTGTCTTCGTCGGAGCGGGGATGCGAATTCGAATCGGCGACGTGCGGCTGTTCTTCGACGTGGCGGGTTCGGGGCTCGCCGTGGACGGGCCGCGCATGCGCGAACGGCCGGTCGCGCTGCTCGTTCCGGGCGGGCCCGGCCAGGATCTGTCGTTCTTCAAGCCTGCCTTCGAGCCCCTGGCCGACGTGGCCCAGGTCATCTACCTCGATCCCCGGGGTTGCGGGCGGAGCGATCGGGGGGACCCGGATCGCTGGACGCTGGCGACATGGACGGACGATCTCGCGCGATTCTGCGACGCACTGGGAATCGAGCACCCCATCGTCCTGGGCGCGTCGTTCGGCGGGATGGTCGCCCTGTCGTTTGCGGCGGCGTACCCGGATCGGCCGGCGGGCCTGGTGCTCGCGATGACCGGGCTCGGCCTGCGCCCCGGCCTCGCTTCGGCAGCTTTCGGCCGTCTTCACGGCGAAGCGGTGCGGGAAGTCTTCGACCGCTACTGGCGAAATCCCGACCAGGAGACGTTCGAGGAGTACCTGCGGGTCTGCCTGCCGCTGTACGCGCGCATCCACGCCTCGCCCGACGAACTGTCAGA
>Ga0209777_10002702_pt1 | contig 22926 bp, 13 predicted proteins | sample FrelakmetHBP12HB_FD_187147 | JGI IMG/M metagenome (GOLD analysis project Ga0209777, IMG submission 187147) | Freshwater lake sediment microbial communities from the University of Notre Dame, USA, for methane emissions studies -HBP12 HB (SPAdes)... | ecosystem: Environmental > Aquatic >...
TTTACGCTGCAAAAACTGTGCTGCATCCCTTGGTGCTTTATGCTGCAGAACAGCACCAACCAAAGGGTCGTCGTATCCCACTTCGAGAGCTGCTGTAGCAACAATCGCCTGGCAAGTGCTGTCCACACCTCTATCTTGCGAGCTAGTGCGACCTATACTCAATGGCGTATCCAGGTCATATCCAATCATTTCACAAAGTCGCCAGGCTTGACCTTCGCGGAAACGTTGAGGTAGTCCCGAATGGACTTGACTCCTAAGGCTTGCTAGAGGTCCACTATGCCCCTTATCGTTTGTTTTTCGCTTTCTTCCATAACTATCGAGCCCCTCTGCATCCTGCAGATTATGGAAGAGGCGGTTGGTAACATCCAGATCATCAGTAAACGCGAATAGCTTGGGGCAAAACACCTTATCACTTGGGCCATTTTCGAGAGGGTCTAGAACTCTGCACAATAGCATGGCAGCCTGGATAGTGGTCGATAGTAAACTTACAGCCGACACGGGGTCGCCACGAAGTACCAATTGATATTCTTTCCCCTCTTCCTGGAGTTCTTTTTCTGGCTCTATAGGTGTTACAGCTACCCCTGGCAGACCGACCAATTGCGCGAAGACACCTTGGGGATCCGTGAGGGTAGCAGAGAGACCGACAAAATGCACCGGATACTTCACCAACGAACGCCAACGGCGGATTAAAAGTGCAACTTGAGCCCCATGTGTGCCGCTATAAGTATGCGCTTCATCGAGCAGCATTGCGTATGGGGCATGTTCTCTATGCACACCTATCCCAAATATGTGTCTGTTCCACGATGAAGATATTTGACGGTTTAACATCTCCGTAGTTGTAAATAAGATATCCGGTGGAGTTTTCTGCATACTATCACGGGTTAGCAATACCTCGTCACTATGAACCTTTCTTCTGCATTGACCATTGATGCACAACATTTGCTCACGCCCTGCTTCGATATCACCTCTTTGCCAAACCAGATCGCCGCCGCATTCCGGGCAACGCAAGAATGGGCAGATAAAACCACCTGCTCCTTTGTCCCAGAATTTTTGAATTTCATCCACCGATGCCTTCGTAGGTGTAGAAGTAAAGAAAGTGCCAATACGTATCTTACGCCCCGAATATTTTTGAGCTACAGCGTCTGTAAGCCTAGCCAATGAATATACCTCAGAGTATTGATCTTTGAGTAACTCAGTTCGTGGGTAGATAGCAATTACTTGGGTCCAATATTGTTCCTTCTTCATATGACCCACGATCTTAATAAAAGAAGGTAGATAGAAAGCAAGAGTCTTACCCGTACCAGTACCGGCACAGATAATAGTGCCGCCACTTTTCGAATGGCCCAAGTTGGTCAAGAGATGTGTGGCAGATCGTGCCTGGAAGTCTGCTAAGAGTCGTTTCTTGGAATTAGGTGGATCTAATATGCAGCCAATCAGTGCCTTGTCTGTAGCACTGAGCTTATGTTGTCCCTGGATCATATCGACAAGTTGATCTATCGTGATGTGGCGAAGGGGATAGCGGCGTGGCTTAATAGCAAGGCGATAGTCAGCAACTAATCGAGGCGCTACTGCCCAATCTTGAATTCGGAACATTTGTCTCAATTGGGCGAATAGTCTCACAGTCTCCGCAAAGCGGCTTCGATACAAACGTTGACCGTCTATTGGAAAATCAAATAGTAAACGACGATCACGCAATAGTTGGATAGTGTCCTGAGGTCTTACATATTCAGCCTGCTGATCACAAATCTCATTAGCCAACTCTTCTATTTCGTCTCTCGTGAATCCGCTGTCGATGAAACCCCAGGTAAGAAGTTCATATTCACGTTCTTCGAGGCGGTCTAGCAGAGTCAGAGCCAAACGATCAAGGGGTTTGTCTAATGACCACATGGAAAGACTCCTCGATATGCCGGTTTCTTAGCCATTGGCGAACCTCTTCCGTTAAAGAATCAAGCGGCGCACCATCTTCGCCTACAGATCTTAGGAAACCAATGACCTCAGTAGGGAGATCATCTGCTTTCAGGCTTTTCCACAACTGGTTCAACTTCAAAGTCATGTTCTGAAAATCCTGGAAACATTCTGTATCCGGCAATTTATCCGAAAGGATTCTCAGTTGACCCTGTAACACCCTAATGGAATCGACTGCGTTTTTGAATTGTGGTACTGCTGCAAGTACATTAAGTAAATCATCATTAAGATATTTGATGTGTTTTTGAGTATAGCGAGCCCATGCTAGGCCTAGAGCAGACCTTATGTTGTACTGGAATGTCGACATTGACCGTAATATATCTCGTAGTGTCTTGTCTTTACTTAAAAATGAAGGGTCGTTGTGGTAGTTTTTTTGCAGCGAAGTAAGTATTTCGTTCAATCTATGAGCCTCTTCCTGAGGAAGTCCAGTAACGTCAATCCCATTGTTCCGAAATAGTATCAATGTGTCTAGCGGTTGGGCAAGGGGTGTGACTATGTCATCAAGACTCTCACTAATCTGTTTGAAAATCTGTAGGTCTTTGTCTGCCTTTCTCATCTGTTCTATTTTGTTTAGTTCTTTGTTTACACTCTGGCAAGCTTCTATCAGTGTCATCACTGCCCCCCTTCGACTACACTCATCGTTTTTGATAGTTCAGACAATCTCGTACTTATGTTCTTTTGTAGTGTCACTAGATCGCTAGAACTTTCAAGTAACTTCTTCTCACTCTCTACTCGTTGAGTGATTCCATACAGCAACGTCTTCGTTTCAGCTATGAACTTGTCCGCAAGAGACATGGTATTGGCGTAATCGCTACGAGCAAGAATAGGCAGACATTTTGAAGCTTCACGTTCATGCTTGAGTTTGTCCACCTCTTCAACTACTTCAAGAATAGACGAGCTTTCAAAATTGTTTATAATCTTGTCTATGTCTTGGATCCTTAAATTGCTAGGAAGTACGCCGAGATCAAAAGCCCTACTGGCAACATCTTTTACCTGTTTAGAAATACTGCGTTGATTTTTATCGGGCGTGACAAGTTTGCCAATTCCAGTACCCCAGTCGACGAATCGTTGCCGTTCCTCCTCCACAGCTTTTTTAAGATACATATCAACCCTCTGCCTCAATCTAGCGATTGGCTTGTAGTCTTCCCGAATACGGTCTGGCACTGTGTTCGTAAGTTGCCAGGACCGTCGCACTTGGTTGACTGGTTTGATAATGGCCGCGGCGTCAATTATCTGGAGACGAATTTCACCACCTTTTGTGCAACCAATGCGTGATTTGAGTATCTCTACCACTTTTGGAGCCTCATCAACATATGCATCAACCAACTTCTTCCATGTCGACGACCGTTCGGCTTCCTGGTCAGCACGGAACTCACTCCAATTTGAGAATAAAACATTTATGAAATCCTCCACCGCATTGCTCTCTGGTGGGGGCAGGCCGTGAACTTGTGCTCCGATAGCTAGCAACTCAACAGCGGGTGCTATCGGGTCCCAGTATGTTGGTTCTGTTTCCAACTGGTGCAGTTGGCCAATGATCTTTGTTGATAGAATCTCAAGCAAATCTATGAAAGCACGCAAATGACGATGGCCGTTTTGGAAGCTCCAATTCTGATGATGACCGTACAGTAGCATTCCTTGCAGAGCGAGCGCTGTTGATGTGAAATCATCATCTACAGGTAGCTTCAAATATATAGGAGGCTTACTATGTGTGGTGTCTTGTCGCTCGAAGTTAATGCTACTCTCTCGAAAAGCTTTCCCTGACCCCGCATAAAAAGGCTTTACAAACATTTCACTATCCCAGTCGATGAACTCACTCAGGTGCTCATAGAGCTTTTCGCGCATATCGTTCAGTAGGCGCTGTGAAAGGTAGCCGCCGTTCGACCATTGCGTTAGTTCATCCAAATCCTTTTGGAGGCGCAAAGGCAGTTGTTCAACCTCAACAACTTCAATCGGTTGTTTTACCGGCTTTGGTTTCTCCTTATCTGATTTGCCACCTGGTCGTTGCTCTACAGGCTTTAGGCCGAATGCCACGTAGATTTCTGGCGCAATCGAGTATAGGTCACTAGGATCTCCCCAGAGTTCAATAAGCGTACGGCACTGAGCGAACTTGTCTGCTGATACCATATCGTGCAGTTCGGTCTGACGTACAGGGGGCATTCTACCACCAAAGCGGTCTAGCATTTGGGACGGAGGGAAAGCGCCGTCTTTCAAATCGTCGCTGTAACGTATAAGGGTGTTCTTGAGCACTTCGTTAATCAATCGACGTGGGTTGAAAGAACGTGACTCGCCTGGAATCAGAGAATACATGTGAGTTATTGCCGTTGGTGTAAAAGGATATAGGCTAATGCGGTCACTTGCCGAGAAAGCCTCATGGCACTGTTCACGATTATCACAGGAATCGCAAGCATTTGGAACGGGCAAGGTATCTGATCCTAAGGTTATCTGACTTTCGTGCCATTTTCGCATTTTATTTTCTGTTACTCGCAATGCGTTTAGGTACCGAGCAGAAAAACGAGCCATTTCTTCTGTGGTCCTTTCGCGTTCAACGTCTTCAACATCCATATCTACTGTCAGATCTATGCGATCCTTTACCGTCTCTTCTAACCCGCCATAATATCCACTGGTAACAGCCATGGCAGAGCGTAAGACACATAACTTTCGCCCAACCTGTTCGGGTCGAACCAGAAGACACTCCAAAAGTTGTCGGTCTATACCCTGCAATTTTGCAAAATCCTCCATGAGTATCACTAACTCTTTACCCTGTTGCGCGAGTGTCTCACGAACATCAGCCATCAATCTGTTTAGGTCCTCACCACTGAAATTCAGGATGCTTTGTATTGCCCAGTCCAGGTTTCTATTCACCCAACTTTTAACGTTCTCTCGAAATCCTCCAGGGTTGGCTTTTAGTTCCATATAAATCTTGCGTGCTTTTGCATTCATTTCTTGAGGCTTGCAATCCCAATCTTCAGGTTTGAAGTCGTCCATAGTGAACTCTCGTCGCTTGTCTAATCGCTCTCGTGGAACGTTGCCTGTAGTGTGCTGCGCGAGTTTATCTATGATACCGCCCTCGCGCATGAAGGTCTGCCGGAACGCGTTATCATAGAACAGGGCAGGTAGATATTCAACTAGATAATCCCGATCTTGTTTTTCTCGCCGATCTCCTAGTTTTTCCTTTGAAAATGGGCCCTCATTGCCAACGGCAATGGCGAGTTGATTTAGCAGCATCTCGCGTGCGATCTCAGGAGTAAGATTGGCGGTAGCCTTATCAAGCCTTGTGCGGTATTCTTCAAATTGAGGCCCTTCCATACCCGAAAGTATTCTGGCTATAATATCTTTCAGATTGGTGCCGAGCTTTGGTATCAAGACTACCTTGCGATTTCCCTCTTGAGGCATCTTCATATAAATCCAGCGAACAAGATGGGATTTCCCAGAACCGTGAGATCCAATGATGGCGGCGTGTGAATGTTTCTTTGATGAGTCTAGGAATTCTCTTAGAAAAACCTGCTCAGTTATCACCTCGCGAGCACCCTCTGCATGCCCTCTGAAAACTCTTTGCATCACAGCTGGATGGTGAGTTGCAAGAAAATAGTATTCCTTCGTTTGTAGAGCCTCCGTATCCATAACACTGTTAATGACTTCCTTATCCCAGCAAACTTGGTTTTTGAAAGGCGTCATGTCTACCTCTCCTAGATTTGATTATAAATAATATGTGTGATACGCAACGATGTCACATTTTCCATGACGACCAAACCCGGTGCATCTGCACGAGTCTCTAACGATATTATCTTTTTATCTCGGAGGCTTAGCAAAGCCAGTGACATTGCACTCGAAATACGCTCTGGCTCTCGCGTAGGTAGTGACTGTGTTATTTCTTTCTGGAAAATACCATCATCTAGTATAGGGCACGTTTCAGAGATTATATGCATTAGGTCTGGTAAAGCCATCTCACGATTTTGATTGTGACCAAATACCTCCGGCAACTTTCGCTCGAGAAAATTGGTTGGATTAGGGATAAGCTGTTCTGTTCCTGCTTTTAGATTTCGAAAGACTGAGGCGAAACCAAGAAAAACCGACCAGAAGCGAAAATTATCGTAACGCGATTTATTAGTTAATCCTAATCTTCCTTCATCAATTTGATTTCTTAGGGCTTGTGACAAACCTTCGTAGCTGCCATTCATCGTGCCGACGTCCTGTGTCAAGAACCAAGCTAATAGTTTGCACATATCGTGGTTTTCCTTGTTATTTTTGTCCATGATCAGTTCATTCACCAGCATTCGGAATTTTATCGCATCAAATATACTGCCCGGGTAGAGTTGCCGAGTTGTCTTACTCAAACAAATCTCACGGGTTTCCTTTTTTACTATCTCTGTTGTTAAGCCCATTTTGCAGCATTCACTGATCACATCCTTAACCATGTCGCCGCTTGCGGGAGTAGGCAGAATCAACTTTGGGGCCAATATCTTCTCGAGAACGTCACGATTCTCCCGGTTGCCCTCAGAAATTAGTAGATAGCGAAATACACCTGCGATCCTACTTGGTACCACTACCAAGGTTCTAAGAATGCTCATCAGATCTCACTCCTTGACCAAATTCCTTCTCTAGAATATTTCGCTCAACTCTAGTTCGTGTAGTGACATGATGCTGCAAGATAAGTAATCTCTAAGTCGTCGATCTTTTCGTTCAGGATCAACTGCATTGTCAGGTAGAATCAATACATATGGTTCCTCCAGGGTATTAGGTGAGTGAATTTTGGATAGCCATTGGTTATAAATCGTAACTGAGATGAACTCGTTCACAACGAAAATGGCTGTAGGTACTCTCGGTATACTAATTGGCAGATAGCAATCCTCGATCATGACCGGCAGCATATTGGCTTTCTGTAATTCTCTGCGAAAAGCATGATCCTTCGGCCCCAAATAAACTATGCACCGAATCTTTTGTTTAAGCAGCCAATACAGTAATTTTCTTCGCCTATTTAGTTCCTCCTGTTGATTGACGTCTGCGTCATAGAAAAGCGCGAGTACATTATTGCCAGCCAAGTGTTTTAGAAGCGAGTCTCCGACAGATTTATGTGGTGGCCAAGAAGCATTCTGCACCGCAGCCTGAATGCTGTACGGTTCTATACCATGTGAATGACAAAATCCACAACCTCCGCAACTGGGCGCGACTATTACGGGAGTACTGCTCTCACCGTTTCTATGCATCGAGATAGAATATGCTTCAGCAAGAATCTCAGCAGCGCAACGCTCATTTCTCAATAGTTGTTTCAATAATTTCAACTGATGCTCACTTGCTTCAGCAATACTATCACGAATAGGAGCCACGCGTTTTTCCCAAACCTCTTTCTGTAAGTGTCCATTGTCAATTATATGAATGACACGCCGCAAATGTCTTACTTCAGAAGAGTCTACCTCTGTATCTTTCTGCAACGGTTGGTCTAGTCCTTCGTCACGATGTAGTTTATGAATCGGAGGCTCGTCATCAAGTACCACAAGACCAGCGCGACACATCAGGATGAGCACGAAGATATTCCAGTGCATGTTGAACTTGCCCTTTTCGCTGTGTTTATATCTGCGAGCCACATCAATTGGCACTTCAACTCGCCAATCCGAGAACTTCTGCGTTTTCCTAGAAAACATACGTTCCCATCGCTGCAAGCCAAATTTTGTACCTATTATGACTTTCCTATTCATGCGTTCTGCAAGTTCAATGTCTTTAGAAGTATAAATAGTCAAAGAAATGGAAGCTTCTCCATTACGCCCTCCACGGCCGACTTCTTGGTAAAAACGATCCAGAGTTTCTGGTACACAGGCGTGCACTATACATTTAATATCAGGCATATCAACGCCAAGACCAAAAGCGGAATTTGCTACAATTATATCTGTCTCTGCCGCAGCCCATTTGCGGATTATTCTTTGACGATCTTCTGGAGCCGTGTCTCCAGTCATAACATCTAAACGTTGATATCCGTCTTGTCTTAGCCGTTGACCCCAGTCTTCGGCATCTCTTATCTTAGTTGTATAAAGTATTAGCGGACGTGGTAGAAAATGGATGGCTTCAAATACATGCGCAACCTTTTCTTCTAGCGATTGGCATAGTGAAACCCAATATGTAGGTTCGGGTCGCACTTGAACTGCAGAAACCATATCGAATGGTCCTGGGTACCCGAATAGCGCCTCCAATGTATCCAGCGAGGATTGAGTTAGTGTTGCTGACATGAGCACGGTACGAAACTTCGGTGACGGACAGATGCGTAGTAAGGCACGACGTAAACCGGGGATTTCTTGAAATGAAGGACGGAAAGCATCCCCCCATTGTGAGACCATGTGTGCTTCGTCAATGATGAGAGCCTTAATAAATCCATGCTCTGCGGCCGAAAAGACCGGATTTCGCAATGGACCAAGCAAGCTCTCTGGTGAAGTGAAGACGATACGCTGAGTACCATCTAGCACACCGCGCCAAATTGCCTCGTTATTAGCTCTTATCTGCTCATCCATTCCACTGCGATAAGCTGTGGGATAGCATAATGCTTGGATTGCCCGTTCCTGATCTAGAGCGAGCGCAGTGGTTGGGACAATCACTAATGTGACTCCGCCGGATTCTCCATCTACAAATGGTATTTTACTCAAAATATGAGCACATAAGCTCTTCCCGGTACCCGTAGGTAAATTCACGACTAGAGTCGAACCTGGTGGTGCTGTTAATACGGCTCTAACAGCTTCCTTCTGTCCCTGACAAAGATAGTATGAGCAACCTAGAGAATGTATAAACGGGTCAGCAGGACAACTATCCAGATAACGGCGTTTTGTACCAGCGAATGCGACTGCTTCCGGTGGTTCATTGTTGGTCAATGGCAACCATTGAGGTCTCCACGCGTCGGCTTCAATAACAAACTTATCTGCTTGCTGTGTAATGACTCTTATTCCATGGCTCGCCCAGATTGCCTTACTTGGCCATCGATCATCCTGTGGAACAGAAATGCGTTGTATCTGTCCAGTGATTTCGGACTCGCATCGCAGGACATGGCGCACTAAGGACGCAAGATCAGATGGCACTGGCATCCCATTTCGAAATGACCCCAGCAACCGTTTGTAGGAGGGCGTCTTCACTTCCCCATAATCTATGTCTGCTGCCAGTGCTCCGCTTGATAAGTACTGGCGAATGAACTCGAACTCATCACGAACTTTCGTCATCGTCTTTATGCCTTGGCAAAAGGATTCCTGTTGGATATTACGAATAAACCAACAGCATCTAGTCTAACACTCGGTCGCTGAATTCCCACGATAAGCGCCTGATATAGCCTATGTTCCTCTTCAACTATAGTAGATATGTCGCGCCTTGACATTGATGTTTTTTCTAAACTTTGTCGATATCGGTAGTCAATTCCACACCGAAGTTGCTGCATCCGAATTTCAAGGTGGCTTTGTGCCTGTTGAGCGCATTTCTCACAGAAATTCTGGAAGTTATTGTCACTTCGAATGGTAGCCTCAGAGAACTCTCGGATAGTACGACACAATTCAGGCCAACGATCTGGAGCAATGATTTCGTCTAACGCTGATTGACGTTCTGTATTAATGCTATAATCCTTTCCACCCGCTTCCGCCTTACGGTATGGCCTCAGTAATATCTCCAGTAGATCTCGATTCGAAACTATCTCAATACTACTATCTATGTACAGAACTCTGCGCTCAGGTGGTAGCCATGCATCAGCACGACGTGACAAGGGGCGCCGGGAGTTTTCGGGCCAACCTCGGTCTTTCAATAGAGCTATCACCGGTTCAAGATCTGCCTCCAATACATAATCGAGTTCGAAAAAGACCAAGTCACTATCCAATTGGAAGTCTGGGACACATCGCCACATTGCGAAGGCTTGGCCGCGGTCGTCCCACAATAGGTATTTTGTCATAAAATCAATTAGAGGGTGTCCGATTCTTAGCAGGGATACATTTGGTATGCGGCAAGCTTCCTGACGTGAGAAACAAGCATATTTCGAGTTCAAGAATGGAATTTGTCTTGCCCATTCTGTTGGAATAAGACTATGGTCACTGGGCTGGTAGCGGACGAGTTTGCGTGCTTGAAATTTGCCATAGTCATCCCGGTCACCTGTTGAACGGAATTTTCGATCCAGGCGCAGAGCTTCGTACACCCATGCCTCAAAGGCCAGCCTAATTCCCTCTTCTTTATCGTCATATTCCGACAACTTACCACGGAAGTCAACGTACTCTTGATCCAATGCTTCAATCTCGTCAAGCGATGTCTGTACACGCAGAAGTTTGCGCTCCTTCCTAATACCTTCCTGAACCCATTGCAGTTGTGCAGTCAACCCATGCGCTCCTTCCAATAGCGCCTTCTCCTTTAGTATGGGCATGACTTTTTCAGTAAAGAACTGTAGGTCAGCAATGGATTCTGTAAAAATGTTGAAACCCCTCTCCAGAAGAAGGTACCAACTCTCTTGCAGCGAACAATCTGAGTCTTCACTTTCAGTGGAAGCAATAAATATCCGAGACTCAATCTCACGTGTTCTTCCAATGCGGTCAAACCGGCCAATTCGCTGTTCGAGACGATTTGGGTCCCATGGCAAATCAAAATGCACAAGTAAGTCCGCAAACTCTAGGTTCAATCCTTCTTCCCCACTTTTATCACAAACCAGTATCATAGGTCCATCATCAGAATAGAATCTCTGAAGCCCTTCCCGTCGGGATCCCTGGCTATCATCTATGAGGTGACTGACTAGTTGTTCTCGGCGCATCACTTTTGCTAGGCGTTCAGCGATTTTATGCCCAACCATTGTATTGCTTGTAAATATTACGCTTTTCGCTTGCTTGTTAGGTTGAAGTTTGAGGACAGTCACAAGCATGTCGAACTTATCGTCCTCCCCCGATCTATCAAGAACTGCTGCGAGCATGGCGTGTAGAACGTCCTCCTCGTTTCTGAAAAGGGGTAAACCGGTCAATATATAGGTATTAGCCTTTCCTAGGTATTGTTCATATCGTGCCAATTCTTTTTTGCCAGCCAGTCGCGCCTCTATTGCCCATATGAGCACTTCTACACATGTGCTAAAGCTTTCAATAAATACTATCAACACGCTCGTGAGGCACTCTCTTAATACGTCCTGATCATGTCCTTCCGCAAGAGATACGACTCCTGCGGCGGTCTCTCGCCATTCTTCTAGAAGATTTGCAAGTCTAGATAAGCGTGATTCATCGTAACCCCATTCCTTGCGCCACGGCGGATGCTTTGGATCATTTGCGCGAGTTCCGAGGATGCCCTTAGGAAGCGACGAACGTGAACTACGTAGCATTCTTCGATATATTCGATGCGTCTCACATATATAGATCCTAAGAGTGCGAATAAGCGAATCTACTTCCTCCTGGTCGTACTCCTCAGCATCGCAGTGATTCTCCAACTCATTGACTTTCTGTAAGACCCATGAATCAGTGCAAAATAACGCACGCAATGTGCTAAGACACCGTCTGAGCGGAGCAATAGGTGTGCCTTCGGTAAAAACCAGGAGTAACTCACCTATTGGTTGGCGATCTGTTACACGTTTTCTAAATGCTTCAATATCGCTAAGTCGATAATATGTCGGCTCAAGTAAGTGGAGCATGGCAAGAAAATCCTGCTCATTATGCAGCGCAGGAGTTGCTGAAAGAAGCAGTAGTCTAGGAGCACTATGCGCGAAGTGACAGCACTTCTCCCAGAGCAGAATATTGTCTGGGGAACGTGCTGCGCGAGCCACGTGGTGAGCTTCGTCAATCACAACAATATCGTACTTTTCTTTTATACTTATTTTTTTAATCCTGGCCATATCTGTAGTGCAGAGAGTAATATAACCATTACCCGAAGCGGATTCAACACCTAACCCGAACTTATCTTCCAATTCAAAAGCCCACTGCTGTTCAATGGCCTCTGGTACGATCACTAGTGCGTGTGCATCTCGATTGTCGAGGTAAGTTTGGCGCAGAATTATGCCTGCTTCGATTGTCTTACCTAGGCCGACCTCATCCGCCAAAAGGTATCGCTGCAACGGATCCTCGAGAACACGGCGCGCGACTTCAATCTGGTGCGGGTACAATCGAATACGTGATGATATAAGTCCAGTCAGGCCATGTGCAGCGGCTCTCTGTTGAATTATGGAATCCAGGAACAAAGACCTTTGGCGATGGAAAAAAGGTGTCTCCTGTTCCCTATAGATCAAGGTCTCGATGGGATCGACGGAGCTAGCCTGGCACCTAACGTATACAAGGTGTTCAGGTATGTATGCAGCTGTTCTCCGACGGAAGTCTATGTCATATTCGATACCTGTACCATCTTTGGTTCGCCAGTGTTGGGTGATACGTCCCATTTCCCAGGACGATTCATATTCGTCAGTGACATAGCAGCGAGTTTGAGCCGAAGGGAAAATTCGTTTGACGAGTGCGATATTGTATTCCTGGACTTCCTTGTTTTTCATATGATCGTATATGGACCGGAACCACTCTACCTTGGCTCTGTTATTCTTTATTTCAATCAACTTACCAATACCCAGAGTGCAACCCTGAATAGTGACAAAACATCCAATAGGTAGTTCTTTGGCAGGTTCAGCCATCTTACCGGTGTCGGCCATTGATCAGTCCCTTAATAATATTTAGCACCTTCTAATAGGTTTCTCAAAGCTGTTATTTACAGCAATTTGTCGAGTCAATTGAGGGGATGTTCTGTAACATTTTTTGACAGGCATGAAATCGATCTAGTAATCTCATGCCAGCTTAGACACTGATGCTGGACTCTTTCACTATTGAATAGAGATAACAAATTGATCCTAGTCTACTACGACCATCCATTGAAATCAACTCTTTTTTACAATGGGGTAATGTGAAGTGCCAAATCTTTCGATAGTTAATCGTCGGTGAAAATGGAATACTTATAGTGCAAAGGTCAATTGAAATTATATGGCATACTCCTGCTCCCGATAATATTCACCAGAAACAATTCTTTTCAGAGTTCGGCGCTGTTACTCTGGAAGTCCACGGTGTTCCCCCCTTGTGGAGAATCATCTGTCGTCCGGTTATTCTCGCCTTCGGACTTGGTCTTCGTCACGCTCCCAGGACAGCCACACACCAAGGCGTCCCATCAGAAAAATCACCGCAGCCATAACCACGCCTCAGCCGAAGGCGCGGAAGTAACCCTTAACAAGCTCCGCCAAAAAGTCACTAAAAATGATAAAACCCGTGCAGGACGATGAAAACTTCATGCCAGCTGGGGAAGGGGCTCAAAATCGAATTCTAGGGCTTACGGAAGCTGCTGGTGAACATTAATGACGTCTTTGATAGGCTTTTGACTTTTGCAGACCATATAGGGGTTGATGTAGGAAGAACATGAATCGATAAGGATTTACCTCCCAACAAGCCTACGTGGACTGCCCGATGTTTGTTCAATGCTGCACCGAAAAGTCGTATCTGCTGATATCACTACTGCTGGTTTTGGCATATCAACCCTAACTTGCGAAAAGAAAGAATGAGGGGATTAACCTTGCGCTACGTGGTATTTGAACATACTTGACTATTTAGTGTATAATTCGGCCAATAATTGCAGCTCTATAAAAACAAATGAACGATTTACAAATCAGAACCAGCTTTCATCAGAAGTGCTTACGTAAGCACCATTGCAACTCGTCAACCCTTGTGGTCGACGAATTAGGATTGCGCCATGGCAAGTGTAGAGCAGATATTGCAGTTATTAACGGTCACCTCATCGGATACGAAATAAAGAGTGATGTAGATTCTTTGCGCAGATTAAATGACCAGATAGACAGTTATAACGCTGTATTCGACCGCGTTTCTGCTGTTGTGGCTGAGTGCCACCTTAGCGAAGCACTAGCGAAACTTCCCGGATGGTGGGGAGTGATATCTGTGCTAGAAGGTCAGCGTGGGGCGATGCATTTTAAAACTATAAGACGCTCAAAGCAGAACACACAGGTAGATGACTATGTAGTCGCTCAACTATTATGGAGAAACGAAGCTCAAGAGATTCTTGCCAACTTAGGGATTCGTGGAAAACAGTTACGAGAGAAACGTGCAAATCTATATAGTTGCATTGTTAGCAAGCTGGATTCATCTGAACTACGAACAACAATTAGAAAATACCTTATGCAACGGACAAATTGGCGACATCCTGCACTACTTTCTCCAAGTGATGGTTTGTTCCAACCCAGCGCCATGTCGTAAGACGCCCGGTCGATTCCGTGCCCTGCGTACAGCCATGAATATATTTGTCGCCTTCTGAGAACGTTGTACCGCTATAGTACCCAGACGAGACAACTGCTTGACATAGTTCACGATATTGACCATATCCATAATCGCGCACATTGGAGCCTTTTAGTATTAGCCAGTGATCTTCAATTGTATATCTAATGGTAGCTGATGGTTTGGCTAATCGCGGGTCAATCAGTAAGACATCCGGATGATTAATCCCATAATCACCAAAGGTCGGAATCCGAATTCCCGAAACGATCAATCGCCTTCTAAGGGACTTATAAAGCCTCCACTCGTTTCGCGGAATAATTGATGCCCCTAGTTTCAATCCACCCATGGACTGGGGAAATGACGTGCCAATCAGCGCGAATGAACGCCACTCGTTAAGGTGCGGGAGTTTTCCAATGATTGTCTCCAATAACTTCCCAAAGCTATCAATTGGCTCGAAGTTTGGTGCTCCCATATCAAGAATTAAATCACATTCGTCAATGCCAACGCTATATTGTTGAATAAGTGTTCCCAAGGAAGTTGCTAAATCAGGCTTTGTCGCCTCCTCGATGCTAATTCTAATGCAAAGCCCACGCATATCAGTGGCGACAATTGCCTTAATTTCATTCTGACAGGCATAGTCTTGTTTAAGATCGATCACTGGGATTGCCAATACACCTTTCAACCTTAAACCTTCAAAAACGAATGCAAATGGATGCTGCCCACTATTCATACGCTCTGAGGATCCGATAAGATGCATATCTACTAAACAATGCCTACCCCACTTATCCTTTACCCTCTTAGCAAACTTTGACAAGTGCTCATCAATTGATTTTGAGTTCGTACCGCTTTCGAAATCGTACCCTATCTCAGGAATCTCTATTAAAGGTACTATAGATACTTGAGCATTCGATGACAGTCGAAACAATGCTTGATATTCTCCCTGCTTCCATCTAAGGCAAGGGACATATTGTCTTGAACTAAAACTCATTGCCACACCTCCTTCCTCATCTGCCGAAACCAGCCTTAGGGAAATGTTTCCTAACCTCACCTTGCCCAACAAGATCATTCAGCATTATATAATTATTAGCCTCGCGCCTTATCCGACCTGCCACGATAGCAGGATGGATATTTAGGCTCTTAGCTGTCTCTATTACCACTTCCGGTGTCCTAATATATCGAGCTAATTCACAATCCCATTTCCCCTCTGGAATAAGGGCTTCTCCAGCCAAATAATTCGCTTCGTCTTCTAATCTTTTTATTGAGCTATCTGTACTGATACTATCCAAATCATCGAAGATGCCCTCTAATTTACTCTTGCGCAGATGTTTTATGATATGAAATAACTCATGAAACAACACGAACCAGAAATTGTCTAAACGATCGTATCGCAACGTTAGCCCTATCACTTGCCCCTTGTCATGAAGCAACGCTGCTCCGTCTAGATACGTATTTACTAGATGAGGCTCGACCACAAATGCAATACCAACTTCTGCCAATTTTTCCTTGGCACGTAGTGGGCCATTGTCCTTCCTGCTTTCCTTGGCAAGTTCTGCAATCCATTGAGAATCAATCAATCCGTCTTCATACCGATGTCCAAGCTCTGCTTTGCTCGCTAAATATAGAATTCTACATTCCCAAGCCAATAGAGCATAGTCATCAACGATTGAACCAGCTCTAACCTGTTTCCGATGTAATGCTCTTGCCGGCGTACGAATAACACTTTTAACGAAACTACTCACCAGCGTGTCTGCTCCCGCCAAGGCCTCAGACAATGACCCCGAAAAGCCCTCAAACCATTGACGTCTATACATCTCTTTCACAGGAAATTTGCTCCAGTCAAGACCACCTGCGCTTACGATTTCTGTAGTTGAAGGCTTGGTCTTGAGTTCTGCAATCTCAGTAATATTGAGCTTCAACGCTTCTGCAATCTCACTGAGGCGGCGCAAACTTGCAGACGCATACTCCTCCGCTTCATATCTCTGAATCTGCTGCTCCTTAAGTCCGGCAAGTTCGGCTAGATCGCGTTGCGACAACCCATGAGCAATTCTCGCGCGGACAAGGATATTCGGTAGCTCTCTTAAATTCGAAGCCTTAAGCGTTGTTATTTTCCCCGCGCGCAGAAGCTCATATTCCTTCAGTTGATTCGCTAGAGAACCCTCCTCACTTTTCAGAGCGTTCATTTCCGCTGCTGCAAGTATCTTCGAACCTACACGCTCTTCAACTTCCTTCGAGTTAAATTCTCTATGAGCTATTCGAAGCTTTTTGAGCTGTCGTTTTGTTATCAGATATTGCCGTTCGTTAGTGATCATTTCTCCCGCTCCTCTCTCCGACTATTGAAGTTGGATGCGTATTACCCCTTTTTCCTTTTCCGTATCTCGATCTGTTCGGAAGAAATCAACAAATATCTGGGATCCGTCGGCTTTTGCGCTAGAGGGGAAAAACTCCCCTCCGTACTTCAATTTCTGATTCCTTCGTCGATCATCAAAATCTAAAAGAGTAGGATCGAGCTTGATTGGGTCGACCCCCTTCGGATCCCAACATGCGTCAAAATCCCCAGGTACTGGTTTATCTGTCACATAGCTGCCATCCAAGTAGACAACAGTACACCCGGCAGACTTCAAAGCCTCACATCCCAATAAAAAACCTCTATATAAAGCTTTGCGCCCTTCATTGGTCGCAAATCGATGCTCAATATCACTTAAAGTCGCATCATGTATGCCGGGAGGCAGAACCTTCCAGGGAGCACCGATATCTACCAATTTTGGTATCACAACACAACAATATCATTGTGTTAATAATTTGTCAAGAGGGTTAACCAACGATGTTGTTGTATTCTAAACGGTAGGCAGCAGCCAACCACGATTTAACTAAATCCGGCCTGGTATGCCCTGCGGTATGATGTCGTCAAGTTTATATCGATAATATGAAACGAAGATCTTAGAGGTTGTAGATGGTTTTGAGGTAGGGTTCTTAATGGCTCCTTGTGAGATGCCTGGTCATAGTACAAGTAAATCAGACATTCTGGTCACCGACATGAAGTGTTGCAGAACCGTGTCCATAACTTACATAGTGCGATAATTTGAGGCTTAACATGATTGCTTAGACCTGGTTTTGGCGGACTAAGGTGGCGAAATCAAAATCATGGTGTCGGTGTAGATTCGAAAGACCGACTCCTTAGATCTTAATCACGGTGTTGTATCTATATACCGCTACATGATTGCAGATTTCAGACGTGCCCAGACCTAGAATCATTGCATGATTGCCCTGAGTGAGTGTGGGTACAAATGGGAGTCTTTTTACCTTCTGACCAAGGTGTTCGACGTTTAGACTAACCTGCCTGCAAAAGCCACAGTTTTCTGATCGGGCCGAACCTAAGGAAGAAATAGTTCAGAAATTCATTGTGTTGGTTGTGGCAAGTCGTAATGATTTCATAGTAATTCCACCCAGACTTACTATTTAGTAATGGTATAGTTAGTAATGGTATAGCAGGAATCACAGTTGAAGTGCTCCTAGATCGAATAAATGAAATACAACTCCAATCGCAAGGTGGTTTGTGACTCTACTTAAGCAGGAATCCACCATCTATGACGAGAACGTGGCCCGTTATGAAATCTGCCTTTGACGAAAGTAGGAAGGCGACAGCACTAGCAACCTCTTCCGGTTGTCCTAGTCGACTAAGGGGTGTAGCACTGACTGCGAGGTCTACAAATTCCCGCGGTGAGTTGCTGGTGAGATCAGTGTCTATATGCCCTGGAGCAACAGCATTGACAGTAATGTGAGGTGCGAATTCCTTCGCAAAGGACTTAGTTATGGCGATGATTCCCGCCTTAGCCGCCCCGTAGGCAGGCACTTTCGAACCAGTGATACCATAAATGGAAGCTACGTTCACGATTCTTCCTTGCCCGCGCTTTAGCATATCAGGGGCAAAAGCCCGAATACAATTAACGGCACCTTTAAGATTGACATCGATCATCCGCTGCCAATCATGCTCCACCATATCAGCCCAGAATGATCGTGTTAATATCCCGGCATTATTCACCAGAAGATCAACATGTCCGAATTCAGAGAAACTCTTTTCCCGAAGTTTGATAATTTCCCTGTAATCAGACACATCTGCCTGGATCCTTATCGCTTTCCTTCCACTTGTCTTTATTTCTTGGACAACTTGTTCAGCTGCACTTTCTGAATTAAGATAGTTCACGACTACGTTCGCACCTTCACGGGCCAAAACTAGTGCCACTGCCTTCCCTATACCCCTGCTTGCACCCGTAACAACTGCCACCTTATTTTGTAGCCCAAGATTCATGTTTGTCCTCCCATCTCGACCAATATAACTCGGATTACAGCATCTACTTGCTTGAGAGTCGTCGACTGACTATGCCAGCTGCGGCAAAGCTCCAAATGGCTGCCGCCACGGAAGCTACTACCCCCGTTAGTATTTCGCTCATCCCCAGAAGCCGGTAGCTCACCCATATTGCCAACGCAAATACAATACCAAGCATGATGCATGTAGTCCATTTAAATAAAGTGAAAATTGGGGCGTTTCTTTTTATCAATGCTCCTAAGCGTTCGCTTTCAGACTGTTCTAGTGTCTTAACCCTCTGCTCAAGTTGGTCTCTCTGTTGCATCAACTGATGAATATGGCTCCAACCTAACCGCGTGGTAACGTAGGAAAGAGCAAGAAGGCAGTCTCTAGTTGGCCAGGACCTAATGTCCGTGTCCCCAAAATGGAAACATCCTCTTTCCGGTTCGTAAGACCGAAGCAAGCTTTGTATGCCCTTCTGCATGGGACTGATGTCAAAATCAGTTCCGTGGCGAATCAAGGCTATCAATGCGTAAGGAGTACCGAAACGATTGACAGTATGCTCACTGGGCCTTTCCATGGAATCTCCCCATGAACCGTCTTCACGCTGGCAATTTACCAGATAGGCAACTGACTGACGAAGCTGATCCTCTCCGATCAACCCCGACTCTTCTAGGGCCCACAAAGCCATCGCGGTCTGCGCCGGTCTTGAAGTACTTCCTTTGAACTGCCCCCAACCACCATCCCCATTGCGAATTCCCAATAGCCAAGTAGTCACCTCTTTTATAGCATTACTTGTCTCTCGTTTCTTCTGTTCGGGAAGATGGCTAGCGGCTTCATGCAACGCGAGTACTGCAAAACTTGTACTGCTTACATAGCACTTATCCTCTGTGCCTGTAAAACGCCATGCTTCTCCTTGCCCCCGAGACTTCAGCAGCCAGTCGACAGCCCGTATTAAAGCTTCAATCACTTTCGTATCATGATACTGTTCAACCAGATGTGAGATCGCGCATACGAACAAAGCAGTAGAATCTGTCACAGACAGATCCTTCTGTTTAACAGTTGGGTTACCCCCATCGTAATTTTGATTCTTTATCAGATAGTCCAACGCACGCTGAATATATTGTTGATTCAGATGCTCACCACTCTCAGCCAAAGCCCATAACAAACCAGCTGTTGTCCAAGCACAACTCGGTGTACCTTCATCATCAGTGGGGAAACCACCATCTTTGTTTTGCCAGCGAGATGGCCACTGCCGAACCTTTAGAACCACATCTTCAAGTGGACCCAAACTATGCCTAACCTCTCTATCCGAACGTCTCTTCAAATTTGGGGTCAAATGCTGGAGAGTTAATCACACAGTACTTTACATCACCTTCTATAGCATGCCAAGTTCCTGCAGGAATGAAAACCGCATCACCTACGGATACTTCAGAGCTCTCATCTCCAACAAATACATTGGCCCGTCCCTGAAGAATGTAGTATCCTCTGTCACTAACTGAACTTCGGACTTTTCCATGAAGCCCACGAAGAGCCACTACCGCAAGGCTGAAGCCCTTTGAGGTCTCTTTTGTTACATAATTGCTGATACTCATGTTTCCAGCTTCTCGTATTCGCGCTTCTCCAATTCTGATAATCATACTAACCTCCCTTAATGGTCGACCACATTCAATTCTCAACCACCTTTAAATGATAATTGGAATACCGCAGTTGGAACACGTATTTAGTTTCTTACTATGCAAGATGCTTTTTCATCCAGGATTAAGGTTGAACCGCTATTAACTGTCCTACCTGGATAGATGACATGGCCTGCTGCTATCCGTACTTCGTGACCGATGCCGCTGCCCAGCAGAAAGTACCCTGTTTTCTCTAGTTTACCACGATGCATTGTGCTGACCATCTCTCCGCCAAGTCTTTCATCCGTAACCTCATGGCCACGAAGATTTCTGTCTGCAAACCATATCCCATCTCCTATGAAACAATTGCGTCCAATTATACTAAAGCGCACGATGCTATTTAGAATCGTATTGTCCATCACACACGACATCATCGCTGAAGTCCGAAATGGCAGCGTGCAATTGTGCCCAATCACGGAATTGCGAACATTGCAGCCTTGGCCAATATAGGCTTTGTTGCCAATGACAGATGATGCAATTACAGCTCCGGGTTCAATTATAGTCTCATCTCCTATCACAGTTGGGCCGAGTATGATAGCGGAGGGGTCGATTTGACAGTTCTTGCCTATCCTTACCAATTTCGAGCAACTCAGTGGTCGTCTTCCCTCCAACAAAGCAGCACCAAGAATACCAAGTCGGAACAGGCGCTTCTTCCGCATCTCGAAGCTAAGAGTTTGCGCTCTAACAAAGATACCACACAGAACATTAGCAAAAAGCAAATGCACCCAACTTTCTATACTCATAAAAGACTTCGATGGAACGAAAAGCCGAATCGGGGCAAAATCCAACGTCCGCGGTAAAGCAAACTCTGCGAACAGTCCTTTTCTGAGCCAGCGTTCTTTCGTCGGGATACTAAGATACCACATCTGCTGTGCTTTGAGGCTGACCTTAATTGGAGTAACATTCTGAGCGTAACCTCGAGGGTAATAGAATAGATCAGCAACATATAGATTGTCGTTCTTTTTTATGCCTGTTTGAAGGCGAAGAGCGTGTTCTATGATAAAGGCGTCATCAATAGAAAAGGCCACCTGCGAAGGACTATTGAGTATACGTGCATTATCTATGAAGCTCCTCACTAACTCTTTGTCGAACAGAAGATTATCGCGATACACGACCATTTCTTCCGTTTCTCCACGAAGCTCACTTAAACTAGATACGCGCAATTCGTGTCGAATTGGAAGAAATGACATGGCTTGCCTCTGACGCTCTCGAAGCGGCTCGTTGAGTATGGGCAAATCGCAGGCAACTTCGCCGAAAGGCTCGATGATTCCCGTATCCGTAATTGCAACCTTTTTCATATCGGTATACTATTCTACGAGTTGATGAAGGCTCACATTATATAGGTATTTGTCCCCAAAAATCAAGCGCATTCGAGTCATGGGACTATGCAATGAGTTTAGCCATTGAAGTAACAATATACATCTGATATAATCTCAACAATTTCTCGAACACAGTTCTCAGACATCCAATATGTCAAAGAAAACCATCCTTTTTATTGAACCCCCTGTTGATTACCCGATACCTATTAACTTCACTGGCGTCAATCTGGGTTTACTGTCCCTAGCTAGCTACATAAGACAGCAGCATGGGTCGGATGTTGTCTTGTACTACCAATCTGCTCAGATGCTCAGGACATTGGGAGAGGATTTATCGATACAAAGAATACTGGACGAACTGCGGCCCGACGTCGTCTGCATTACAAGTATAACCGCGTCGTCATACTACGCGACGCAAATTGCAGGTAGAGCGAAAGAGTTCGGCAGTCTCGTTATATTTGGCGGCATTTATGCATCTTTGAACGCCACCGAGATTATGAACGAATGCTCTGACATCGACATAGTTGTACACGGTGAAGGTGAAGGCGCATTATCTGACTTGATAAGCACGCTCGAAAACAGACATGATTGGCACAACGTACCCGGCATCACCTTTAGATCAGGTCACCGCGTGATCACTACCCAAAAACGAAGCCTCCTGGATATCAGCCGGTTGCCTAGCCCTGCATGGGATGTCCTGCCTATTAATGTGTGTCGCAAGCTAGAATTGTCAGCAACTTTAGAAACCGCGCGAGGCTGTCCTTTTGAATGCGTCTTTTGTACACTGACCGATCCGAGGATGTGGACAAGAACATTAAGGGAGAAGGAACCGTCCCAAATCATCTCTGAATTAAGGGGTGCCAAATCTATCGGCTTTGATAAGATAGAGATTGCTGATCCAACGTTTGGAATCAATAGGCAGCGCACACTCTTCCTTTGTAAAGAAATGCGCAAGGCGCATTTGGGCCTTAGATTGAGGGTTGAAACGAGAATAGATATTTTGGATCACGAGATGCTAGAAGCTATGATAGCTGCAGGTGTAGACAGCATTATAATTGGTGTTGAAGCAATTGAGCCCAGAAGCCTCACTGCTATGCGGAAAACTAAAAATGCAGTGGAGTGGAAGCTTAGAACTCTCAATGTTCTTGAGCAGATAGCTAAGAAGGGCATTACAGTGCATCCGGTATTCATGCTTGGGTGGCCAGGGCAGAGAGATGACGATTTGCGTATTCTCACAGAATTCTGCACCCAAACTCTTGGATTCGGCAACGGTGTAAAACCTTTCGTTGCGTTCGCTACACCTCATCCTGGGAGTGTTTTATGGCGAACCAGGAATCGAATCGGTTTGAAGTTAGTGACTAGCGATTTGAAGAAGTACATACACTTATACCCGGTTGCTATTCCTGAAAGCTTGGGGCCCAATGCTCTGCAATTGCTCATCA
>Ga0209777_10002703_pt1 | contig 22923 bp, 29 predicted proteins | sample FrelakmetHBP12HB_FD_187147 | JGI IMG/M metagenome (GOLD analysis project Ga0209777, IMG submission 187147) | Freshwater lake sediment microbial communities from the University of Notre Dame, USA, for methane emissions studies -HBP12 HB (SPAdes)... | ecosystem: Environmental > Aquatic >...
GGAACCACCGGTATACGAGTCGCTGCCACTGGTGACAGCGAGCTGGACACCAATGTTGAGGTTGTTGGTGTTATGATTGGTGGGGTAGTTGGAGTTACTGTCACAGTTACGTATATGATCTGTGGGGTTGGTGTAACAACGGAATTTTGATTTCCACCGACACACCCGGCAGTTATTATTACTGCAACCAGTAAAACGATAAAAAGAAGGTTTTTCATATTTCACCCCTTTCGCTTGAGTGATGATATATTTTTTCAAGTGGGTAGATGTGCCCGAATTGCAAACACTTGTTGGGGATAACCTGTCACCTATAAGACGGCGTAATACCCATTTGGATAGAATACTTGATAATGTCCATTGTCATTAAAGTATTTCCCGCCGGGATACCTAGATTGCCAATCTAGGTTCAGCCAATATTCGGTATTTCCTTGGGTGTTTTTGAACTCATGATAATTTATTGACTGACATTTATAACGAGTACAGATATAGTCCGCCATCTGTTGAACTTCTGCCTTGTTTTGAGTTAGGTACACTTCTGCATATGCGTGACCAACTCCATTTGCGTCACTTGCTGTTACTACTCTGGTGCTACCACCAATTGATTGAATCACAGCAGCGTTTAGAATCGCATAGTCAAGGCAATTCCCCTTTAGACCATTTTTGATTGAATCGCTTGCCGGTGTATAATAATTAAATGTTGGGGGGTCGCTAACGTATGTCCATTGGTTAAATATTGATTCCCAAACATCGCATATTTGATTGATACTATAATCTCCAGAGCTGGATTTTTGAACTTGCTGTATTGCAAAATTATGTACAATTGAACTTTTCCAGTCAATTGCCTGAGCAGTTGACTCCGCACGAGTAGCGTATTGAGAGGGGGTTGTTCCTACTGGTTGAATGTATCGTATTGTTGGTATTGGTGAAACAGATTGAAGAGGTCCTAATGTCGTAACACCTAATGTCGCAACATCTATATTTTCACATTTTTGGTGGGGGTCATAATTAGTTCCAGCGTATTTTTCAATGCATAATTGGTAATCGGATTTCGTAAGAGAACTCGTAGGAGTAGACGTAGGAACCACATACGCAGATGTTGAAGGTACTTGAGTTATTGTCACATTTTGAGATGGTGATGAATGAAAACCTGCAATCATGCCAGCGATAAATGCACTTATTATTATCAGTACTACAATAAATCCTATGGCCGTGCAGAAATAAATCAAGATATTTTTTAAAAAATTCTTGTTCTTAGGTTTTCTCTCATCTGATACATTATTTTCAGTTTTTGTATCCAATTTCTTTTCTCCAATATTTTTTGTTTCATCTGATTTTTTTAAAAATGAACTAATATCCGCGCCGCAGTCCGGACAAAATTTTACCTTTTCTGTTATATCCTTACCACAGTTTGGACAAAAACTTGGCATCGAAGTTCACGAATTTCATTATATTACAAGACCTTAAAATAATTGTCTAAAAATTTTCTTTTTTATAGTCTGTTCCTGAAGCCCCATATACGCGTTCTGTGGCACGTTCTCCCGTGTGAGGGGATAAACTATGCCTCGGATAAAAAAAGGGGACGGAGGGGGGTTGGGGTTTTTTTCAAGTCCGCCATATTATTATGTTCGGGGCATATGAGACTGAAATTGTGTCCTTCGCTGGATTATATTTATAAGTAAATTTTAACCCGTCCTGCTTCGTTACAGTATATTCATTCTGCCCGGTTTTAACCCATGTACTTTTTACGTTATTTCCACTAGGAACTTCGAGAAGATATGTTCCATTTTCCGAAAATGTTGTGCGATATCCCGGTTCCATCTGTTCCCAGACACCAACTATCGGTTCAATTGATGAATTAGATATAGCGGTTGGTTTAGGAGTGAGTGTTGTTAGAATAGTGGGTTCTGGTTTAGATTTATCCCCATATTGTTGCAGGAGTTGAGTCGCGGTCTTGGTTTTAGCATTCGCACTCTTCGCATAAGCAGTTCCCGCCCGGATATGGTTTAGGGCAATTGTGGTTTGTCCATTGTTATATTCATTTCCTGCGGTTACCAAATTGTCAGCCGCATTTTTATCATCAGAAATAGCTGAAAGCCACATATCTTTTGTAGGTTGTAATTCTGAAGAAACACGAAGTGGGGTTAATTCATTTATTGCATCAGTGCAAGTTGAACTCTCATCCTTTGCCACGAGATACATTGATTCTATATCATAGGAACCAGCGGCATAAGAGAGTTGGTCTTCTTCAAATGAAATATCGTTGGCATATTTCAACGACTTGGAAAGGAATAATTGGTCATCAGCACTCTGTCCATTTGCTTTTTCGATTATACCTATAAGAACTGCAACGCCAACAAGTATTAAAAAAATAAAAATTACTATAACAACCCCGCCAACTATAATATTTGCTTTTTTAGTACCGCTGGTTTGCGGAGGTTTGAGTGGCTGTTTATTCACAGGCTCATCTATTATAGATGAGGGTTCTACAACCGAGGGTACAACAACAGGTTGAGGTGGTTGTTCTACCGGTTCATCTAATCTCGTAAGACCTGTCCCACACTTTGGACATGCAAAGGTTCCAATATCATAATTTGGCGTGCCGCACTTCGGGCAATAGTTGATAGCGATGGTTGTTGATGCTGAAACTGTCTTCTTTTTGACAGTCCATGACCACTCCCACGAATCAGGTCCGGTGTCCACTCCCAAACACATCACTGCGACACCCAAGGTGACTCCAAAAGGGGTTATCCATGGCCACCCTGTAAACAGGTCGAAAAATGAGACAATAAAAATGAGTGCCGCTAAATGTATTCTCTTCATCCATTGAATGATATTTTTTAAAGCTGATAAAATATTCTATGGTGGGCTCCCTTGATTGATTGCCTGATATTCCGGTTGAATCTCTGCCGGATGGGTAAATCCCTACACAAAGGAAAAAGAGGGTTGTATGCCTCGTCATGGTTTCTTTTTGACGAGGTTTAATGCCAATATGCCGGGTTGGTTGAGGTTTATGCTCAGGACTTCTTTCTCCTTCAGATGCACCAGAGCCGACGGCGGGTCGTAATTGTGCTTCTTGCACGCCTCCAGGATGATATCACGGAGTTTCATAGCTTCTTCGGTCTGATAGAGCCTAACCCGTAATAGGCATTGGCTTCCGCCATAATTGCTGCAACACTTCTCCCGGACTGCTTCTGTGTTAAACGAACCGGCTCCTCCGTGATGGGTTTTTCCTCTTCGTATCCGGGGTTGCTCCCTTTCCGGTCGATGTTGGCACAAATACCCCGGCGATATTGTTGCTCCGTCCGGCACAACTTTCCGACGACCGGCACGCGCTTGTTAATCGTCACGCTATTCACCGCGGAACAAATTCCATGCCGAGTCTTTCCGCAATATCCGCAGTTTTAACGATAGGCCGTATCTCTACAATTTCATTGTCTATCGACAAGCCGAATCCGTTAATATCGGCTTTTTGGATGAAATTGGAAAGCCTTTTATCGAAAGATGCCGACGGGAGCGCCCTTATATCCGGCATGAGTGACGGGTCACACTGTTTTATCATGCCGAGCTGTTCTGAGAGCACTACAATGCCCATTTCCGGTTTCCAGTTCATCACCATTAGGGCAAGCTCACCAGCTAACATGCTGCCGTATTCATCGAGGTTCTGGGCGATTTTCTGGATACCGTTTAATACATACGTAATGCGGACGTTTTCTGTGCCCTCGGACGTTGTGTACTGTTGCACATATAATTTTCTGATGCGGAGATACCGGGACACGGATTGCAATTTGTAATAATCCTCCGGATATTTCAAGCGATACACTTTTGGCATTTCTGCCGGCTGGGTTGTTGTTGTTTTTGTTGACATGTTTTCTCTCCTTAAATTGTGGTGTTCGACTTTTTCTGCTGCTGTTACAATTTGGGACAATTCTTTCGGACTTTGGCACAGTTTTACACGTTCCCAACCTCCGTGAATCGTGGGATTTTGGAATGGCCGAACGGCAACCTGATGTTGGTTCTGGTCGGATACACCCCATCACGGATAATGGGGGTACGGAACATCTCGCCGGAACCATGACCCTTGTCATACGCGATATAGAGCGCGATTGCGACAGCGAGAACCATATCGTCATGTCCTCTTACGGCATCGTATGAAACGTGCCCGGACTCATTGACCTTGAGCTCGAAGTCTTGCAATTCCTCAACAAATTCCTCAGCCGTGGGGAGTTGCCTCGCTATCTTCAGTTGCCCGGCTTCAAGTTCGACGCGCAACCGGGACACGAGGTCACGCTTGGGAATACGGATGATGTGCCCCTCTCTTATGACCTGAGACCCCCCGGTGATGAGGACACCCACAAGAGACCCCTGATACATGCTTTTCAGGATATCATAGACGGGAGTCCCCACAGATGTGTAATCGATGGCGAGGGTGGGGAGCATCCCCCCACATAGATGCCCGACACGAGCGCACACTTTAACAACAAGCGCACATTGGTCAGGATATGACATCTTTTGAGGGAGTTTTTCGAGGTGACGGAGCCTGAATACCGGGGGAACATTGACCCTCTCGATGATTGCGAGTCCTGAGTAGTCACTCGACTGTGCGAGGTCAAGCCCTGCATAGAACGTCATCCCTGCACTTCCTTGCCATTCGGGTCCGTGATGGTGCTCTCTACCATTAAGGAGGGGAACAGTGGCAGGAAATCATCAGAGAACGCACCGGCGATGACATCGTATGAGAAGACCCCGGCGGCGTTGTCGGAAAATTTACACTCATATTCCTGTGCGTAAGCCCACTCGCCTAGAGACCGGCGCTCCTGTTCAAGGAAGGACTTGCTTATCCTCGGACACTCTGATGCAGGAACCTCGTACCTGAAATAGTCCGTCCCGCCTTGAGTCCATGCCTCAAAAAATGCGCCTCTCTTACCCCACGGTGTCGAGAGCATGAGGAGACGACCATTCGATGTGGCAAGCATCGGTGTGAGCCCGGCGATGAGGGTGTCGTCAATCCTGGCTGCTTCGTCGCATACGATGAGTGCGACATTACTATATCCGCGAATTGTGCCCTCGCTCCCCGGTAGTGAAATGCACCTCGACCCATTCGACAAGGTGAAGCTTGTCTTCATATCCTCGACCTTTGGCATATCCGGTAATCGTGCGAGGAGCCCGGCGATGATTCGGAACAATTCCCCGGATTGCCTCAGCGAGGGAGATATCACGAGAACTAACGACGAGGGATAAAAGATGCACCTATGGAGAGCCAAGATAGATGCACACGTCGATTTCCCGGATTGCCTTGAGCAATTCATGAGGATGCGTTTTGAGGGGTGTTTTAGGGCATTTCCTTGCCATTCGTCCGGAGTTATACCTAATACGTCAATCGACCACTTGACCGGGTCAAGAGCGTGCAATAAATCGATTGCTTCTTTAGTCATGGAGACCCCCCATAATTATATAAAATCAAAAAAATCCCCATTTTGCGCTTCGTTTGGTGAAAAGTTGGTGAAATGGACTGGAATGCACCATCCCAATCCAAAATAGACTTTGTTTTAATTAAGATTAACAAGGATGTCATTTCCCACCCTCATTCAACATTTTTATCGAGGAGAGCCCCTCTATAATTCGTGCCCTTGCATCCGGGAAATCCTCAGTACTCGTCAATATTATCGACCTTATTTCGACCCATTGCGGCGAGAGAAGTATATTTACAGTCGGAGCGGTCTTGAGTTTCCCCATCACTTCGAGGAGCGTTTTATCTAAGTTGGCGGCAGTATTTATCGCCGCTAGGCGTGTCCGGTCGTCCCTTGACACCTTAGCGTCCTTGAGGGTCTGGATGGCTTCTCCGAGGAGTTTTTCCATAATTTCGAGCAGTTTTGTGGCGTCGAGCCTCTCGTGTGCCATGGCAGCTTTCGTTATTTTCTTCGAGATGTGCCCTGATGCCTTGTGTCGTCGGATAGCGGACTCTGTGACTCCATATTGCGCTGCTATGCGGCGATTTGGTGCGCCGGTTGCGAGCGCTTCGTTGATGGCATCCTGCTGTGGATGGGTGCAGACTGAGCATGGCTGAGGCATTCACAAACACCTCGGAATGTGGCGGGCATTATCCCCCTGTTGACCACCTTTTGACCAATACCCTCCGGGGCTATTATCCCTATTAACCACATTACACACACAACGAGAGAGAGAGAAGGGGATATTCGTGTTCATATATGCACACTTTTGGAAAATGGGGATAATAGGGGTAATAACGTCTAAAATCCACTGGATAAAAGGGGGGTAATTGGGGTGGATAATGGATGGTCGCATCATGACCGCACCCCAAACAAATGGATATTGTTGACACCGGGTGTACTTTCCTGAACATACTCAAGTCTCGGCTCCTTCGCCATCAGCCCGCCTCTGGGTTTTTGGAACGTCCCCTCCCTCCCGCGAAGTGCCCGGTAAACATCTTGTATGGACATCCCGGTCGCGGCGACAATTTCCTCCACCGTCTTCTTCTTTAGGGTTAAACAATCCCGAACCGTCGCTTCTTTACGTGTGAATGCAGGTGTTGAGCTGTCAATCATCGGTTTTGAGTATGTCAAGAATTTTTCAATTGCATCGAAGTCATCATCGGTGGTTGTGGTACGGTTGCACAAGAGAGCGTGTGCCTGCACGAGAGTGAGGTATCGTTTAAATTCTCGGATAGGGATGTCCTTATCAACCGTTTTATGAAGTTTCACATTCCGGGGTGTGATTGATGCCCATGCGGCATAGACAACATCCAGAGTCGGTTTGATATCCGGGTGGTCTTCTTGAATGAACGCACGTATCGCCGCCATCTGTTCCGGGGTGCGCCTCACTTCAAGTGTTAAGAACCGGGACTCATCCTGCCCGTCGTCGGTGTCGAGAACCACACTTTCCACAGAGGTTAATATCAGGGACACTCGTGCCGGGATAGTCAAGTCTTTTTTAAGGTGGTTAACGACAGTCCCACGAGTAACACCGGTGAACCACGAGGTCAACATATTCCGGTATAGCGACGCGGTCTCCGGTTCAAAGGTGGTGTCATCGCTAAACACGATGGTGTTAGGGTGCAGCTCTTCGGCATAGTACAGATACTTCATAGAGAATGTCTTGATGAGCCGGTCGCCAGGGTGAACGAACTGCATCGCCGCCTTCACCGAGTCGCTCTTACCTGCCTGTGTTGTGCCCATGATATGCAGGTGGATACCGTCTTTGGCGTTCATTACTCGCATGTTTGCGGCGGTAAAGAGTACCCCTTCGAGAATGTGAACGTCTCCAAGCCATATCTTCTCAAAGGTCTCTCTACAATATTTCAAAAACCCCCCGCTCTCGTATATCTTCTTGGCGACAGCTTCGTCTTCGCGTTTCTTTTGAAGTTGCTCGACGTTATCGTCAGACTTTCTGGAAGCTTCCCACTCTCTTAGTTTTTCCTCGTTATTCTTCGCTTCAATTTTTTTGAAATATTCTATCTTTTTTTCATATGACGTTCCCGCCGGGAAAAAATCCGGGTGAGCCTTATCATACGCTTCGATGGTATCACCGGTCAACAATATCCCTACCTCCATCCCCTATCGTGGAAGGAATAGGGCATTTTTGCCCTTTGTGGGGGTGTTGGTTTCCCTCATCGTCGAGCGCCTTATCAAACCGGTCGCCGGGCTCATTCCATGGGGTCTTGGCTCGCATGTCAATACCCCGGAAATTTTATACGCGACTCGTTCATGGCGACGCCTTTGAGGAGGCCTCTTGAAGAATCCACCGGCCATCAGCTAAGCACCGTCTCGCCACAATAGCGTGTAAGGGGCTGGTCTCCATGAGGAGGTTCAATGTTTTTTGGTCAATGATATAAACCGGAATTTTTGGGGGTAGTGAGGTCATAGCTCACCCCCCTGGAGGCGCGTTCTCCTGCACATCCTTTTTCTTTTCCAGTTCCTGCTCTAGCGCCATCGTAAGGATTTGGGACATGTTAAGACCCGCCGCCTTTGCCTTCATTTTGAGCTGGTAATCGAGCTGCAAGTTGGTTTGAGCGAACATCTGCCCCCGCACAATTCTTGGCATGCGCAAAGTATAGTAAAGATATAAATGAAAAAACGTCGTCTTTGAATTATCTCCGATTGGTTGTGATAAAATTGTCAAATGATAAAAATAACGTAATTAAAGGAATTAATGTTCCGCTTCCATCTGAGGTTTATTTCGAGATATTTGGACTTGTAGCATTACATCCAAACCGGTCGCACTTGTTTGAATGGGGAGGTGGGAATTTTTTATTTATGGGGCGTAATGAAATCGATTTTGTTGAAGCGTCCGGGAAAAAGGATGTCGGGTATCTTCGAGAGAAAAAAAGAGTGAAAGACAAAGCAAATTTAAACGATGCACTCTATTGGAATTTAAAAAAAATGGGGATTGGGGTACATCGAAAACCACGATATGATTTTTATTTTGATGGACAGCACCATAGTTGGGTGATGAGAAAGGTTCCTATTGCGAGTGATATCCGGACACGGCGGAAATATTATTATTATTCACCTTGCGAGAATTGCGGTAGGATGTTTTTCTCTAAACGAAATGACGCTCGGTTTTGTAATATGCGAGTGTGTCAAAAAAGGATGAAAAAATAAAATTTATTGTTTTTTGCTCTTCATCTCGCTTAATCTCATCTCTATCTGGTTGACTTTTTCGACAATCTCCCTAAACTCTGGTTGGAGTTCTGCTTGGTCTCGTGCTTCTTTGAGTTTCTCGAATTGTTCTTGTAATTGTGCCATCTGTTCTTTTAATTCGATATTTTCCTTGACAATATTTTCGAGTATCGTGGAGTATGATTGTAATTGACCTCTGAAATCCGTCTCAATCTGGACGAGCTCCTTGGGAGCCTGTATCGTGATGAGCCTCTCGGCTTTCTCGTAGAGTTCGCGTACTTGTTGCACGCTATACCGGCGATAGGCGTCACTCAAGTATCCGTTGTGCCCTGCGAGCAGTTCTGCCACTTCCGACGGCATCCCTATTTTGATTTGACTGAGGAAGAATTTTCTAAACGCGTGGGGGGTGAGGTCTGAGCGATTTGTGTCCTTGTCTTGGCTGTAAATACCCGCCTTTTTCAGGATATTATTGAACGCTGCCCTCACGTTCTCATCGGTCATAGGGAAAATCCTGTTATCGTCCTCCTTGTTCTTTCCATTGCAAAACCCTCGCATCGTATTCAGGTATTTAGGACGCCCAAGTTCCCACGCTTCGAGGGCTGCGACGGCTTCAGAGCTGATGAAGGTATATCGTTTCTCTCGTGTTTTTGTATTCTTTTGTTGGATTTTAACTCTCCAACACTTGCCCTTCCTTTCGATGTCAGTTGTGGTGAGGGTCAAAAGTTCGTTTATCCTCATCCCGGACGACGCAAGCATCAAAATAATTGCCCGTATCCACGAACTGTCAGCATGTGCGAGGAGCAATCTGATTTTTTCATGGTCGAGCTCTGCCTCAAAGCTGACCGCCCCGCCCTTGGGTAATTGCCTCTTGATTTCCTTCTTATCATAGTCGCTGAGCTGTACATGGTTATAGATAAGCCACTCCTTGATGGCAGCGACGTAGACCTTCACGGTTTTGGGAGGCTTCCCTTCAAGAGACTTGATGAATCCTTCGAGGTCTTTACCAAAACCTTCGCTTTTAAGGTGCTCAGCGGCAATCTTCTCATATTTCTCTTTGTTTTTGGTCGTGACGTATCCCACCCTGACCGGCGACCCGTTGATGTAGTCGAGAAAAACGAAGAGAGCGCTTTGATACGTTTGCCTCGTTTTTGGCTTATTATATCGAGAGAGCCATTCACTAATTGTTGGCATGAAGGAGAGATGGGTGTTAAAAGTATAAATCTTTAACCATTCCAAAATGGATTAGGGATTAGAAATTATTATACAACAGGTATCCAATAGGTCTTTTATCAGAAGTAATTATAAAAAAAATTTGAGCGTGCCTATGTACACGTCCCTGGTAAAACTTTTTCATCATATTGATTATGATGAAATTCTTGGCGATAATACTGCCTTCATTAGAGGAGGTTATTACAGACATCTTATGAGTTTTTATTATCCAACAACAGGAGCTGGTTTGATCTTGAAGAGACAGAAATTACAGTTAGAAGAATAGATTATATATGAAAATGTGGGAGAAGATATAAAATCCGCCAAGATTAATTGAATCTCATGGCCAATGTAGCTGCTATTGTAATTGGCATATTATGTATCGGGGCATTGTATCTCTATCCTGTTCAAACTTTTTCAGCCCCCCTCGTTGGGCATTACTCATTCACAGTATCTTCAATAGCATCTTTATGCGATAATCCGTTCATGTCACTTCTTGGAGGATCTTCCTGCGAATTTTATAAGGGGATATTCTATCTCGGCTGGATTGGGGGTATAATAATCATTATCTATGGACTATCGCAGAAATAGTCAACAAATAAAAGTGACAAAAATTTCATCCTGATCAGAATCGAAACAATACTTTTCAGACATTATCTCCTATACTCAGTTGTTCCATCAGAGTGATAAATTATCGAACCATGACCTTCCAAAGGAGGTTTTCCTGTTGCCACCATTTCTCTGTTTTCCGGGAGAAAATGATTCTTACAATAGAATTCTCCATGGATATTAGTAATATTAGGTGTAGGATTCATCGTTTTTTAATTTGGATCGGAGAGGCGTAATAGTTTTTTGCCCCCTCACTTCTGATATCACTTTTCTAAAAGAGTGGCGCGGGTTTTGATTCTTGTAATTTTTTACTTGAAGTGCCAATTCTCTAATTTTATTTGATTAAAGAATTATTAGATTCTAGAAATTAAAATAATTACAATCCAAGATAGAAGAAAAATACCAATTGACGAAAGAATATTGACTACAATATCACTTTTTAAATAAACCTGAATTATTAATAAACATACAGCGATAAATAAAAGAGAACGCGAAAAGTACTTTGGGCGTATATCTGCCATGTCATATGTAGAAATTTTGCCTGAATATTTTTTTATTGAATTTAATGGGTAAAAGGGTAATATTCCCGTTATGGTACAAGAATCTTCCATTAAATGAAATATCCCTCCCAAAAATAACCCAAATACAAAGAGGGAATACATTATTATTGATATTCTAAAACCTAAAAAGAACAATATCGGCAGACTAATTCCTTCGATTAATACACAATACACTAAGATCCCATAAACCGTGTGAGTGATTCCTCTATGACCCCGATCAATCGATTTTTTTAAATAGGATTCGAATATTGCGGCAACAAGAGGATTTAAAATATTTTTTGATATCATTCCAAAAAAACCTGTGATCCCTTCCATATAGTCAATTTTTGATTTTGGTAAATCTGTATCTGGTAATAAACAGCCAATCAAAACTCCACATGTAATTGCAACGAAACCAATGATATTTTGAAAAATTAGCCAATCGAATAGGATAAAATTACTAAATAGACTTATTTCGAAATGATGTTTGGATAACATTACAAAATAATTGATGGGTCTTGAGAACGATAATATTATCTTATAGAAAATATATGTTCACTTATGGCAACAAAAAGAATCAACAACCCGAAAACACATACCGACATGCACATTGCTGAAAGAAGTTCGAAAAATTACAGCAAAGGACAAATTACCGGACGATACAAACAGAAAAAATAACTTCTTGGTATCAGAAGAAGAAGAAGGAGAAGAAGAGATCTTCTTAAAACAGCGATGAGGGGTTATAGTTATCTCGTATTTTGTCCCCCATCACTTCTGATATCATATAATTCTAAAAGAGCGGTGCAGAGATTTCTGTATTAAATAAAAAAATGGATTAGTGAAAATCCGACGGTGATAAATCCCAAGAAGATTTAAGGTTGATTGTATAAGGCTTTGCAAATGGCGACGATGACATACAACTTATACCTAATTTTGAATTTTTAGATGAAATTGCTGAATATTGTTGATTGTAAATCAATATTTTATCATGTATTGATTGCTTGTTTTCAGGATACAATAAATCATTATTCCCCATACCAATACCAGTGGCTGAAACACCGGCATAATCAGTAATTGTGGAAAAGCAAATTAATCCGACAGCTTGTGACCCTTTGTTTTCTAACGTCACATAGACATTTAGCAGGTGCGGCACATTTGGATTGATTTGCGTATTTGGATCAAATTCTAATTTATCAATGGAGATTGCACATGATATTCCGTTATCTTCCATCGTTTTTTGTTCATTGATTGCATTTCCTTCGTTTGGTTTTACCAATAAACTCGTCTTCAGCGCAGTCGAACTACCGGATTGCACATTGCCGGATTGGATGGTTGAGCAACCCGTGGCTAATAACAACGAAATCATGATGACAATAATTCCAATATTTTTCATATTTCCCGTCCATCTCTAACTTTAATTTCTATTTTCGAACAATAACCTTGCCGTATTTCAACAATCTTCTGTCGTTCATCGTCCATCTCTCTAAAAACTTGAACACCCCATTTTAATCAAATCCCCATATGCATTTCCCGTATGCTTCATAGCAGATAACCGACCAATGGTTGCTTTCCCAATATTCTGGGGTATTGAGTGGCGACATTACACACTCCTTTGCCCTAATGCGTGCTAGTTCTTTTTTTACTCTTGGTGAAACGACGTTCCAAGCATTTTGAGGGATGCAATCCTTCCTATGATCGATGACACATCGCTCAATTGCTTTCTCAAGCATATCATAATATATTTCATCCAGATTCGGATTTTTGTCTGTATCATTATTTTTTATGTATGTATATGCTTCAAACACAAGCATCGGTTTATACACTGCCGTATATGGACACTTCTCGCAACGAAACCCTACAACATACTTCCTATCTGGTGTTTCCTTGAGTTGATTACCCTCATGTACTCGGATTACCCAAGGCACAAGTGAATCATTTTTGCATGTCGGGCAACGTTTTGAGGGTTCAGGTTGTTTTAGTTCGAGTGCCTTCTTTATGGAGTTTAATATTTTCATCCAACTCATTCCCCCTCACACAAACTATAATCAAATTTCGTTTGTATTAAATCTTATATTAAAATTATAAAAACAACATTTCAAATTTTTACCTAACTCTTTTTAATTGAAATCGTTTATCGTCTCCCCTTTTGCGTAGTCATTTACCCCTTTTTCCTCAACATTCTCAATCTCGTTCCCCGATTTATTCCAATTTTTTGGCATCTCATCAGAGCTTCATATCGCATCCCTCACATCCATCACAACATACATCTTACATCGCGGGCATTGCACTCTAACTGGTCTACGTGTCCTTGACAGACTGACAAGCCATGATCCCATGTAAACCCATGAGTGATGGCAGCGATGACAGGTAACTTGGCAGCTTGAATACATGCTCACAGAATCGAATATGACAGGATGTTAAAAGGTCGCGGGTAAGGGGTGCGAAAGTATCGAACTCTGCACAAGAATGCACCGGCCAGATCGGGAGTATGAGGAAGATAAAATCATTCGGAAAAATCCGACGTGGAAAATTGGATAATTTATTTTTGTTTATAATTGACAGTGTTTTATTTTTTTATTCATCATCCTTGTTGATTATAGATTTCCTTATTTTTGTAGAATCTTCATTTTCCCTTATATTACCTATAGGCCGTGCTTTGTTGATACGTGTATCATATTCCCCCTTTTCCTCATCGTCACCCATAATATCCCGCCAAAATAAGAATCAATCCTACGAACATTGTATATATCTCTATATCAAATAATCTTGCTTTAAAATTTTGCGTTTTTTCATTTCTTTTAATATCAAGTAACAATTGCTGTTTTAATTTTTTTAAGCCTATTCCATCTGGAAAAACATCATAATCTTTAAAAAATTTTACAGACGCTCCAATAAAAAGATCACGACTACTATAGCATCGAACCCCCATGAAAATACTAAAAATTATGATTAATATGCCTAAAAAACATAATACGATTAAATTTGCCTTGCTCGCATTTAAGATTATAAAACTTAAAATTAATCCGTTAAAAGCAATGACTGAAGCAACTTTTGTATCCATAATGTCAATATATGATAATATTTTTTTATGTCTATCAAAAAGGTGTTTTAATATAATTTTATCTTCATCAGAAATAGTCATATAATCTTTCTTTGGAATAGTACTCGATGTATCAATCACCTCTTTATTTGAAACAGTGTTCGAGATAGAAGTGTCTTTAATTTCCTTTAATTCCCTCAAAATTAGGTCTAATTTTCTATCTGTGGAAAATTGAACTATAAAAAAATAATACAACGAACTACCTAATGCGAAAATCGCCAAAGGAAAGACTATATGGTTAAGTTCTGGTTCAACAGAATTGATATAAACTTCCCTTAAAATCCCAAAAAAAAGTAATAAAATTAATGCCATACAACTGAAAAATACACTATAAATCAATGGAATAAAGAATAAATCACGTGGTCTCTCATTCCGTTTATATGCAGAACATGCTTCAATAATCGAAACCAGAAAGATGATAAGAAAAACTAAAATAACAATTTCGGTGAGGAGTTCTTGAATAGTTCTCGTGGTAATAAACCTGCCAATTAAATAGAAAATTACTCCCAGACAAATTAAAAGGAAACATACAAGTATGAGGGGGATTTTCATTATGAATCCTTTTAAATCCACATCGAATTTTAAATCCATATACAATTTAAAAAAGAAAGCATGAGAAAATAAACTTATCCCCCAAAATAATGTGAAAGTGTGTTTAACCCGATTTATCGTCAAATAAGGGTTTGAACATAAAAATCAACAACGGCTAAGACTTTTTTAAACTAAGATAAAACACAAAACAGAAAATCCAATTGATAAGTGATTAGACTTGAAAAGTGGAGCACCCTGGCCGGATATTGGGATGCTGAATTCCATTTTTAACCATTATCTACACTCTATGTTGAGTTCCTCTGTAATCGAGCGTATCACTCTTTAGAGATACAATATCTTTTATCGTTGTTGGTTGCCCTAAAATTTTTACATTAACTTGAATTACGTAATTATCTGTCGTATATTTTAGCCCGGCTTGATACATCATTTCTGATGGAAGACATTCAACATCAGTAATACATTGATTCCAAGTTCCTGAAAACTGTGAACCCCCGCTTGTGAGTGGTTTGGCTTCAAAACTATGGTATGGAGAAAATGTAATGCGATAAGTTGGAAGCGGCGCTGACATCGCTAATAAATCAACAGTTCCTTCCCAAGTACCAACGATGGGTGCGGGTATTGGTGTTGGAGTCACCACAGGTTTTGATACTGGTTGCTGTACGTTTGTTTGCAAACATCCGCAACAAAAAATTAGTAAAAAACAACAGATAAGAATTGCATATTTCATTGGTCTACTTTTCAAACAGGTTCAAATAATCTTTCCCTTTTGGTTTTTAGTTCGGCTCATGCTATGCGGAGAAACACTTTAGAGAATAAAATTCTCAGCAACAAAGTGCTACTATGGAAAATTGGACTTTCTTTAAAAGAGAGCAGCGTCTTGAACATTAGGGTAGAGTGCGCCGACCGAGCCTATTTTGTGAGAAAGGGTGGCATCCCTTACACCGAATGGAAGAGACGTGGATTCTCGAAAGGTGGCCTGAATTATATGAAGAAGAATGCTGAAAGCGATAAGCCATTTACTCTCAATAAACATGTCAGGGAAAGGTTGAATCAGTGGATATGTGGGTAAAAACGGGATGGAAGAATTATTCCCGGCTATATCGGGAAATTCAAGAGCCGGTTTTTGTTGAGGAAAAAGATCTATAACATTATTCTTGAATGTGGGGTTCATGAATTTCTAAAAGTACTTCTCCGCAAATTGTTGTAAGTAACAAAATGATGGAAAAAACCATAACGAAAAATAGAATTGTTATAATTGGAAAATTTGGCATTAATTTTGCAAATACGGTTGAATACAATGAATTTACCCCATTTCCCGATTTTAAACCTAAATATGTGAATAAGATAAGTACTGAAAAAAAAGTGGTTTCAATGAAAGCAAAATAAAAGGAAACTGTTCTTTCTTTCAATTTTTTGATTTTAAATAAATCTGTCTCGGGCACGACCAGTAATATTGGCAAAGGAATAATAGGTTTATTTTTAACAGGATTTGACAATAATCTTAATGAAAGCAAAAAGCCCGGAACGATAATAAATGTTGTAATTAATGCCCAATCGATATCTCCGGGGTTTTTGGAATTGTCAAACGGATAAAATGTATTTATCATGAAAATTATTGTTAGACATAAAATCAGTCCAAATACAAAATTCCAAAAGAAAATGTAGATGATGTTTTTTGATCGTGCAAAATTTAAATCAGAATTGATATTGCCTAATTTTCTATACGTTGTTATCTTCTCTATAATTGTTGAGAGAATCTGAGTTGTGCAAATAACAAGATAAAAAATCGCTAGGGCATAAATAAAACTCATTTCACTTATAAATGAAAAAAGGGATGATAAAAAAACGAATTCGCTATCTCTTGGCATAAATATGATAGCAAGACACGTTCCAATTAACGCCAGATAAAAAATCAAAGATACTAATTTTTTTAAGATATTTTCCATGTAGATAGGAATAGAATTAACACATTAACAAATATTATCATTCGTTTGTATTAAATCTTATATTAAAATTATAAAAACAACATTTAATCTTGGTATACCTGTATTCTATATTTTGATAACAATGTTTTATCCAGCTTTCTGGAGAAAAAATGGACTTTGATTGGCGTATCTGGGGTTATACTTTTCTTACTAAGGATGTTCCGGCTGCTTTTCCGGGAGGGGCTTCACATAAAGCGGGAGAGCCCATATTTTATGCGTCACTTACAAGAAATGCCGATGGAGGTTTGATCGGGTTTACTCAGCCAAGACCTGCAGCAATGGCAATAGACATAGCAATTAACACAGCACTTCGCGCAAATGCATTAAAACAGACACTTGAATTGATGCCAACGATAACCCCACATGGGAAAGGCCTTCAAGTAAATAACTCGTCACATCTTTTTGATTATTTTGAATGTTGTATGGTATCTGTGACGTTCTGCGTCCAATCTCTGGATACATTTTGTAATGAAATTATTGAAGCATATGTGAAAGGTACCATCCCTATTCGAGTAGATAAGAAGATGAAAAACCTCAATAAGATACAATTACAAGAAAATTTCTCCTTAAAAATGAAAATCGGGACAATTCTTCCAAAAATATTCTCAATTAATTCCCCTGAAAATTTAGCTGACCCGACGATATGGAATAAGTATATTGAACTCGAACGTGTTCGCAACACAACTGTTCATTTAAAAACTAGTGATGAAAATTCGGGGGTTTATATCGATAGAGATTCTTTATTCTCCGAGTTTTTTAAAACCAACACAAAAGATTATCCCTCTTCTGCATTGGATATAATGGAATACTTCAAACCAAACATAAAAAATAATGAATGGATTACCAAAGCCCGGGAAAAAATAACAAGTAATCAATGAAATTCACATTAAAAAAATAGTTAATAATATCTTGTAAAAAACGAGACCCGCGCTCCGCTCTTTTAGAAAAGTGAAACAGAAGTGATGGGTTGCAATTTGCGAGATAACTATATCCCAAACTACCTATGCGAGAGTTCAGATTCGAACCCACACCACACCGATCCCGACAAACGCCTTCTCGAATCGATCAGCTTGTTTACCAACATAAACCAACGCTAATGAAAATGTCGGATCCGCCTATTCCATCGCAGCTCATTTGATTTACAAAATGAGTTGTTATTTCACCCAAAAATATGCTCTTTATAATAAAAAACACCCCCTTGAGAATCATGTAAATATCTTATTTGCATAGGTAAGGGTAAACATCATCCTCACAGCTTCTTGCACTGTAGCATCATCTTTTTTTGAATCTGATATGGTGTTTACGAAGAGATTCCATAACTGATCGAATTGATCTGATTGAAATATCTTTGTCGATAAAGCTGGATATTTTGCATTAAAAGAAAAAATGGACACCATCATTGTCAGAATACTAATTGTTTCTTTAGACACATCTTTGGAGAACCGGATATTTTTCCAATTATCTTGAAGTTGTTGAATGATGCGGAAATAATCTTTCGGCACAACCTGATTTGGCATTTTTATGCTTTCTGAGGGTTTGAATTCTGATTCCTCGAATTGTAGTTTATTATAGAGAACCATGCAAATACAAAGAAGAATTTCCTTATTAGGCCTGAAAAGATGAGAAACCAGAGTAGGACATGATTGACAAGCCCAGATACAGATCTTTCTCAACTTTTCTCTCTCATCTTCTGATGTTATTTTGGAGGGAAGGTTTGAAAACAACTTATTGGTCTTGAATACCTGTTCATAGTGGAGATCGAGACAAGCCGGAGCAAGATCATTTTGAATAAATATATTCCCTTGTTTTGTCGATAGAAGTGCTAATTTGTACTCATCGTCATTATTAATCCGAAGGAGATTGTCCAAATCTCTCCAAAGTATCTTGAAAATTGCAATATCATGTGTAGGGCACCAAAAGTTCTCAAATCCTTTCTTTCTCGGATTTTTTACAATATATGTTTTCTTTGCTAAACCTGACAAATGAGAAGTAATGCCTTTTTTTTCTACAATTCCGGAAGCGGTCCGTAAAAAATCTCGAATATCCGGTTCCGATTTACCTTCAGGATAATTAAAAGTATACAGAAGGATTTTTCGTTTTATCTCCCCTGTCTCAAAACGATCTCCCCGCCCTCGTCGTGGTGCTCGCACTTGCATAGTAGTGGTTCGGGATTCTCTTTGCTATAAACCCACTGGTATCAGGCTTTCACATACCCTCCAGTTTTCAGATCTTGAAAATACGCGGGTTATTCGTTAAAATAAGACCTTAATGTGTCCTAATCTCAAAAAATCGTCTAATTCGGTCACAGCACGTATGTATACATGCACAGACCAAACACGGCCAACCAAGAGGCCCGTCAGTCCTCTCGGAACAGTGCCATATGCACGACTGATGAGGTGATTGCACACCTTCCGAAGATCTACAAGATCGTTGCACTGCATCTCATCCAAACCGGTGAGATCCGGATCGTCGCTGAACTCCCCGCTCCATCAGACGAGGTGTCCCCATGAACACCTCCCTTCGGGGCTTCGGTTCATTCAAGCGGGAACTGCTCTCGGAGATCTTCCTCCTGTGTGGGATGATGCCATTCACCTTCAATAAGGTGAAGGCCCTCCCGTCGTTTACGAGGAAGAGTTTCTTCTCCCTCGTGTCGGGGAATTACATCCTTGTCCTCGAAAAGAAAAAGGTAGCGATCTACCAACTGAGTAAAGGGCCAGTTCTGCATGTGAAAAACCCGAAGCCGACCACCGAGGAGTGGTTCCTCGGGAAAGGGGATGGACATGTCCCCCGGAGCTGAAGGATGAGCACAAGACCATATGAGGGACAATCGTCCCTCCCCTTCCCACTTCTCGCAGAAGGCTCCCTGTCACTTCAGGATTCCCTCGACCTGATTCCAGTCACCAATGCAGGGATCTACGATATCCCCCTCCAGGATGTCATTGTTCCGGAGATCAAACAGGGGAATATTAACCCAACCATAATCCGACAGATCGCGGAAAGCATCGAAACCATAGGGCAGCTGCACCCGATATTGATGACCCCTGACAATGTGTTGATAACAGGACTACAGCGACTCGAAGCACTCCGGCTGCTCGGTCGTCCCTTTGTGCGCGCGGCCATCCTGCCGGTTTCTACGTCGTTCGCAGAACTGGTTGCTATAGATGAGAATTTATTCCGGCGCGGGATCTCGACGCTGGAACAAGGGGAATTGATTGTCCGGCGTACAGAACTCTTGGACGAGCTGGGGCTGCGCGCGCATGTGGGTCAGGGACGCCCTCCAGCGGTCATTAAAGGCAGGATCCCTGCTAGTATCAGCACATGGTATGAGGGAAATGGTGAACCGCAGAACACCCTTATTACAGGCAGAAAGACGACCAAAGAGTTAGCGGCGGAATACGGGATCTCTGAACGGGTCTTTCAGCAGCGAGCGCAGATCGTCCGACACATACCAAAAGATGTTCGGGATACAATCCGAACGACCGCTCTTGCCGATTGTCGCAATGAGCTTCTCCGCTTGGCGCAGATCCAGAGTCCTGAGGAACAACGGTGTGTCGTCCGCAAAGTGATAGCCGGTGAAGCCACGGGAATCCGGGAAGCACAAATGATCCTCTCGCGCGAAACCCGGCAGCAGAAGTTCCAGAAGGTTGCGCGCTCGGTGCGGAAGCTCCCCGATACTATCCAGCTGATTCACGGCGATTTCATCGAGCAGTGCGAAACTTATGTTCCTGAAGGATCATTGGATCTTATCCTGACGGAACCACTGTACAGTCGCGATTTCCAGGATGAGTGGGAACCGTTACTCATCCTCTCCCATCTGCTCCTGAAACCGGGCGGATTTTTCGTGAGTATGTGCGGGCATGTTGACCTTCCAGAGATCTTCCGGTCTGCCGATCGCAACAAGCTGGAGTTTTTCTGGCTCTTGGCTCTTATACACAAAGGAGCGCGGAAAACCGTCCACGCGCGGTCTGTCCGGGCAGCAATGAAACCCATCGTCGCCTTCTACCGTCCACCACTCACTCAGCCATCCCAATACTTTACGGATATAATCGAGGGAACCGGACGCGACAAATCGCTCCATGTCTGGCAGCAGGGGGTGGAGGAGTTTCGTGAGCTGCTTCAGATATTCTCGAATCCGGGCGATTGCGTCATGGACCCGTTCTTTGGGACCGGGTCTGTAGCCCTCGCGTGTTTCGAGGACGCGCGCCGGTTCATAGGTTTTGAGACCAACCAAGAGCGTGTCGAAGTTGCCCGAGGGAGACTTATCCAAATATCCTCTCAGGACAGGAGAGAATCATCATAAGAAAAGTTCAGAAATCCAGAAGGGGATTGAACGGGAAGAGATGGCTCTTCCCTTTCCTTCTGCCACTGCACAATTATCGTCTCAGTGACGTTGGCAGGCGGGATAGCGTTCCGTTTTTCAGGGAACAGGTTTTATCCTTGCGAGTTTTTCTGGTGACGGGATGATACTTATCCTCGGCATCTTCGACATCCTCGTCGTCCTCCGAGTCACTATCGTCTTCGCTGTCATCCAGTTGTTCATCGTCCTCATCTCTGAGATCAACGTCGAATCCGGATTCGTCATCCAGATCCGGGGAATCGATCACGTCCTCATCATCGCTTCCGACGATGTGGATAATATCGCCGATTTTGCACATCAGCTGATTTTTCTTCAGGTCGTACGCACACTCGATGTTGAATGCGATCGGGAGCGTTATCTCCCGCCCGGATTTACCAGACTTTTTATGCTTTTTTTTCGCCATTTCCACTCTCCTCCCACCCTTCACGGGTGGTCTTTATGGTCTTTCTTGCCCGTATGGAAATAGCATAAATCGGATAGAGGATGACGTTCGCAACGTGAATTCGGTGTTGATATGCCCCAAGGAGGTTAATTTACGATGCTTTCGGCAGATCTTTCCACTGATCGGTAATCTTCCGGCCACTCTTTTTCTCTCTGGCAGCCCGGGAAATTTTTTCAAACGACTCTTGGATCCCCTGAGCGGTGCATTCGAACATTTCTACTTTTTTTTCTGGAATACCAAGAAGTTCGATTGCCATCCGTTTTGCGTGATCATCAGATGTCAGAAAAACGATGTCCCATTTTTCATCAGTAAGATGTTCCTGAATCAGCTCCCGAATCTCTGCGAAACCGAATCGGAGGCTCGCATTTTCGCGGCCATCGGACACTAAAGCGATCAGTACGTTTTGTATGCGGTTTTCCGGAAGGAGAGAACCATCATGAGACTGAACGGACCTCGTATCTGCGTCAGTGATTGCTTTACCGATGCTATCAAGCATTGCAGTTTGACCCCCCGGGCGATAATTTTCCCTCGAAAGCCCTTCAACCTGAAATAACGGTGCCCTGGTCCACAACGTGGTCGTCCCCGTGTTGAAGAGATCGACAGTTATTTTCGTTGTGTGATCTGGGTCGTCTTTGCGGTGCTGCTTCAGGAACTTGTTGAAGGCCAGGATGGTTGCTGACCGGATTTCCAGCATCGATCCGGAACCGTCGAGACAGCAGAAAATATCCAATGGTTCATTCATGAGTTCTTTCTTGTTTGAGCTCTGGCTTTTCTTTTTCATGGTTTCACCTCATCTTCTTGTCGTTTTTTCCATATCACATCTCCAAAAATTGGATGGTTAACCGAACAGGGCACCGAGCCCTGCCATCCCGGATAGCGGTGGAGAGGAGTTGATCAGCTCCCGGATCGCATCCAGTGACTCACGGCGCTTCCTTTCATCGGGGTCGTCAAGACACCGGGCGAGGTTGAAAAGCGCTTCTGCTCCGATCATTCTGATCGCATCTCTCTCTGCCACCATGAACGGCCGGTGCAATTGTCCGACAGCGCTGACAATTGCTTCAAAGCTCTTCGGACCCCCATCAACAAGCCGGTAGGAAGCGAGAGTCTTCACCTTCTCATCGGAGTCGTTAATCATGCACGCGACGAGCGCATCCAGGACTCTCTTCTCATCAAGACGTTCTTCGGAAAAGAATTTTACCGCCAGCTTGCGGACGGATGCTTTTTCATCGCCGAGTAACTTGAGGGCCGTCTCGACTCCCAAAGGACCAAATTCGGAGAGTATGGAGCAAATCTCCGAAGCTACTGAGAGGTGGCAGCAGGAACACGTATTGTCGTCTTCACTATCTGCCCATTCTCTCAAAGTCTCGATGAGCGGAGGTATCGCTGGCTCCCCGATCCGAGTGAGGGCCTCGTGGATATGCTCCCTGATAACCGCCAGGTTGTCGCACCCCTGTTCATCATCGCGCATCACTGTGCATCCGTCTTCTGCATCAC
>Ga0209777_10002705_pt1 | contig 22900 bp, 9 predicted proteins | sample FrelakmetHBP12HB_FD_187147 | JGI IMG/M metagenome (GOLD analysis project Ga0209777, IMG submission 187147) | Freshwater lake sediment microbial communities from the University of Notre Dame, USA, for methane emissions studies -HBP12 HB (SPAdes)... | ecosystem: Environmental > Aquatic >...
TCGGAACGAGTAATTGACATCTGATATGATGATTATACTAATATTATACCAAATATTCTTTATATAATGTTTGAATAAGGCATCAAGATTATAGATCAAAATGATAATACATATACAATCCACTTGTATCAATAAATGACAAATATGTCGGTACATAGGAAGGTGCAACCGTATTTGTAAATGGTTCAAAAGGATAATAGAGAACAAATCCCGATATATCAATCAATTCTTTGTATTGAATAGAAACAGTGGATGTAACAATGGCCAAAGTATATAAAATAGCTACCGAAGTTACCATATTACCAGGTTGTCCCACTACATTGTAAGGTATAACTGCATAAGAATAACTAATATCATGATAAAATGCGGTAGCAGGATCGGTATACAACGCAGTCATCGTGGGTGACATCATTTGAAAGGTTTCAATGGGTATTCCATTACGTAAACGCTGTACAGCAACTTGGTAAAACGATGAATTTCCTAACAATGTCACCGTTATATTTTGATATGTTTGTGTAGGTATATCTACATTTACAAAAGGAAAGGGTGATACGGAAGATGTAACAAATGTTGTACCCGCAGTTCCTAATGCATTGTATGGAAGAATAGAATAGGAATAACTATTTGTTGGATAAAATACATTACTAGGGTCTATGTATTTTGTGGTTCCATATGGTATTGATTGATAGTTTTCTATTGGTATTCCATTTACCCAACGTGCAATACTTACTGAATAATAGGAGGTGGAACGCAACAAAGCAAACGAAATATCATTACCATTCACACAAATATTTCCAATAGATCCTATACTTATACTTGGCAAAGGTGAAATTGGTAAGGTGGTATAGGACAATCCGGCAATTCCCAAAGCAGAATAGGGAATAATTGAATATGAATAACTATTCATTGGATAAAATACATTGCTAGGGTCTATGTATATCGTGGTACCATACGGTACGGATTGATAAGGTTCTATGGGAGTTCCATTTACCAAACGTACAATAGAAACAGTATGATATTGACCAGATATGGCAAATGAAATATCGTTATTGTTGTATGAAACTATACTAACCGTTACTGTGGGTAATGGAGATACAAAGGGGGTAATATATACGGATCCGACGACGCCCAATACATTGTAAGGAAGTAAAGCGTATGAATATGAAACATCCGTTGAAAATGAATTGCTAGGGTCTACATAGACAGTAGTACCATACGATATAGGTTGATATGTTTCAATGGGTTGTCCATTGACCCATCTTTGTACACTCGCTTGATAAAAAGAAGTAGATGTGAGTAGAGCAAACGAAATATCATTGTAATTGATAGAAAATGGTCCAGTAGTGATGGTTGGTAAAGGAGATATACCCACCGTAGTATAAGATGAACTGGGTAATCCGGCAATGTTATAAGGAATAAACGAATATGAATACACGTTGACCGGATAAAATACGTTACTTGGGTCCGTATAGGTAGAAATTCCAGGAGGTAAAGATTGATAATCTTCTATGGGAATACCATTGACCATACGTGCTACTGACAGATTATACAAGGTGGGAGAATTGAGAAAAGACACAGAAATAGCCGTAGTGGAACAAGAAATCGTACATACTGGCATAATTGCTGGTAATATTAGCGGAACATCGTAACAATAATACATTACCAATCCAGTAGGGTCAATCATGTTGCTGTAAGGAGCCACATACGTTGACAATGTGGTATCAGCAATATAATCAAAAGGATAATAGGACAATAATCCGACAGAATCAATGATATTTTTGTTTCTAATTGAAATTGCTGATATAATTCCAAAATATACATAGGGTATGGTGAATACTGTACCCGCAATTCCTAATGCATTGTACGGTTTTACCGCATACGAATATTGTATGTTATTATAAAACACATTGCTTGGATCTATGTACACGGTGGCTCCTACTGGCATGGGTTGATAGGGTTCTATTTGTATTCCATTTATGATACGTGCAACGGATACTGAATAAAATGAACCAGGATTTAACAAGGCAAATGAAGCATCATTGGAGTTGATATAGATTGGTCCAGTTATTACTGTCGCGGGTAAAGAAACTGGAATTGTTGTATAAGATGAACCAGCAGTTCCCATTGCATTGTACGATTGTATTGTGTACGAATACGTCATAGAAGCATAAAATGCATTACTAGGGTCTATATACACCGTAGTTACAGAAGGCACGGGTCGTAACGTTTCTATTTGATTACCGTTGACGATACGAGCAACGGATACAGAATAAAACGAAGTGGGATTTAATAAAGCAAAAGAAATATCATTTGAGTTGATACATATTGTACCTGTGGATATGGAAGAAGGAGGGGACACTACCGTAGTGACAGTAGATGAATTTGAAATATTTACTGCATTGTACGGAATTACCGAGTATGAATAGGTGGAATTCGCATAATATTGATTGTTCGGATTTGTATAAGTAGTTGTCCCCGTAAATAATGTGGTAGTTTGTCCAGAGTTTATACCATTAATCAATGGTTGAACCACAACGTAATAAAATGAATTGGTATTTGTCATGGTAAAAGAACTCGCGGTTGGCGTAACAGATACTATATTTATATTCACTGTTGGTATGGGTGAAATAGTACTAGTTGTAACCGATGTATTGGCAACATTGATGGCATTATACGGTGTAACAGTATAAGAATAGCTACTATCCGCTGTGAAATTATTACTAGGGTCTACATAAGTTGCAACACGTATGTTGTACGAAATATCACGTATTTGTCCATTTTTTCTACGAAGTATTGAAACCGAATAAAAGGTGGTTGTATTTATCAAAGAAAACGAAACAGAACTAGCAGAAACACTGATAGAACCCAAAGTAACACTGGCTGGTGGTGACGTATTTGGAGTCATTGTGATAGAATTACTATTGCTCATATACACTGCATTAAAAGGTGTACATTGATAAGAATAAGTATTACTTGCGAAGAAATTCGTAGAATTATCTATGAAAAGTACATTGTTTGGAAGTGGAGGTACAAACGAATTATTATTATTGTCTATGATTCCGTTGATATATCGTACGATCTGAAAGGAATAACACCGTCCAAATGTTTGATAATTCCAAGAAATTGTGGAGGCAGACAGAGTTACATAATTCACAAAAAGAACAAAAGATGCATCTGGTGAAACCGGAATGGTGATATTTGTTGCCGCAACGTTGATAATTCCCAGTGCATTGTACGGAACCACGGAATATGCATAACTTGCATCGGCTACAAATGCATTACTCGGATCCGTATATAGGGAACTTCCAACTGGTTGAACGACTGTAGAGGCACCATTCAAAGTACCCCGAACGATTCGTGTAACCGCAATATAATAACATTTTCCGATAGTTTGGTATGACCAAGAAATGGTAGTAGAAGACACATTTACATACGTTAAAAACAATGCGGCGGATGCAGTAGGTGAAACGGGTGCTGTGACTAATGTTGCGGGTATATTAGATACTCCCAAACAATTAAAAGGTACCATAGAATAAACATAACTACAATCTGCCGTAAAATTGTTACAGGGGTCTAGGTAAGTATATATTCCTGCACCGGTTTGTGACAATGTTTGTGATGATGTCGTGTATCCACGTACTATTTTGGAAAACAATACGGTTGAAAACGAACGATTGTTGATAATATTAAACGAAATACAGGTAGTATTCACAAATACTGGACCAATGGAAACGGTTGCATAAGGTGATATCGTCGTACTATACACTTTTGTACCCACATTTCCCAATATATTATACGGCAATATTTGATACGAATAACTACTATCCGCAAATAAATTCGTTCCCAAATCCACATAGGTAGTGATATGAGGTAATAATCCCACATAAGCAGATATATTCGTACCATTCGTGATTCTTGAAATGGAAACATCATAAAATGTATTTGCATTGGACAGTATGAATGACACATTGTTAGTTACGATATCTACTGAAATACTAGAAATGGACACTACCGGTATGGGTGATATTGATGTAGATGTGATGGTTGAACCCGATTGGTCTAAGGCATTGTAGGGCACAATTTGATATGTATATGATGTATTGGGGGTTAATAAGTAATCAGTATAAGAATTGATAGAATTGGAGAATGTTATCCAAGAACCGACATTTCCACCAGATATTTCGGCAATTTTCACATACATATAATTATGAATACTTCCGAATTGAATGGTTACGGATGAAGAATCCAGTCCAACATAACTATAGGATACCGTAGGAATCGGAGAAATCAATGGTGTGGTAATTGAACTGGAAATATTGGCAATTGACATGCAATTATAAGGTACGATTGTATAACCATAGGTTGTATACGCATTATAATTGTTACTCGGATCCACATAACTTGTCGCTCCGACAGGTTGTACAATTCCCATAGAAGAAATACCATTCACTTTACAAGAAATACTCACATAGTAATAATGGGTTGAACCTGGTACATAGGTAAACGAAATAGAAGATGTTGTACAATAATAAGGACTAGGTGAACCATATTGTCCAAACAAAACCGTGGCAGGAACTGTTATAATGGGTGTGATAATATTATTGGAAGGTTTATTGACATTGGATGTATTGTAGGGTGCAATGACATAACAATAGGAAATGTCACTGTAAAATGGTGTATTATTATCGGTATAATTTGTCTGTCCCGCCGGTAAAGTAATCGTTGTTTTTGTAATACCATTTATTACTGGAGTTACAGAAACATAATAATACAAAATGGCATTGAACAAATGAAACGAAATACTAGACAATGATACGGTATATCCATTGGAATAATCAAACAAAACAGTAGCATCATTTACAATAATTAAAGGGGTTATGATAGTTTCACCCGAAACACCTTGAGCATTGAATGGTATGATTGAATATTGATACGCACTGTTAAAACTAAATGTACCGGATGAATCTGTATATCCAGAAACATAAGATGTAGTGGTAATATACGGTCCTATACTTATCAATTCTCCATCTGTTGTATACGTCATTCGTGAAATTTGTAAATATTGGAAAGAAGTCGGATTTGAAAACAGAAGATTGATTTCTTCGGTAGATGTAGCTCCGTACGAAATGGTTGATGGATCTAATCGGGTAATTGGTGTTATAGTTTGTACAGTAAGTACCGGAGTTCCGGCAACATCTACTGCATTGTAAGGTGTAATTACATAAGAATATGTATTGGATGCGGTCACATATAAATCTACAAAAGAAGTATCTCCAATCACGGATTTCATAGAATTACCCCATGTACTATCATTAATACGTTCAGTCAAAATTACATAGGAATAACTTCCCAAGGTAGTGAAATCAAAATGTATTCGTACACTTGTAAATGAAATATCACTGTAAGAAACAAAAGAAACGGAAGGAATGGGAGAAACTGAGGACGAAACCCATTCATTTCCTGGAATGTTTTGAGCATTGTATGGTATCATAGAAAAAGCGTACACGGTATTTGGATAAAAGGTGGATGTAATCTGATATGCGTGCGTATTGGATGTAATTGTGGAATAGCTCCCATAGTTTCCATTAGTAAGTAAGGCAATGTTCAACGATGAATATGTCAAATTAGACGATGGTGGATTGTTTATATTGAACATGATTTCCAATGCATTGTCTGAAACTATGGTAAAATTACTGTCAGTTACATATGCCATGGGTGAAATCGGAGCGGTAATAATACTTGTATTGGATTCATTTACAGCATTAAACGGTGTAACTAAATATTTATATATAATAGTGGGCCACAAATCAGTAACAATTAATTGTGTAGTTCCCTGTAATCCCCCGTCCAATGTCCATTGTACGGCTTCAGTAATGTTTCCGGAGATTTCAGCAACTTGTATATAATAATAAGTAGTACTTTGAGTGAAATTAATAGTGACTTCATTGTTAGTAATGTTGTTATAATTCAGAAAAGCTACGGTTGCTGGTGGAGAAACCATTATGGAACGTATAATATATCCACTTACATCTACTACATTATATGGTATGATTTGATATTGATATGTTATATATGCCACAAACGGTTCCGATAAGTCTGAATAAATTAATGAGGAAATCGGTTGTCGTATCCAGGGTTGTGATATACCGTTTACGATTCGTGATATAAAAGTATAATAAAAGGAAGTAGTAGTTCTAAATGAAAATTGGATGTTTTGTAAACTAACCGATGAGAATGAAGCGATGATTGCAAATGGAAATGGAGACACTGTGTACGTATAAAATGCCGAAGCATTGTTGTTAATATCCATTGCATTGTATGGTATCACATAGTAAGAATAACTTGAATCAGCCGTAAATACTGAACTGGTGTCTGTATATGAAGTTCCTCTAATGGGTTGAATTATGTCCCTAGAATCTAACCATCCACCATTTTTAGAACGTCGTATACGAACATAATAATATCGGTTTTTACCAGCAGCATATGTAAATTGTATTTGATTGTACGAAATATCTGTATATTGAACAAAATATGCATTTGCCTGAGGAGAATTTATGTTAGTTTGAACGGATAAACCCGCTGATACCAATACATTGTAAGGCAAAATAGAATAACCATAACTTATATCCGCAGTGTAGGTATTACTGGTATCCAAGTAGGATGTGGTTCCGTATGGTACTCGTCGTGTTGTACCTAGAATTCCACCCGAAATAGACGTGACATCCGCCACATAAAATGCATGTTTGTTTTGTGTAAAGGTAAAATAAGTATAATCTCCCGAAATGGACAATGCGGATACTTGTGCGTACGCACTCGGTGATACTGCTGGTGAATAATAAATAAGATTTGTAGCAGCAATGTTAATTGTACTATAGGGTAATAATGCGTAGGAGTAACTGGAATCTGGATAAAAAACATTGCTAGGGTCAGCATAGGTAGATATACCCGGACCTTGAATATGTGTATCTATTTTTTTAGAATTCATATATCGGGTAATGCTCACATAGTAAAAATTGCGAATATCTGAATAAGAAAATGTAATATTACTTATATCTATTTCGGTATATTGCACATTCGGTGGTGTTACAATTGGTGGTGATACGGTTACTGAATTGGTAGATATTCCGGCATCATTTACCGCATTAAATGGTAAGATGGAATAAGAATAATTCGTATTTGCATAAAATACATTGCTTGGATCCGTATAAATCGTAATTTTCATAGGTTGAACTGTATAAGAATCCAACATAATTCCATTGACAAACCGAGCAACTGCCACGTATGAATATGTATTGGCGTATATGATGGGAAACGTAACCGATGTTTTATCAATGGTGATATAACCAATTTGAACCTTTGCTTGAGGTGAAACTGGAATCGTTGTGATTGCGGCATCGTTGTTGGAAACATCCAAAGCATTGTAAGGAATTACAAGATAAGAATAGCTAGTATCTGCTGTGAAGACATTACTAGGGTCTATATAAATAGAAGTACGAAATGGAATACGTACCGAATTTTTATATATTCCTCGTACAATACGTGTAACATATACATAATAAAAAGGTCGTTCATTCAATCCGATAAATGCAAACGAAATATCTGTATAGGAGACAGACGGTATTCCAACAGTTACTACTGCCGGAGGACTTGTTGGTATTGTTTTTACGATAGCAGATGTATTGGAAATATCCAATATGTTGTAGGGTATCACCGAATATACATAACTAGTATCTGCATAGAACATACTACTAGGGTCTTGAAAAATCGTGGTTCCGGTAGGAACCATCATAGACGGAAGTACTTTATTACCGACTTTACGTGTCACATACACATAATAATACAATTGTGAAGATACATTGGTAAATGCAAAGGAAATATCTGAAGTTGAAGTAAATACAGGTCCAATATTTACCAATGCCGCAGGAGATATGGGATTTGAATACAAAATTGCCGAACTATTTGATACGTCCAGTGCATTGTAAGGAATGATAGAAACAGAATAACTCGTATCTGCCGTATAAGGAGGGTCTATTTGAAAAACGGTAGTTCCAATAGGAACCGGTTCATAAGGACCCGGAATACCTGCCGTCCAAATGCTCACATAGATATAATATGATGCACCACCATTGGAACCGCGTATAATCGCAAAAGATATATCAGTGTTGTTTATATACACGGTTCCAATCGTAATCGTCGCTGGTGGAGAATACACCACGGTGGTTATGGTGGCGGACGGATTCGGTATTCCATTGGCATTCTTGGGTGTTAATTGAAACACATAACTACAATCACCATAAAAGAATTGATTTGATACATAGACAGAATCAGAATTGGCACGATTCAATGATAAATTTGTGGGTGTTTGACCATTGGTAGATACAAGTGCATTCAATGAATAAAAATGTTGTGCATTTGACAATGAAAATAAAAAAGAAATGTCTGTGGAAGACATGGTAACCACATATTCCGAATTAATATTTGCAGAGGGTGAATATGGCGGATAGGTAGTAAACGAATCCCCCGAAATATGGATAGCATTGTATGATTGTACAACATAAGAATACGCGTAACCACCATAGAATTGTGTAGTAGGGTCAATGAATAAAAATGTATTTCGCATACATGAATAACTCGTATCAAATATATTGTTGGCATACCGAGTGATAATGATATAGGAAAAAATACTGGATGGTAAAAAACTCATAGAAATATCGGTTTCACTGTAAGAAATAGCTCCAATAGTAATACTGGATTTTGGTGAATAAAAAGGAGTCGTAATGTACATTCCGGATACATCTATGCAATTGTACGGAACAATTGCGTATTGATACGCAATAAATGCGAATAAATCTGGACGACTCGTATAAGTAGATAAATCAGAATAACGATATGTTGGACTGTCCAGAATACCCATAATTCCTCCTGATATTTCAGCAAATTCATAATAGCTATAACTCGGTTGTTGAACTCCGTTCACGTCTATGTAATCATTGGTATCGGTTAAATTTAAACGAACGGTAGTATATTTTTCTTGTGATGAACCATAATTGTAAAATGTACTCCCATCATTATAATTTAAAAATTTTATACTAGCGGGTGGTGAAATAAGGGGGGTAGTAATTATAAATTCATCTTTAATATGTGCGGATGCATTGTATGGAGATATTTTAAAATAGTAGCTATTTATTGGTAAAAATATGTTAGGTAAAATGGAATAACTGATTGTGATAAAACTGGCATCATAGCGACTATTGTAATAGTAATCGTCAATTTTGTGATAATTATCTAGAACATATCTATTATTATCACTATAAAAAGGTTCAATTGAAAAGTAAGAAAATGTTGGCTGATTCATAATAGTAAATGTAATTTGTGTACTACAATCAATTCCAAATTCATTGAAAATCACGGAAGCATACGGAGAAATTTGGTCGGAAACACGCACATCACCTTGTGCGTTTAGTACATTGTATGCTCTAAAAGTATAAGTAAAAGACAATTGTGAATATGATAATGGGTTTTCACTCGTAGTAAATGTATCATAGTAGGTATTTGTACCATTGTATATGGTTTGTATAGGATAAACATAATAGTTGGAGCTATTTTTGAGTATTTTTTGAACAGTTACATAATCAAAATTGTTTTTTTGTAAAACAGAAGTATTAATGAAATCAAAAGAAACTCCTATAGATGAAATATATGTGTTTGTAATGAAAAATCTTGCATAAGGAGATAATTTTGGTGTTGTATACACAGTACCAGGAACATCAATGTTGTTATAAGGAATAAAACTATACGTATAATACGAAATTGCATTAAATGTTGAACTAGGATCTGTATATAACGGCGAATTTATCGTATTTTTTACAGGTGCTTGCAACGATTCGGAGCCAATAAAAGTGTCATTAATTTGTCTAGCAACCGCTACATAATAGAAATCTTGATAATTTTCAAGAGGAATTAATACTAAAATATTAGAAATTTGTATTTTATTGGTATTGATTATTACTGAAAGTGGAAACATAGGAACCGTTATGGTAGATAATTGATACGTATTTCCACGAATAGAAACTCCATGATTGAATAAATTAGGAATGATTGAATAATCATAATTTTGACCCAATACAAACCCATTTGGATAAATACTTGTACTCGTATTTATATTTGTATCAGTAAATTGATAAAAGGTTGATTCGGTAATTGATGTGATATAAAAAATTTTGGACGGATAACCATTACGAATAATCGTTAATGATGAAAAATATCCGGAAATATCTATTAAAATAGATGTATTTGTTAATAAACGATAATATGCATTCATTATTACCGGATTCAATGTGGTTATTGTTCCCAAGTAAATAATCGCCCCCGGTTGATTGGAAAAAAAAGGTTGTATGGAATATATATAATTCATTCCTGGTAACAAACCGGTGTCTATAAATGAATTATTGGTTAACTCTGAAAAACTTGTATCATTTCTAAAAATGGTATATTTGGTAAAGGTTCCAACAATATTTATGATAGAAACTGATTTTGTGGTGATTGATGTTTGATCTAGTAGAGCATTGATACGAATGTCTTGTGTGAATATAGTGCCAAGTGGTATGATTGAACCATGTAATAAATTATATACGGATTGTATTGAATAAGTATATTTCATATTTGGGTACAAATTATGGTCAGTATAACTATTTCCAGTTAATCCGCCAAAAATATGTTTTTCAGAAATGGAAATATCCAATGCATTGTTACTACTATCCGAACGATACAATATAAATGTATCGTAATTTCCAGTAATATTGTCAATAGTTACAAAATTCAATCCAACTTGTCCAATCGTTGCATTTGTTATAGTTGGTGTGGTGGTTGACACGACTGAGCCACGTACATAATTTAGAAATGAACTTTGTACAAAATTCGGTACTACAGAAGAAAAAGTAAAACCATCACATACATTTTGATTTTCTTGAGATATGTTAAAAAAAACGCCTGTTTTTAAATAATCAAATTGTGAGGCTAATACATGATCGTATGAATAATTCATTGAAATCGCCACATCAAATACTTGTTCAGGTTGAACATCTAACTGCAAATTATCTATGATAATATTTCCTATATATTGAATTCCATAAAATTGTCCTGAATCCATATTGAAAGGAGAAAACGAAATATCTGGAAATTGAATGTTTTGTTTTCCTGGAATTGGTGTAGTAAAAGAAGTATAAATTGTGGGTGTAACTAAGGGTATTACCGGTATTCCACTATAGGTAATATTTACGGACACTGGTGCTCCTATATTTGACATTTCATTTGCACTCAACATGTGAATATTCATGGTATTTTCAGGTGTAAATATACCAGGCAATTGAGAATAGCATTGATTAAGATAATCCATGTTTCCATAGATGGAATCTATGTGAGGATTATAACTGGGGTCTTTGTCCCAATCTGCTGTAGTATTATCTGGACAAATCGTCGTATCAATGATTCCTTTTCTGATTGAACCCATCATCCATATTCCAACTGGAATACTGAACGAAAACACATGTATACTTTTCGGCATGTACGTAGTAGTTACGATACTTCCCACAAAACTGCTTCTGGTTTGAATACTTTGGTTTTGTACAAATACATCGTACGAATCATCCGATACATACATGGCAGCCGAATCGTATAAAAATGTGATTTCATCTTGTGTATACAATTTCAATTCTGACGTATCACCATCGGGTAAATTACTATAACTCGCATTATTAATACTTGAATTTAGAAAATGATAAAGGGGTACAGTTGGGTCGTAATAAAGATTCATTGGTGTTCCGGGAACATCCGATGCAGTGGAACTTGTTATTTTTGTTTCATTGGAATTACAAACAGTGGAACGATTGGTTAATAATGATGAAAAACTAGTGGGTTGATTAGATATTCCACGGGATAAACGTGCCCATGTTTCTTTTTTCGTTAAATTATTTGTTTTGGTATTTTGTTGATTGTTATCATATTTTAAAATTTCTGCTTTTCTTCGCATATCCAACTGTTGTTTGGTATTTTCTGGATAAGGGGAAATGGGATTGTATCTAGGTGGAGGTGTGTGATAAAATGCTAATCTTTGCCTTTGATCATTTGCAATTATTAAATTTACAATTGCTGTATCACTACAATCAGATAGTTCTTTGGCAAGATAAGTTGAAATTATGTCATACGACATAATTTTTCAAATCATATACAAAGTTCCCTAGATAAAGGAACCTACGGTTCCTTTAAAACTATTGGAACCTACGGTTCCAGTAAAACCTCCCTCAGGTAACGAGTACACCACACTATGTGTGGTGTACTCCTAAGATTTCTTACAAGGTTTATGTGTATCTTTTCTATGTAAAAATCAAATTGGTTGTATAAGATCCTATACAACTAATCTACTAAGGACCCTCGTTACCTGAGGGAGGTTTTAAAGGAACCGTAGGTTCCTTTAGGTTAGGTTAGTTTGGAAAAATACCAATCAACCGACAAATAATAAGGATTTCCTTTGGTTGAATTCGCTAAACTACTGAGTGTGGTATTCGGACCACTTCCAACAATTTGATTAAGTTCCGATGCAGACAATGCGCGTGGAAAATATTGTAAATTAGATAAAAATCCCGAAAATCCCGAATTTTGACAAACATAAACGTCTCCATAATTTTGTTTAGGCACTGCAGAAATGCTATATCTACCTGTAATTGTACCGTTCACATACACATCCATTAATGTATTTTCTAAACGAATGGCTACATGCATCCATTTTTTATTCAGGGGAATTCCGGTAACGTTGATTGTAATCGGCCCTGAAGTAGGGTCAACTGTATCCATAATCAACAACAAGGAAACATTTCCTTTATTACTTTCGTTGGCTAAATACAATCCTGGGCCATTGTTTACACTAGCTAATCCAGTTCCTAAAGGATAAGTAACGCCATCTACGGTTGTGGATTGATTCATATAATTTCCATTTCCTTTGTTAAATATATGTGCATATTGTTGTGCGGGTCCAACTACATCATTGATTTGTAACCATAGAGACCAGGTAAATTCTATGCCATATTGTTTATTATTAGAACGTGTAATAATATTTCCAGGAAGAATTGCACTATTTCCACCCGATATCATACCTTTTACAATATAGGGATTGGTGGCATTTTGTGAAAAATATCCGATTAAATTGATACCTATATATAACAAAATAACAAATCCGATTAAAATCATTAATATAATAGCAACCTTGGCTACCATCGTATTGGATTGCAAAAAATCATTACTGGTTGTAGCCAATTCCGATGGGTCTCCAAATGATTTTATGGTATTGGTCAACGTTGAACTTATATTGTCCATTTTTTCATTTATATTATCTGTTACGGCTACCGCATTCGTTTTTAATGCATTTAAATCCATAATATATAGTTTATACCATTAAAATATATTGGAATAAAGGAACCTACGGTTCCTTTAAAACCTCCCTCTATTGGAACCTACGGTTCCAGTAAAACCTCCCTTATGTAACGAGGACACCATGCTTCGCATGGCGCCCTCATAAAGTTTCCTTGAAACCTTCTAGATAATAATAATATCAAATTGGTTGTATAAGTTCCCATACAACTAATTTACTAAGAATCATTCAAGGAAACTTTATGAGGGCGCCATGCGAAGCATGGTGTCCTCGTTACATAAGGGAGGTTTTACTGGAACCGTAGGTTCCAATAGAGGGAGGTTTTACTCCCAAGATGCCTCGCCGCCTCATAGAGGCGGTGAGTCATCTTTGTTGTGTCCCAAAACGCCTTAGGGCGTTTTAGGGACGACTGGAACCGTAGGTTCCAATACGTGGGTTCCAATATTTAGAATACTCGTATGTCATTTTGTATTTGATTGTTTTTCAATATCTCAATAGACATGCCGTAAGTGGAGAAAGAAGTAGCTACACCATTTCCAACAATGTATTGTTTCCAAACATCCTGAGGGGACATCACATACGACCAACGGTATACTTTGGTTACCATAATATCATTGATTACGGTAGGGCTTCCTCCTAAATAAATGTTTGTGGAAATATTAGAAGGTATGGATTGCATACAATTCATTTTCATTGATTGCATTAATTTTCCATCTAAATACATATCAACAAAATAATTGTCTATGACAATGGTTACGTAGGTCCATTTTTGTATAGGAAAATTATCAGTAACCACCATGGGTGGAGAGTGTTTATTAGAACTTGTTCCACAATTTTGACTTATATCAAAATACAATGTAGGTGTTGTTTTGTCTAAATATAAATTTATTTGACCCGGAATAGACAATATAGGTTTAATATTGTTATTATCCCAAGAATTCACATAAATCCAAGCACCCACTGTATATTGATAAGACAATGGATTGTCCGAAACCAGCACGGCTGGATTTGCATTGTTGTAATTTACCATATTTGCTGCAACAGTAGTATAATTTTGAAAATATAAATACAACATATACATACCGATGATGACAAATACGATTCCAATAACAATAAACCAATTCATTTTATCAGTATAATTTAGACTATATACAGGTACCTAGAGTTTTATTTGATTTTGTTTATTTTTTCCTTGATTTTTTCTATGTTAAATTCATCCGGTAACATTCCATTTTTGAAAAAGGACTGTTCGTACATTGCTTTGTATGCGTCAGGATTCGTATCTAAATGGATTATTTTTTGAATTAATTTATCTCTATCTTCTGTGGTATATTTCGCTGGTAAATATAATACGGAATCCATGTTCACATACTCGTGAAGATTAGGACATCCCCAATAAATCGGAATTGTACCAGAATAATACGCATTGATTATTTTTTCGGTAAGATAATTCGGTAAGGAAGTATTTTCAAAACAAATCATAAATTTGTATTTTGATATAAAATCATAATATTCCGAACTTTCATGATCATTTGGACAACTCATATTCATATTATTCATGAATTTTCCACACGAATCTACCTTTTTGTATTTTGACAATTCTATGAAAAATTCTTTACGTTCTTCTGCTGCTCCATTGCTTACTGAAAATAAACAGAAATTTTCGGCACGGGTACTTGACATCGTTCTTGGTACAATTAATTTTTGCATGTCTAATTTCATTAATAATATATGAAACAGTGCATAGGGAAAAAGAATCACATTCGGTTGTATGTTATCGGTGGGTATGAAATTAATATCAAAATTGTCCGGATTTCCATAGATACTTTCACCACTAAATTGTACCATGAGTGTATTCATATTTTCAGACGTTTTTTTATCAATATTTACCGGTGGAAATACCGAATATATTTTGATATGTTGATATTTTGTATTTTCAAAGATATATTGAAACAATTCAGTATAATTTTTGGTATCAGATGACCACCAATTTAAATATTCAATGTTTTTGTTTGTAAAAAATTCTATGTGATTACCGGACGGTTTTCGGTATAAAATCAGATATAAAATATACAAAAAACATACCAAAACCAAATATAACAAGATGATATTGGTATTTCGTCTCATATAACAATTCTTACATATTTATTGCTTCAATTTCGTATTTTTGCGTATTCCACATAGTAACAACTTGGTCCTTGGTAAGTATATGATCATAATATATGATATCAGCTACCGCACCATAAATGGTTTTTTGAGTATCACCAATTACTATGATATCATTGTCAGTAAATGTTCGTTCTGCTCCTGTCATGGGTGATGAATATTCTAAATGTCCATCTACAAATAGATCCATATGATTTTCGTGAAAATTAAATACGAAATTATGCCATTTTTGTGCAGTCAAATATAACCGATATGGTTCATCTCCAAATGCATAAATCAAATACATATTTTTCTTGGAACCATAATCATAGGAATAGGTAATGCATGGTTTGGGATATACCATTTCCCATTGATTGTCCGCGTTCAATGTTTTGGTTCCATAGAAAAAAATATTGACTTCTCGTTTTGATGGTGCATCCATCAATTGTTCATCCTTGGGGTTGACATATACCCACATGGAAATGGAATATATTTTTAAAAATGGATTTGCCGTATATTCGGCACCAATGACTTTCAAATCGTTGCTAGTTGCTAAAATTTGTTCTTCCATCGTGTTCAACATATATTGTCCTTTTTGTAAAATGTGAGTTCCGTTGAAATTCAAAGAAGATATAAACGGGGTATTTTGCGAAAAAAAGAAGGAACATAAAAAATATCCCGAAATCAATAAAATTTCAATCAGTAACAGTACATAGATGGGAGAAGAAGTGATTCGCATATCTTCACGTATAAAATCTTTGAAACTATTCATCGTATTTGCCATATATATTTTGTCCAATATCTGGGGTATAAAAATAGAAATAATCATTAAAATACAAAATAATCCAAATACAAATGAAAATACCAACAATATTTTTCTAATAATATTTCCAATAGAAAAACTATACGAAGTTAGATAATTGTAAACCATAATAAATACCAAGATGAAGGCAAACATTAATACACCAAACATGCAAAAAATCAAAAATTTGGGTATAAGTACATCGGAAAAATAAAAAATAGCACAAATGACTAATACTCCCAACAATACTAAAAAGGCACATGTATACATGTTAAAAAATTCTCCGGATTGCAACATAGAATACATGGAATACCATAGAAATATAAATACGATAAATGGTAATACGGTTACAATATATGCCATCCACGGGGAATTACTCGGATTTCTTCGTAACATTGTTTTTTACTATATTTTATTATATTACTATATTACTATAGATTTTCCATGGTGGTTTTTTCACCATGACATTCACGACACATGGCGACTAAATTATCTATGTGATTACTACCTCCATATTCCAAACGTATTTTATGATCTACTTCAAACCATGCGGTCAATTGTTTTTGGCAATTACCACATCGCCAATTTTGTCGGGAAGCTACGAATTTTTTTTTTGTTTCACTGACAGACCTCTTGGTCGCTTTTTTTCCGGATTCCAATATTCTTTGGGACTGTCCCGCGTTTCCACCTGATATTTGGTTGGTTACTTGGACTTGAGGTGGTGGCGCTCCTAGTGCATTACCACGACTTTGTTTAGCAGTGAAATCCAGTATAGGTCCTAACATATTTACACTAGAACGGTCCATAGGTAAATATTTAATATATTCATTGGAAGTTTGCAATATTTCTCCGGTTTTCATTGGATTTCGTTTGATCAAATAGTAAACAAATAATGTACCAAGAACAATGCCTGCCATTTGAAAATATTTTTTCCATCGGAAAATATTTTTAATGTATTTTCCTTCTGTATATACATTGGCTAATACCAAGGCACATATCAAAAATAACCACAATTCTATTCTCATTCATATACTATTTCAAACTATAATTATTGGAACCTATCGGAACCTACGGTTCCAATATCCGATATAGATGAATCCGACCAGACCCAAGATGACCGCTACAAACATAATATCTCGGCGCGCCAAAATAGATTGATATTGTACGACATGTTGGGGACGATATTCATGATAATATCTGTCTAAAGCTTGATATGCAGTGATTTCTTCCTTACCCAAGGATACATTTACTTTGTTGTGTAGAAAATGAGTCCAACGAATGAAGGATTCACGTGAATCCAAATAAGGTGAAACTGGGTATTTATCTAATAATTCAGCCATATGATCTCCCATAGATTCGTCGGGTATAAACAGGGGCATATTTTGTATAAGATCATAATATTTGCGTTTGGTTACGTTGGTAGGATGTTCAGGATAAGTATACGCAACGGAATGAAGAAAAAACCAATAATGAGGGCCCCACACTTTGGGATCTAGAGGAATTTTTTGAATATTCGTAGACATGAATATAGTATTTACATAATAAAAATATATAAATTTAGTTACATAGATTGTATATACTCTGTTTCAAAAAAATGTCATTTATACAATTAAATTATGAAATTTTCAAAAATATCAAATATTTTTTTTCCAATGAAAAAAACATTACTATGGATGTGGTATCCGTAGCAGAGCGGTCAGATGACCTACGGTCATCAACAACTAAGTCCAAAGCAAGCGAAGCTTGCTGGGGACTTTTGTTAGAGAAAACCATACCAGAATACCTTCAACAACAAATTTCGGAGGATAATTCTACGAATAGAGAAGACGAAAACTCGGTAATAAAGCCACCTGCTGAGTTTGATAACGAAGAATATGTATCCGATTTTGAAGATACAATTGAAGATTCGGATACTTTTTTCACGTTTGATTCTATTTATAATGGTCAAAGTCCTCAGGACTTTGGAACATCTACTGATTCATTGCCTCTAGCCTATAAATTTCATTTAGACCATTCCAAGAATTTTGATGATGATGGTATTATTTATTATCAAAATCCACAAAACAATGTCTACGAAGTAGATGAAGAATATTCCAAAATATATCAGGTCAAAAGTAATTCATTTGTTATAAAGATGAATTGTTGTTGTTGTTGTTGTTATATTTGATGCCATAGAAGAAAAAAGGCATCTAAACATTTCATATACAATCATATACAAGAATCATGTCTTCTGTGTCTTCATGTGTAACTTTTGTCACGGTTTATATGAATATTTATCCGAAATCAGAACAAGGAGAACGCGACATGGCGTGGAGATTTCAACAATTTGCCAAAATCGCCGAAACTGGTATTCAATTATGTGTCTATGTAGATGAATCTAGTGAAGAACTATTGGAACAATTTATCGTGTTGTATCCAAACATACGAAAAATGCGTACCTGGAAAACCATACAAGACACATGGACCTATGATATTTGTCGTCCACATTTGTCTATGTTGAAATTACCAACACATCGCAATGAAACCAAAGATACATTTGAATACATGGCATTGATGCATACTAAGATGGAATGTATGGCCGATGCTATCCGTGAAAATCCGTTTGAATCCACTCATTTTGCGTGGATTGATTTCAATATTGCTCACATATTCAAACATTTGGTTTCATCTCAATCACAATTGAAATCCATTTCAATGAATCAATGGTCACAATCATTCTTGGTCATGCCTGGATGTTGGACTGAATTACCCGAAATATTGGAACCCCCCTATGTACATACGATGTTGAATACGATTCATTGGCGATTTTGTGGGGGTTTTTTTATGGGAGACATTACTTCAGTTTCCAAATTTTGTTCCTTGTATCAAACTCATTTTCCTCTGTTTATTGCGGAACATAAAAGTATGATATGGGAAGTCAATTATTGGACATGGATGGAACACCAATTTGCGGATTGGTCAGTAACAAATTACAAACGTGATAAACCTACTGGAGAAGTTTGGAAACCACAGTGGTATTCTGCTGACCATAACGATTCTATTTTGCACATACCGATGGATTATTGGTCTATGTGTTTAGCAGATAAAATACAATCCTATACTTGTATTTCTTTGGAAATGCCTTTTTTGGAAACGGATTTTTTTCCCATGTCTTCGTCAGTAACACCTTGTTCAGACAACATTGACGACGGATATTGGATGAATACTCGCTATGTGAATTATCGTCTAGCAGACAATGGTTCCTATATTTTTTATCATCCAGATAAAATAATTGTGACCAAGAATCTATGTACCCGATTGAACACAGATATGAAAATGACGGAACATTTTTTCATGGCAAATCCGAAGGATTTGACTTCACGTGAATGCAATTTTGACGGCATGGAAGATATTCGTATTTGGTACAAAGAAAATGAGAAAAAAATTTATTACGTAGGTAGTAGTGTGAATTATGCACCACATAAACGAACACGAATTGTAACGGGTGAATATAACATTACACAAAGGCAATTATGTAACAATGTGGTAGTTGAACCACCGTCGGATACATGGTGTGAAAAAAATTGGTGTCCGATTGTAGAATCTTCTCTTACGAATCCACAAAAATTCTTATATCAGTGTTCCGATATGACGATATGTCATATTGCCTCGGGTAAATTGGTCATTGAACAACAACAATCCGATACATCATCATGGTCAAATGTCCAATGGTCATCAACAAACTTTCAAGTTTGGTTGTCTTCATGTCGTGGTTCTACGTATTTTCGTGAATCTTTAGTCCATCCAGGTTATTGGGTGGGACTCGTACATTATTCCCGAAACGAATGGCCGCGACATTATTATCATGTCTTGGTACTTTTAGAACCGAAAACATGGTCAGAGGGACAAAGTCCTTCAACAACAAATTCTAAAAGAATTTGGTCTCCCGTAAAATTCAGTCAACCATTTTCTTTTTGTAAACCAACTAATATAGAATTTTGTATAGGATTAATGGAAACAGGTGATAAATATCATTTTTGGGTATCACAATACGACCGTGACCCTATGAGAATCACGGTAAATGTATGTGATTTACCTTTTCTGTGATAAAAAACGTTGCGTTTATTTTTGTATCACACTATTCTATACTGGACATATAGTGTGATAAGTTATATGAAACATACGAAAAAATATCGTAAAAAAAATAGCAAAAATGGTAAAAAAAAATCCAATATCAAAACATTGAAAAAAAGTCGTGGAGGGGATACGGATATAGGCGGTTCAAAAGTATTGAATACGAATTTTTTAATCCCTTTAAATGATTTTAAAAATTCAATTAATACAAAAATACGTAACGGAAACACAATAAATGACGATATGGTTGGATTATTTTCATTATATGACGAAAGATTAGAAATATTAAAAAATATGTCTGACCTTAATATTAAAAAAATCAAAGATTGGAAAAAAAAGGTTCTTTCGTCTTCATTTGGAAAAGGAATAATTAATAAAAACGTAATGAATTCGGAATTAAATTCTATACAAGCCTTTTTTTCATTATTTGAGCAAATACATATTGTTATCAATGAAATTTTTAACATGATATCAAATGCAAATGGTTTTACTGACGATATTACTTACAAATCAAAATCAGGAAAGTCATATTTTAATCATATTCTGGATGAAATAAATACATATAATGATTCAAATTATGAAAATAATGAGATAAATAAAATAAGAAAGTTCTTACAACATTATGGGTGCGAGAATGTTGTTGACGATTGGGATGATAATCGTTCCAATAAACGTATACGTCAACCAATAACACAAGATGAATATCTTGGATTCATACAAAACATGATTACTGAATATGATGAAGATTTTGTAAAATCCATTTTAACCTATATTCATCCATGTTTCATCAACAAAGGTTTATCCACAAAAGACGAATTAGATACATTTGAAAAAAATCGTGATGCAACCGAAAAAGATGTATCAAATCAACCTGCCGGTGTTATTGTTCCTTACAAAAATCCAAAGGCGGAGGTTTCAAGTATTGATTTGGGAAATAATAAACGTATCGTTCCATCCGGTCCGAATGTTACCGATGTACCGAATCAAAATAAAATACCTCAATCACTGAAAAATCAAACACATCTGGTAACTAAGTTACCTTCTGAGTTAGTTGTTGAAGGCGTTTCGCCTTCTGACCCAAAATGTCAATCCAAAAATTTAGAACCAGAAAAAATGACAAAGGACGAATTGAAAAAATATTGTCCAAGAACAGGAAGAGCAATATTTCATCCAGATTCACTTAAAAATATTGGTTGTAAAGAAGATGCAGCTGAAAAATTCAAAAATTTATCAACATTATGTGAAAAAAATTCTGAAACTTCTTTAAATAATAATCCTGCTCCAGATGAACAAGACCCTAATGTGAACGTAGTGGAGGCATCCAACAAAAAATCAGAAATTACGACCTGTTCTACGATTAAAGGCATAACAACTTGTTCTTCTTCTACTGTTCCTGAAACTATTATTGCTCCTTCTACTGCTACTGTTTCTATTGCTCCTGATGTTTCACCTCCTCCTGCTCCTGATTTTTCATCTCCTCCTGCTCCTGATTTTTCATCTCCTCCTGCTTCTGATGTTATACCACCCACAGTTGTTCCACCTCCTCCTGCTCCTGATTTTTCATCTCCTCCTGCTTCTGATGTTTCACCTACTGCGGTTTCTGACGTTATACCACCCACAGTTGTTCCACCTCCTCCTGCTCCTGACGTTCCTCCTCCTATTGCGGTTGCTCCCACTGCTATTCCTGATTCTATAGAATCTTCGTTGGTATTAATTAAAGGTTGTAATTATTCTGAAAAAGCAAACGTATGGAGTGGTTCAACACTTACAGCACAAGTATCCGGTTCAGGATGTCAAATACAAACCTTGCATTTTTTGAATTTAATTGATGATGAACAATACAAAAATAACATTGACAAATGTGCTGTAGTAAATCTAATAGATTATCTGACAAGTGAAAAATATAAAACACATAGCGATGTATCCGGATACATCTCATTTGATAAAAAAGAATTTGATGTGAAATTACCACAGGAAATAGTAACATATTTGCAATACATTCAAAAAAATATGGTGAATGATTCTTGTATTGTTCATCAATTTTATCGTGATTTGGATAAAAATGCTACACCTCATTCAGCCATTTATACAAAAAATGCATCTGGAAAAATACAATACATTGACCCTCAATTAAAATTTAAAGAAGGTAAATTAAAATATGTTTTTGATGAAATGGACCCCAGTAATATAAATGTAAACGATGATTTATTAAAAAAAATCGCCGAATCATGGAAAGCACAAAACTATACAAGAGTAAGTATTTTAACTACAGCGAATCCAATCATTCTTACCGATGGTATGACAAAAGAAAATACAAAACAAGTATGGAACATGATGTTTGAAGATTACGATAAAAATGCACCTATACAAAAACCCCCACAGAATCAGCCTGGTCAACCGGAGGAGCCTGGTCCATC
>Ga0209777_10002706_pt1 | contig 22895 bp, 21 predicted proteins | sample FrelakmetHBP12HB_FD_187147 | JGI IMG/M metagenome (GOLD analysis project Ga0209777, IMG submission 187147) | Freshwater lake sediment microbial communities from the University of Notre Dame, USA, for methane emissions studies -HBP12 HB (SPAdes)... | ecosystem: Environmental > Aquatic >...
TATAAAGACCCCGCTATAATCGCAGAGGTCTCCAAGGGCACAGGCGCAGCCATGGCCGGGCTGGATATAAAGACGATACCGGAGGGAGAATTGCTGGCGCCCCGCGGTTGGTGATACGTTGAGGCACTGATGGGGTGAAAACGGATGAATAAGATCGGCGTTTTGGCGATGCAGGGCGCTTTTGCGGAGCATATCGCATCCCTGCGCCGGCTGGGGGTGGAGGCGGTCCCTGTCAGGTTGTCCGGTGAGTTTAAAGGGCTCAGCGCGCTGGTGATCCCCGGCGGAGAGAGCACCACCATCGGCAAGCTGATGAGGGAGTATAGCCTGGTGGATGAGCTGAGGAAGCTTATCTCTAAGGGCTTCCCCATCATGGGCACCTGTGCGGGAATGATCCTCCTGGCGAAGCAGGTTCAGGGACTGAAACAGCATACGCTGGAAGCGATGGATATTGAGGTGAGGCGTAATGCCTTTGGCCGGCAGGTGGATAGCTTCGAGATGGCTCTCGAGATCCCGGTGCTGGGGCAGCCGCCTTTCCCGGCGGTTTTCATTCGCGCCCCCTGGATCGAAAAGGTGGGTGACGGCGTAGAAGTATTGGCAAGCCTGCCCGATGGCACTGCGGTTGCTGTAAGGCAAGGGAACCTGGTAGCTACTGCGTTCCATCCTGAGCTCACTGACGATCTCAGATTCCATGACTACTTCTTGTCTATCGTCAACGGCCACTCTAAAACAAACGCGGATGAAGAGTGATGATTCGTTCCCTTCATCTTACGGACACCCCGGTGCTGCTCCTATTTTTAGGCAGTTCCCCAATCAATGAGGCGAAGATGCGGGATAGGCTTACCAGCAAGGAGGTTGAACTGCTGGCTGCTGCCCCCTTGCTCAGGGGTTGTCTGATTTCTGGCGATAAGCAATGTAGTTTTGTCTGTGTCCACCGGGGGCTCATCCAGGCGCTAGTCTCTCTGAGGAGATGTCGCGGGCCCGGTGCCTGGATGGTAGAGCGACTTCTTTTATCCCTGGGGCAAGAGGCACTCTGCTTTGACCTTCTGGAGAAGCTGGCCTTTGCCGGAGGTAAAATCAAGGCCGAGCGGCTTTTCTTACGCCTCGACTCCTCCAGCCCTGCGGTTGACATGGCGAAACAGGCCGGCTTCAATCATTACCTCACTGAGTATCTGTACTGCCTGGAGGAAGGGCGTCGGACTGAGCCTACGGAATCGCGGCTCGTCCTGCGGCCCAAGTCCAGCGCCGATGAGCACAGCCTGTTCCGTCTGTACAGCGCTGCCGCACCCCATCAAGTGCGCTGTGCGGAGGGGATGACCTTGCAGGAATGGAGCCAGAGCAGGGATAGCGATGCCACGAGGGAATTAGTTTTGGATAAGGGGGGCGAGATCTCAGCCTGGCTGCGAATCAGGCTGGGCCGAACCGCCGGGCGATTCGAGATAGTCGGGGAGTTGGGAGCAGAAGAATTAGGAGCGTTAGTAGATTACAGCTTAGCCGCGCTTGAGGGCAGACATCCTGTATATTGCCTCGTCCCTGGATTTCAGGAGCAGTTGCGGCGTATACTCGAAGAGCGGGGCTTCTATCAGGCGGCGGCTTACGCCTGTCTGAGCAAACAGCTCGCGGTCAGGGTGCACGAGCCACAACTGGTGCCGTTACGAGCTTAAGAGGTGGTTGATTAACGGAGGTAACTGGAGCTTATGCAAAAAATAATCACCGATGACCTGGATGCGCTTCTCGATGCGCTCCCTCGCCATATCTCTGAATCTATACGCCACAGGGAAGATAGCAGCGAGCTTCTGGAGGTAGTCATGGACCTGGGGCGGCCGCCCGAGGCGCGTTTCCGGGGCCGGGACGTATTTCTCAGCGACGAAGAGGTAACTGCCGATGACATTGAGTACACGGTCTCGCGCATCGGGACCTTTGGCGACGATAACCGCGCCGGCATCGCGCGCACGCTGCATCGCATTTCGGCTATTCGCAACCGCAAGGGGCGCGTCGTGGGGCTTTCCTGCCGCGTCGGGCGCGCTGTCTTCGGCACCATAGCCCTGATCAAGGACCTGGTGGAGTCAGGCAAAAGCATCCTGCTTCTGGGGCGGCCCGGCGTAGGCAAGACCACCATGCTGCGTGAGGTAGCGCGCGTCCTCGCCGATGACTTCAATAAGCGGGTGGTGATAGTGGATACCTCGAATGAAATCGCCGGCGACGGCGATATACCTCACCCGGCCATAGGTCGGGCACGACGGATGCAGGTCGCCACACCTGCCATGCAGCATGCGGTGATGATCGAGGCGGTAGAGAATCACATGCCCGAGGTAATCATAATAGACGAGATCGGCACCGAGCTTGAGGCACATGCAGCGCGCACTATCGCCGAACGCGGGGTGCAGTTAGTGGGCACTGCGCACGGCAATACCCTGGATAACCTGATGATGAACCCTACTCTCTCCGACCTCATCGGCGGCATCCAGTCGGTGACCCTGGGAGACGAGGAGGCCAGGAGGAGGGGCACGCAGAAGTCGATCCTGGAACGCAAGGCGCCGCCGACCTTCGATGTGGTAGTGGAGATTCAAAGTTTCGAGCGGGTCGCTATCCATCCCGATGTCGCTGCTGTAGTTGACGCTACCTTACGGGGGCAGTTTGTGCCGGTGGAGGTGCGCTGGTTCGAGAACGGGGAGGTAAAGAGCGAGAAGACCCTGCCCTTCTCAGCCGCTGAGACTCAGGTCAGCAAGAGGGTTCCCAGAAGAGAGGAACCCAAAAAAATCATGCCGTTCGGTATCAACCGCCTCCGACTGGAGGAGAGCATCAAGAGGTTGAATCTGCCCGTAAATGTGGTTAGCGATATCAAGGAGGCTGACCTGGTGATGACCTCCAAGAGCCATTATCGCCGCAGGCCGCAGCTCCTGAGAGACGCCGAGCAAAAGGGGGTCCCTGTATATGTCGTCCGGAGCGATAAGATCGCCCAGATGGAGCAGGGCCTGTCCAATGTATATCGAGTTGAGGAGCGCTCGGATTCCGTGGCCCAGGCGCTGAAAGAGGCGGAGGAGGCTATCGAGGAGATTAAGCACACCGGGCAGACCGTGGAACTATCCCCGCAAAACGCCTTCATCCGCCGTCTGCAACATCAACTGGCTGAGAAATATCACCTTGCGACAAAGAGCACCGGCAAAGCGCCGCGGCGCCGGGTGCAGATTTTCGCCAATGATGATGAGCACCGGGTGTAAAGAGCGGCCGATATTGCAGCAGGGAGTACTATACCTGATAGTACTCCTGAGGCTTGACATCCGAGAATAATAGCCATATTATCTTACACGTATGGGGAAGATTGCATTTATCGCATTTGAGGGTGGGGAGGGCTGTGGTAAGACTACTCAAGCCAAGGCGCTGAGTAATAAACTTCGCAGGCTTGGTTTTCCTGTAGTGTTTACCCATGAGCCTGGCGGCACGCTCCTGGGAAACAGGCTGCGCCGCTGGGTCAAATGGGGCAAAGGGGTTACCACCCAAACCGAGCTGTTTCTCTTCCTCTCTTCTCGGAGCCAGTTGCTGAATACGGTTATCCGTCCTGCTTTAGAAAAAGGTAGTATCGTCATATGTGACCGCTTTGATCCTTCTACATTCGCCTACCAGGGCTACGGACGGGGCATGGACCTGGACTTCCTCAAGACGGTAAATAGTTTTGTCACCGACGGCCTACGCCCCGACCTCATAGTGCTCCTGGATATATCGGCGGAGCAAGGCCTGGGGCGCAAAAAGATGAAATTAGATGTGTTCGAGCGCGAGGAGTTCCTCTTTCACCAGAAGGTGAGGGAGGGCTATCTCAAAATGGTTGCCGCCGATCCGGAACGCTGGATGGTGGTTGACGCTACGCTGCCCGAGGTGAAGATTCGAGAGATAATCTGGGAGCGTGTGAGCCAGCTTCTGGGCTAAGTGGATTTCTCACGAGGTTTAGCAAGGGGCTTAAGCCCCTTTTTTGTTTCCCTCACAACTGTCTCTTTATATGCCTGCATCAGCCTCTCGGTCACCTTGCCTCTGCCGATGCGCTGTCCATTAACCTCAGCGAGAGGCATCAGTTCCATAATAGAATTGGTGAGGAAGGCTTCGCCGGCATGGAGCAATTCCTCTAATCGAACTTCTCGCTCGCTGTGGCCTATGCCAAGCCCGTGGGCAAGTTCAATAACTACCTGACGGGTAATCCCGGGCAGACAGCCGCTCTCCTCGCCCGGGGTGATAAGATTTCCCTTCGATACCAGGAAGATATTGCTGGCGCTGCCCTCGCAGAGAAAGCCTCTCTCGTTGAGTAGAATTGACTCATCAACTCCCGCTGCCCCGGCCTCTCTCCGGGCAAGGATATTGTTCAGGTAGTTGGCTGATTTCAAGCGGGAAAGCGGCGACTGGCTGTCCCGGTCAATGGTCGACACTACTGCCTTGTAGCCCTTGCGGTAAGCCTCGTCCGCAAGAGGAACATACCTCGTAGCTGTGACCAGCACTGTGGGCTTAGGGTGCTTCGGGAGGTCGGGTGCAGCCTCTCCTTCTCCTATAGATACGGTGAGCCTGATTCGTGCCTTTTTCAACTTATTAGCCTGCAGTGTGTCGTGGCAGGCTCTTTTAAGGTCGAAAGCGTTCAGGGGCAAGCCGAGTAGCTTCGCTGATTGGGAAAGGCGCTCCAGATGCCTCTCCAAACGGAAGATATGCCCCGAATAGGCGCGCATGGTCTCGAAAAGCCCGTAGCCGTAAAGGAAGCCGAGGTCAAAGGGCGATATTTTGGCCTGGCTCCGAGGCACAAGAGAGCCGTTGAGGTAGACTATTTGCTCCATACCGGCTCGGTGAAGCTCAGGAAATTTTTCAGGACGTCATGTCCGGCTGGGGTCAGTATGGACTCCGGATGAAACTGAATTCCCTCCACCACGTATTTTTTGTGGCGAACCCCCATAATCACCTTATCATCAGTCCATGCCGAGATTTCCAGGCAATCAGGGAACGAGTTGTGCTCGACAACCAGAGAGTGGTAGCGGCCGCCCACAAAGGGATTAGGCAGGCCTTTGTAGATGGTTTTACCGTCATGGTTGATAATGGAGGTCTTGCCGTGCATGGGGAGCTTTGCCCTCCCCACTATGCCGCCGTAGACGTGGCCGATAGCTTGATGCCCCAGACATACGCCCAGCATGGGTATCTTGCCGCCGAAGCTGCGTATCACATCGTTGGAGATGCCGGCCTCCAGCGGGGTGCAGGGGCCGGGAGAGATCACGATATGGGTTGGCGCGAGTTTTTTTATCTCGTCCAGCCCGATGGCATCGTTGCGATAGACCACTGGCTCCCAGCCCAGCTCCCCGATGTACTGCGCCAGGTTATAGACGAAGGAGTCGTAGTTATCTATGAGCAGAATCATCTGTAGCTCTCCGTTGCCATCTGGGGAACCATGCTCAAAGCTTGAATCAACGCCCTGGCTTTGTCAAGCGTCTCCACATACTCCGACTCGGGGTCTGAGTCGTAGACCACCGCCCCGCCCACCTGGAAGTAGGCCTTCCCGTTTTTGACCAGGATAGTGCGGATGACTATGTTGAGGTCGAGTCCGCCATCGAAGCCGAGGTAGCCGATGGAGCCAGTATATACGCTGCGCCTGGTAGGCTCAAGCTCGTCTATTATCTCTATGGCCCTCACCTTGGGCGCGCCCGAGATAGAGCCTCCGGGGAAGGTGGCCTTGAGCAGGTCTATGGCGTTCTTGCCGGGGCGAAGCTTTCCCTCTACCGTGGAGGTGAGATGGAACACGGTGGCGTATTTCTCCAGGGCCATGAGCTCGCTGACTCTCACCGTGCCGAAGCGGCAGACCCTGCCGATGTCGTTCCGCTCCAGGTCGACAATCATCACGTGCTCTGCCTTGTCCTTGAAGCTGTTGACCAGTTCCCGAGCTAATACCTCGTCGCCGGCGGGGTCTTTGCCCCGGGGCCTCGTCCCCTTTATGGGGCGAGTCTCGACACGGTCGCCCCGAAGGAGCAGGAACCTCTCCGGGGAGGCGCTGACCACCGCCACGCCGTCGAAATTGAGGTAGCTGGCGAAGGGGGCGGGGTTGATTTTGCGCAGACGCTGGTATAGCTCGTAGGGAGGCAGAGACATATCCGCCTCGAAGCGCTGCGAGAGGTTGACCTGAAAAATATCTCCGGCGATGATATAGTCTCTGGCCTTCTGTACTGCCTCGAGATAAGCCTCGTGGGTGAAATTGGAGCGCAGGTTGACCTGTTTGCTGGCGGCCTGTTCGGGAAAAGAGGCTTTGGTCTCGCACAGGCGGGGCGCCTGTGCTACCCTTTGTTTCAGCTCTTCAAGGCGGGCCTGCGCTCTGGCTTGCCAGGCGCTCCCTTTTTCGGGGAAGCCGGTGGAGGCGATATAAGCCCTGCTCTTGAGGTTGTCGAAGATGGCCACAGCATCGTAGAAGCCGAGATAGCACTCCGGAAGTTGCAGGTCGTCCACCGCTTTAGAGGGCAGCTTCTCGATGAAGTGGCCCAGGTCATAACTTAAGTAGCCCACTGCTCCGCCCACGAAGGGCAAACCGGAAGGGTTTCCGTCGAGCCTGTATTCTTGGAGCAGGTCTCCCAGCACATCGAAGGGGTTGCCCGAGACGGCCTTCTCGCCCTCTGGCCGTATTAAAGTAATATCCCGGCCGCGGCTCCTCATAATGAGGAAAGGGTCGCTGCCCAGGAAAGAGTAGCGCCCCAGCCTCTGGGGGCCCATGCCGCTGTCCAGGAAGAAGCTGAAGGGCTTGTCCTTGAACGCCTGGAATGCCTGTGAGGCTGTGGGTGGGTTGGGAATCTCCACTACCAAGGGCAGGCGTTGCATGGTGCTACCGGTATTGCTCATCAACCGAATGAAGGGGTTGCTTTTTGTCAGCGTCTCCCCTAGATTATAGGCTATCGGAGCGAGCTAGACAAGTTTAGCTTTCTTTGTCATTGCGAGCGCAGCGAAGCAATCCCATCGCTACCCTACTATGACAAGCACGTGGAGATTGCTTCGTCGTCCGCCCAGGCGGACTCCTCGCAATGACATAAATATAAATTCCCACTTTGCGAAAAGGGGGCGAGGCGATTGTGGTTGTTGTGGGGTTGGGGTAGCTAGGAGCATCCGCTCCAACCGTGCCAGAGAGACGGAACACAGGAGGGCGAAAAATGAAATTCAGCGCCAGCGTTGAGATAAATACAACTGCGGAGAAAGTCTGGGTATTGGTAAACAACGCGGAGGAGTGGCCGAAGTGGATACCGTCTCTGAAGAAGATTAAGAAGGGCACCGAAGGACCGTTGGGTGTGGGGTCACGGGTTTTGGTTGTGGCCAAATCTCTGATCACGGTCAATCTGTGGATGACCATCACTGAGTTTGTCCCGGGGCGCCGAGTAGTCATGGAGGGGAAAGTCCTGGGTGTAAAGATGACGCGCTACTACGAAATGGAGCCTGTGGGACAAAACAGAACAAAGCTCACCGCCGGCGGCGAGGTCTCGGGACTTCTGGCATTTCTGGTGCGCCGCGGCGGCCAGAAGCTCTCCGAGGAGATAGTGCAGGCGCTGAAAAAGAAGGTGGAGGGGGCTGCATAGCTTGCAAGGGTTGACATTGCTCGCGCTTTGCGACAATAATACCCCGCAGGACTTCACATAAATACCTCAGGAGGTGCGTAGCCATGTGCCGGATTGTGAAAGTTGCAGGATTATTACTGGCCTTAACGTTAATCGCCTCCGGGCTGTTGCTCACTGCCTGCGGCGGGGGCGGCAGTAAAATCGCTTTTACCTCTACCCGCAACAGCGTCTCTGCAATATATGTTATGAATGAAGACGGCTCGAGCCAGACCCGCCTGACCAGCGGTGGAACGCGCAATTATTATCCGTCATGGTCGCCTGATCACAAGAAGATTGCTTATAGCTCCGGTGCGGTGGGCCGCTCCGAAATCTATGTCATGAATGCTGATGGCTCGAATCAGGTTCGTCTTACAGATAACACGTGGGATGACCAACACCCATCCTGGTCTCCCGATGGCAAACAAATAGTCTTCCAATCGGACCGCAACGCTGGTAGATGGCAGCTCTATATCATGAACGCCGATGGCTCAAGCGAGACCCGCCTCACCGACAGCGTGGCGAACGATGAGCACCCCGACTGGTCGCCCGACGGCAAGAGCATCGTGTTCGCCGCCAATAACCCTCCCTATACTGATAACGACTACAATATTTATGTTATAGATACGGGGGGCAAGAAACGGACCAGACTTACTGACAATTCGGCCACCGATTGGTACCCTGCATGGTCGCCCGACGGCAAGCATATCGCTTATATCACTAACCTTGACAATAGCTGGCAGGTCTATGTGATGGATGCTAGTGGCGAGGTCCGGACTCGCCTCGCTGATTCTACCGACGGCGGTACGGCGTGGTCACCCGACGGCAAGCGCATTGCCTATGAGTACAAGGCTGAAATCTATGTAATGAATGCCGATGGCTCGGAGCAGACCCGCCTCACGGATAGCACCGGAGAAAATATGTACCCTGCGTGGTAAGGCGATTATTCAAATGAGCGTATTTTAGTATGGGTAGGGGCACGGTGCACCGTGCCCCTACTTAGCGCAAAGACGGGGTATCAGGCGACCAGAGCTTTCCCTTGCCCTGCGGGAAGTTTTTTAGAATGTCAGTGTGATATTTTTGTGGGGCGATAATCCTCTTTATATCTTCCATTTTGAATTTCACGCTGCCTAAAACGCGCCACTCTCGTTCAAAGTAGTAGTTGTCTTGGTCATCATCTTTAAGAGTGTGGTCGTAAAACTTTAAGTAACTAAACGAATGAAATTGGAGCAGGTCATCTAATCTAGAGATGAGGTCGTAGTCGGGCGGGGAGGATAATTGCATTGGCGGCGCAGTCACGGCGGTGTAGTTGTCTTTAATAACTTGTAAGACTTTGGGGTTATACATTAAGAGGTGAAAAAGCTTGAGAAACTCCGGGACATTTTCATCGAAATAATCGGCTATCGTGGTTTCGCTATTGCCTTTAATAATTGCAGCCTTTGGGAGATAGTGTACTGGCCTACCACCTTTTTTAACGATGAAGTCTTTATGAAACGAAAGTCCGAAGGGCCCGTATTTGCTTATGTGAATGTAAAATTGCGCGTGAGGTATGTCGCAAAAGCATACCATGTATGGTGTGTACATTATATTGTCGCTAATTCTTTCGGCAGGTCTAATAAGTATGGAACCAGGCTCGCTTGAAGGAAAATCTGAGGGCTTAAGTTCTCCAGATTTAATAATTTCTAGTATGAGGGCGTACCGGTCGTCATAGTTTGGTTTTTTCCTTCCAACAAAGTGGGTGAGTTCTTTAGATATATAGTCCTGTATGAGTCGTGCCAAGTGCACCCCCGTGACATATTCTAAGCAAGCTGATTAGCAAGTTTATGCTAAAACTGTTGCTAGCTAGCTGTCAAGAGCTTGCGGTAAATGTCTATTTGAATCTTTAGGACGGGCGCTCTTGCCTGTCTAGCGTAGGGGCTCAAAATTTTGAGCCCCTACATTAATTTATGGCGTTGGTTGTGGTGATTAGAAGAGGTGCGTTATGAGAATCCTCACCCCGATTCCTATCAGAACCAGCCCTCCCACCGCATCGGCCCACCGTCCCACCCAGCCGCCTACCCTTTTGCCTGTGTAGAAACCGGCGGCAGTGATGAGGAAACACACGCTGCCCACTATCAGGGCGGCCAGCCATACCCTGGACTCGACGAAGGCCAGGCTCAGGCCAACCCCCAGCGAGTCTATGCTGGTGGCTATGGACAAGGTGAGCAAGGGTATACCCCTGGTGATGTCGGTGCGCTTGCGGCCTTGCTCCTCACCATGTAGGGCTTCCCAGAGCATATGAGCGCCGACCAGTAACAGCAAACCGAAGGCTATCCAGTGGTCATAGGCCTCGACGGTTTCCACAACCGTCCGCCCTGCATACCAGCCCCCGACCAGCATACCGAACTGGAACAGCCCGAAGGAAAGGGCGACGCGCAATATCTGGCGATGGGAAATGCCGGGCAGGGAGATGCTGCCAGCGATGGCGACAGCGAGGCAGTCCATGGACAAGCCGACTGCTATCAGAGGGACAGCGATTAAATCCACAATGCCATAGTATAGCAGAGGGGCAGAAGAACGAGAAGGGCGACCCAACGGGTCGCCCCTACTTGAATTAACCATGTTTTACCCGTATAGTATTGCTCAAAATTATGTAGGAGGTGACCCGGATGAAATCGGAGGACTGCAAGAAGTATGCAGCGGAGCTAATCGGGACAGGCGCACTGGTCCTCATAGGATGCGGAAGCGCGGTGATCGCCGGCCACTACATAGGTAACGTAGGTATAGCGTTCGCCTTCGGCCTGACGGTGCTCGTGATGGTCTACGCCGTGGGAAACATATCCGGATGCCACATCAATCCCGCGATAACCGTGGCCATGCTGGTCGCAGGCAAGATTAAGGGCAAAGACGCCATTTTGTATATCGTTTCTCAGTGCATCGGGGCCATAATAGGGGCGGGGATTCTGCTCGCAATCGCTAAGGGCTTGCCCGGCTATTCTACGGCAGTTAACGGACTGGGACAGAACGGCTTTGGAGCGCACTCGCCTGCAGGGTATTCCCTGGGGGCGTGCTTCGTGGCAGAGCTCGTACTGACCGCATTGTTCCTCTTCGTGATATTCGGCTCTCTGAGCGAGAAAGCTCCTAAAGGGTTCGCAGGCATATCGATCGGCTTCACCCTGGTACTAATTCACCTGGTAGCTATCCCGATAACGGGCACCTCGGTCAATCCGGCGAGGAGCCTGGGCCCGGCGGTCTTCGTTGGCGGCGATGCGCTGCCCCAACTCTGGCTGTTCTGGGTGGCCCCTATCGTGGGCGGCATCCTGGCAGCCATTATCTGGAAATATGCATTCGCGCAAAAATAGGAGGCATTTTTGCCAACCGCATAATATGAGGTTGTATATTAATCGCTTTTCAGCCCCCTGTATCCCCCTCCTTCCTCGGAAGGATTGGGGGGATTTTAAGACTGGGGGACACCCCCAGACCCTCGGCAGAGGGGTGAATCCCCTCTGCACTCCCCTATCTGTACGGCCTCATATTATGCCCATACATGAGTGCAGGATACTTCCTTTTGTACCCTGAGCTAGGAGGTGGGAAGATGGCCGGTAAATCTAAGCCGCGCAAGTCCTGGCAGGAGAAACTGGCGGATAGCAAAGACCTGCCCAAGGTGGTAGAGATTAACGATAAGATGAGCAAGAGGTGGGGGACGGGCACAGTTGCCATCCCGGCTCCGAAGGAAGTGGCTGAAATCATGGGCAAGGTGCCCCAAGGCAAGCTTATCACGATAAACGAGATTCGCGAAATCCTGGCTAAAAGGCACTGCGCCTCCATCGGATGCCCCATAACAACGGGAATCTTCGCCTGGGTCGCGGCTAACGCGGCCGAGGAAGCGGCAGCAGAAGGGAAGAAGGATACCATTCCCTACTGGCGGACTCTGAAATCGAGCGGGATTATCAACGAGAAATACCCGGGTGGGGTTGAGGTGCAAAAGAGGCTTCTGGAGAAAGAGGGGCACAAGGTAGTCCAGAAAGGCAAGAACTACAAAGTAGTCGATTTCGAGAAGTGCTTAGTGAGGTAGCGATGAAAGGCTTGCCCTCTTCGGCAGCCGCAATGATTTTCTGGGCGGTCTCCAGCATCGCCTCGATCAGGGTTGTAGAAAGCTGGCCTTCGGGCGAACGATTCTGCCCGGACATCTGAAGAATGAGCTGCAGGGCATCGCGCTCCTGCTTGAAGTGCTCCAGGCCTCTTACGGCCATCGCTAACTCCCTCTAATTCGTGAGATGCTTGCCATGATAAAACTATCGTAGAATGAAATACGGTGCAAGTCAAGAATGGGTGAATCGAAGAGGTAACGTATGTGGCAGTGTTGGCTTAGCTTTGATATTCGTAAGCGCCCATATCCACAGTGGCAGTCCCGTTGCCATCGCCGTCCATAATCCGGGGATTCCCGTCCAGGTCTGTTGTTATCCCTGAAGGAACTGCCGAGTTGTTGCCCACATCTATACAGGGCGATTGGTTGGGCGATTCGTTTTGCAGGTGGAAATCCGATTCTGATACGAACAATGGGTCCGCATTGATGTTGCCCTCGCCGTCGTATCCGCCCCTGATATCGGAATAAGTGATATATAGATGGCACGTTGGGTTTACTGATACTTCACGAGTAGTATTGCCCCAGGTATTGCCCCAGATGATGCAGTTGACTGCGGTCACCGAGGAGTGAGTGTCACCGCTATGTAGCCCGCCCGCGGGACCAATATTTCCAGTGATGGTACAATTAATAAACGTGGACGAAGCATCATCGTTGTTAACCCCCCCGCCACCATTATTGCTGGTATTATTGCCGATGATGCAATTGATGACCACGGGTGAGGACTCATTACATTGCATCCCGCCGCCATAACCACCAATACCGTAACTATCGTCATAAGATGAGTTATCGCCATAAGATGAGTTGTTGCTGATGATACAGTCACTGATAGTGGCCGAGGAGGAGCTGTCACACTCAATCCCGCCACCGCTCCAACGGGCTGAGTTGCCGTTGATGATGCAGTTGGTGATGGTGGGTGAAGAATTGGACTTGCAAAGAATCCCGCCGCCCTCTCCGCCCTCTGTCGCCGAGTTGCCGGAGAAGGTGCAGTTGCCCACCGTGGGCGACGAGTTCAGCCAGTTGTACATCCCGCCGCCCTCACTGGCCGAGTTATCTGAGAAGATGCAGTTGGTCACTATGGGAGACGACTCACCGTTGAACATACCACCGCCGCCCAAGCCGCCGTCGGCTGAATTGCCCGAGAAGGTGCAGTCGGTCACCGTGGACGACGAGTTATCGTTGGACATCCCGCCACCATAACTGGCATTGGCTGAGTTGCTGGAGAAGGTACAGTTGCCTACTGTGGGCGACGAGTACACGCTGGCCATTCCCCCACCGCCACCATCATTGGCTGAGTTGCCGGAGAAGGTGCAGTTGGTCACTATAGGCGACGAGTACACGCTGGCTATCCCACCGCCACCGTAAGCTGAGTTGTCCGAGAAGGTGCAGTTGGTCACTGTGGGCGACGAGTATAGGTTGTACATCCCGCTACCCCAACCGCCAGCTGAGTTGCCTGAGAAGATGCAGTTGCTCACCGTGGGCGACGACGAAGTGTTGGCCATCCCAGCGCCGTAACCACCGTGACCGTGAGAGATGGTAAAATCCTCCAGCCTGGCTGTGGAGTCCACTCCGGATGCGGTCACCACAGTGCCAGTGCTATTCCCATCTATGGTGGTGTCAGCAGCCCCTGCCCCCTGGACCACCACACTGTTCCTGAGGGAGATGAGCTCAGTATAGTTCCCGGCGGCCACGTGCACCGTGCCCCCGCCGGCAGCAGCGGCAGCATCGATTGCGGCCTGGATGCTCCCACCGGGAACGACATACCAGGCAGGTGAGCACACCCCATCCACCATATGGTCGGTGTCCATAGTGACCTGTAGCGTGCTATTACCATCGGGCACTTCAACATTATCAATCACCCAGCGGTCAAAGCTGCAGGGACTGTCCCCGAGCGCCTGAAGCGTCACGTTCCCGCCAGTGAAGCCGGTAAACATCGTGGTGCCCCCGGCGTTCACGGTCTGGGTGCCCTCGGACAAACCGCTAACCTCAATCGGGCAGCAGCCGCTGGAAGTCACGTTTAAGGTGTATCCTTCAGGGGTATCTGAACACACGGCAGACACTTCATGGTCAGCGCTCATATCAACCTGTAGCGGATTGTAGTGAGCCGTTTGGTTACCATCAATAACCCAGTGATTGAAGTAGCAGCTATCGCCTCCCTGCGCCTGGAGTGTCACGTTGCCGGACGAGTCACACAGGAATGTGCCATTCCCACCGGCAGGCACTTGCACTGCCTCGTAAATGTCAGGCAAACCGCTTACCGTGATCGGGCAGCAGCCATCGGAAGTTACGCTCAAGGTTGAGGGTGGATAATTAGAGCGTACATCTCTGACTGAGTAGCTTCTATCCATAGTCAGATTTCCGGGATTGTCATATACTATCTCGCCATTAATAAGCCAATAGTAGAAGTAGTTACCGTCTGGCTCCGCTTCAATTGTAACAATGGTGCCGGCGGGAACATCGAAGCCGTAGCTCTCGTTTTCGACACATTCTCGAGGGCCTTCAGGTATCCCCGGCCAGCTCACTAAAATATGGCCGTACTGAGGTTGTACGCTCAAAGTGTATAAAGGAATGCACGCAGCCGTGGCTGTGTGGTCAGTGTCCATAGTTACTACTATTGTCTGATTCGTGTCAGGTGGCTGATCATCGACAGTCCAGTTGCCGAAATTGCAGTATTCGCCTCCCTGAGCGTCGAGTGTCACTGTGCTGGACGGGTCACATAAGAATGTGCCATTCCCGCCGGCAGGCACTTCCACCACTCCCTCAATACCAGGAAGACCGTTTACCGTAACCGGGCAACAGCCATTGGAGGTTACATTTAAGGTGTTAAGGGTTGGCGTTGATGTACCGCTTCTGTCCTTGCCGGCGGAGCCCGCGTTATATATGGCTTGAATCTCCGATGCGGAAAGAGCGCAGTCATAGACGGTAAACTCGTCAATCAGGCCATCAAACCCCCAGAGGTCACCGTCTCCGTTGTTAAAGGTTCCGATATACAAATCGGTGGGTGCTGTGTTAAGGGGTTCAGCGAAAGTTATGTTGCCTCTTGGTTCTCCCTGTGCGTACACATAGACTGTTTCGTTTCCGTCATAGGTAATGGCTATGTGCACCCAACCTTCTTCCGGGACTCCGGCATTGAACCAGAGGTCGCCAGCACCCCAGGTATAAAACTGCATGTTGGGATATTCAGCCATATCCAGGCCAAATGACTGACCTGAGTCCGGGTTACCATATTGGAATATGGTGTTACTATCCGGAACCCAGGAAGACGGTGTAGTATAGACCCACATCTCAAATGTTCTGGCCTGTGACCCGCTGGGCAAATTGGCTTTGTAGGGCACTAGGACATAGTCGTCTTGGCCATCGAAGCTGAAGGCCTGGCCCACTTTCCCCGGAGCGAAGCCAGTGCCATTCATCAGTATGCCCGGATTCGAGTCGGCGATATCGGTTGCGTTCCCATCTGCAGGCCACCAGCCTACGATACAAGAAGAGGCGGGCGCCGGCCCACTGGCACATGAAACGCAGACCAGTGAGACATCATCACACCAGGCAGTCCCGTTGCCGCCGTTGAAGTCGACCAAGAACCATAACGCTGCGGCATCAGACGGCCTAGGTGGTAAGCTGAATGCATCGCTCTGAAAGAACGTCCAATCCTGTGTATCGTTGACATAACCTATTTCTTGCACATAGCCATCCTCGGGGGTCCAGCCGCCAGATGCGACATAGTCCAGACCAATGACCACGCCGCCGGTGACGTCACTCGTCTTTATCCATCCGCTAATCCGATATTGGTTCCCCGGTGACGCAAGGCCGGTAACGTCCTGGTAAAGACGACCGAGACTTCCGGTGTCAATCTCGATGCCCTTCACCGAACAATTTCCTGAATGTGGTGTCGTGGAGTCGACCGAGTATGTTGCATTACCCTCTGATGTACTCCAACCAGTGAGACTATCTTCGAATCCCGGATTCACAATTAACTCGGCATTAATCGTGATCGATAGCCCCTTAGTGTCGTTGCCGATGCCATCGCTCACCTGGACAGTGAAGCTGGAGGTGCCGGCTGTGTCCGGTGTGCCGGAGATAGCGCCGGTTGAAGGATCAAGCGTTATATTGCCGGGGAGGGACCCATCGGATATGGACCAGGTGTAATTGCCGTTGCCGCCGGAGGCGGACAGGGGCTGGGAGTAATATACACACATTTCGCCATCGGGCAGCGAGGTTGTGGTGATAGCCAGAGGTGTAGGCGTTGGTGCAGATGAGCAAGTAGCCGTAGCTGAGTGGTAGCCGTCCATAGTTACTGTTATCGGATTCTCTGTAGTCGAGTTTCCTTCATCGACGGTCCAGTTCCCGAATTGGCAGGAATCACCTGTTTGCGCCTCGAGGGTCACGTTGCCGGACGGGTCACACAGGAATGTGCCATTCCCACCGGCAGGCACTTCCACCGTACCGTCAATGTCAGGCAGACCGCTTACCGCAATCGGGCAGCAGCCATCGGAAGTCACGCTCAGGGTTGAGGGTTGACCATTACGGCGCACATCCCTGACTGAGTAGCTTCTATCCATAGTCAGATTTCCGGGATTGCCAGAGACTATCTCGCCATTAATAAGCCAATAGTAGAAGTAGTCACCGTCTGGCTCCGCTTCAATTGTCACAATAGTGCCGGCGGGAACATCGAAGCCGTAGCTCCCGTTTACGCTGCATGTTTCATTACCCCCGGGTAAGCCGCTCACTAAAATATGGCCGTACTGAGGTTGTACGCTCAAGTTGTAGGTTGGAACATGAGACCAGCAAATAGCCGTGTGGTTGCCGTCCATGGTGACCTGTATAACTCTATCATAATAGTAATTCCCGTCGGTGCTGTAGACTACCCAGTGGTCAAACGTGCAGTTCCCATCCTCGACAGCCTCAAGGGTTATCTCTGTGCCCTGCGGGATGCCACTGAACGTATTGTTGCCACCGGCAGGCACCGTTTGATTGCCGCCGTCAGGCAAACCGCTCACCAAAACTGGGCAGCAGCCGCTAGAAGTCACGGTCAAGGTATACAGAGGAGTGCACCAGGCCGTCACGTCGTGGTAGCCGTCCATATGTACTACTATTGTCTGATTCCCATCAGGTGGCCCATCATCGACAGTCCAGTTCCCGAATTGGCAGGAATCGCCTGGCTGGGCCGTGAGCGTGATATTGCCGTTTTCAGGAGCATGAAATGAGAAGGCATCACCGGCAGACACGGTCTGGTTCCCTCCAGGAAGGCCTTCGACCAGAATGGAACAGCAGCCATTCGAACTCACGTACAAGGTGCGGGCGCGAACACAGACGGCCGTTACCTGGTGGTCAGCATCCATGGTGATGTTCAGAGGTCTATCAAACCGGGGCGACTGCTCTGCGTCAACATACCAGCCTGTGAAGACGATGCCATCACTATCAAAAGGCGTAAGGGTGACCTGTGTATTTTGGGGAATTCCGGGGAATTCTCTGATAGTATTATTGCCTACAGATTCGGCCTCTTGCCCCTCGCCGGGCAAGCCGCTTACCGAGATGTTCCAGCAGCCGTTGTTGGTCACGGTCAGAGTGTATAGGGGAGTGCAGGTGGCTGTGGCTACATGGTCGGTGTCCATAGTTACTGTTATCGGATTCTGCTCAGTGGATTCCCCACCATCAGCCTGCCAGTAGTCGAATCTACAAGAATTTCCTGACTGAGCAGTGAGCGTAACATTGCCGTTTTCCGTAATTCCATAGAATTCTCTAGTCTCACCTGCGAGCACTGTCTGGTCACCGCACGGCAAGCCTTCAACCAGAATGGGACAGCAGCCCTGAGAGGTCACAGTCAAAGTGTGCGTAGAACAGGGCCCGGCTGTGACAGCGCCCGAGGGCCACGAGATGCAGGCGCAGTCCCACCACTCGTGATTCGACAGAGTCTTGTTCCCTTCGAAAACCAACACATCATTAATCCATATCTTCACCGTTGCGGTGGAGGAACCATGCCCGTTGTCATCATAATAATAAACTTTGTATTGATAGATGCCGCTAAAGGGTGGGGCAACCAGGACTATGTACTCCGGCCCATAACCGGTGGTTACATCCTGATCCAGTGAGGGGTCACCCGCACTGCTACCGCCCCAGTGAGGATTCTTGTTCAAATAGTAGCAATCACCGAACGGATCATTTTGCGGATAGCACGGTGCGATGAGGTGGCTATCGAGGTCGGTATCGTCGGTGTTCCAGGTAAGCTCGACTTTCATGGCGTATGACTGAATGTCTGCATTGACCGTAACTGTATCGTTCCCCGTCTGACCACTTATGTTGGTGGCGGTCACGGTTATGGTGTTGTTGCCCGAAATCAGATCGACCTGGGTGATGAAGCTATAGTCATAAACGCTATTGTTGCCCTGAAGGGTCAATGGCAGAGAACGTGGATCGCCGTTAAGGGTAATGGTCGCCCCAGTTTCACTATTGATCCCACTGGTGCTGGTCACATTACCTGATATCGTAAGCAGCCTGTTACCTGTTGAGGAATTATCCGCAGGGCTGGTTATTTGCACTTGAACAAATGGAGCGGGTGTAGGAGTGGGCGTTGGTATGGGCGTGGGAGTAGGTGTGGGAGTAGGTCTAGGTGTTGGCCTGGGCGTGGGCCTGGGTGTAGGTGTAGGCGTTGGTGTAGGGGTAGGTGTAGGCGTAGGCGTCGGTGTAGGAGTGGGCGTCGGTGTGGGCGTCGGTGTCGGTGTAGGAGTGGGCGTAGGAGTAGGAGTAGGTGTTGGCGTCGGTGTAGGAGTGGGCGTAGGTGTAGGAGTGGGAGTAGGCGTAGGCGTAGGTGTTGGCGTCGGTGTAGGAGTGGGCGTAGGTGTAGGAGTGGGAGTAGGCGTAGGCGTCGGTGTAGGAGTGGGCGTCGGTGTAGGAGTGGGCGTAGGTGTAGGTGTGGGCGTAGGTGTGGCTTCAGTCGATCCGCCTCCACCAGTGATTATGATTACAGGTAAGGGTGTGAGCAGCGGCACGGCTGTCGATGTAGGCAAAGGTGTAGGTATGGGCTCGGTGATAGGGCTGTAAGTAGGTCCAGGAGTGGAGGCTGGCAAGGGATTGGAAGGCGGGCAACCCACGCATGCAAATGATTGCATGCCTGTGCTCACCAATACTGTCACGCCATTAGCTGTAAACCATACATCGCCTTCGTTTGAATTTAAGGTGGTGTTCCCATTTACTCCTACCAGCAAGGTGAATGTCGTGCCTCTAACCACCGCAGAAGCGGCCGGGGTATCGACCTCGTATTTGGACTCGGAATCCACAAGTTTCTGCACACGGTTGACAGTGCTGCCAACCAGTTGCTTCAATCCGATAGTGGTGGAACCGGTGCCTGCAGCAAGACTGAGCTCATTGATGAATATCTCGGTGTCAGCCTGGACCTCTATTGTGCTGCCCTCAAAGAAGAGGAGCAGGGCAGTACCATTGCCACCTGTCTTGAGATCGTCACCTGCCTCGAGTTTCATACCGGCCACGGCCTGTACCCAGGCGGTAGAACCCTGTTTTTGCACCAGCACCACTCCGCTGAGAGATGAGATAGTGCTGGGAGGGGCGCTGGCAGCAGGAGTAGGGGTGGGACTGGTGGCAGGAGTAAGAGTGGTCGTCGGTGTCGGAGTAACTCCTCCCTGTCCACCACAACTGACAAGCGGCACCAGCAGCATTAGTGCCAGGAGTAAGGCGATATATCTGAAAGCTATTTGGACCTTAGTAGTCAATATAAATCTTTCTCAGGGCATTTGTGTCACATGAGACAAAATTCACTGCCAGGGTGATATAAACCGGCAAGTTTAAATCTTAACTCGGATAGTACTTTTAGTCAAGGAAAGATTGAGAAATAGGTAGGAAAAGGTAGCTTTGGAGAAGAAAAGGCATATTACTTTTTAGTATAGAGGGGCGGTACATATGGCACAAGGGTCAGAAGTCGCAAATTTTGGATTCTTAGTTCGCAAATCTTAATAAAATTCACGGGTGAATGACTAATGACTATAGTAGATGGCCTGTGAGGATAGGGTTCTTACCAACACATTCCAAGTCGGCGAATTGGCTGCATGATTATCTAAGAGGTCGCTGCCGGGGCGTCTTGCCCTGACGGCAATATTACCAGCGTACTTCTATTCAGCAAACTTCTGTTATTTTACTTGAGGGCATTACTCAGCGTTTCAAGACCCGGGGCTTTGGTGGTGTTATCTTGATCTTGTGGAACAAAACTCTCTTTTGAGGCGTCTGTAATTAGTGGAGGGACGATAAGCGACCAGATGAACTATCCCAGAAGTCAGGGAAAGGAGAACAGAAATGAGAAGGGTCTTGTGGGTGGTCTTCGGGTTTATTCTTGTGGCAGGTTTCGTCGTGGGAGCAGGGGCAGCATGTACAGGGGGCAGCAACAATCTCAATGTAGACGATTCATATTCGGGTAAACAAGTCGAGCTTTCGGTCGGCCAGTCATTAGTAGTGACTTTAGACTCTAATGCCAGTACGGGTTACAGTTGGTCTCTGGCCCAGAATAGCGACGACAGTGTGTTAAATGAGACTGGAAATAAATACTTAGCTCCTCAAACTACCCTGGTAGGGGCAGGTGGCAAAGAGGAATGGACTTTCAAGGCACTTAAGAAAGGCACCAGCTCTATTTCGATGGTGTATAGGCGGTCCTGGGAGACAGACACCCCGCCAGCCAAAACTTTCGATTTAACCGTGGTTGTTAAATAGGCTGACCCCAAACGGGGAAACACCTGGTTCACTTGAGAAAGAGGCTTCGGAGCGAGGCCTCTTTTTTTAATTCGTTCGCTTCACTATAATGGTGAGCATGAAAGGAGACAATGATGCTGGCGGGGACCTCATTTTCATCGCCGCAACGGTGGGTGGTCTCCTTATGCCCTTCATGAGTTGCTCAGTCAACATTTGAAGTAGAAGTATGGGAAGTTGTGCAGATGAATTGGGACGATGAATATGCAGGAAACAGGAAAATTTGGGGTGATCTCCCAAGTGAGTTGGCTATAGTAATGGTTGATTATTTACGCGAAAGTAGACTTGATAAGAGGCGGTTGAGAGTGTTGGACATCGGCTGTGGTTACGGTCGCGATGAAATATATCTATCGAAACAGCTAAACTGCAACATAAAAGCCATAGACAGCTCTGAGGAAGCTATTTCAGCAGCGCGGAATGCTGTGTCTGAACTTAATATGGGAAATGTTGATTTCGTAATGTGCAACTTCACTGAATTGGCAGAAGGCGAATGCGATGTTGTATTTATTTCAAACCTTTACCATTCACTTGAAGCGCGTGAAAGGAAGGAGTTAAGGGATAAGCTCAAGAATCTACTGAGATTAAACAGTATGCTGTTTCTGAATGCCCTTTCGATAAACGATACTGAGGAATACGGTAAAGGAGCCCCGGTTGAGAACGAGCCGCATTCATTTCAGGGGAATAAATATCTTCACTTTTGCACGGGTGAAGAACTGCGCAGCGATTTTGATTTTTTAAGCATCAGGGAGCTTTATGAACGTAAATATGATGAGCCTCATTATCAGGGTAAAACCCATCGCCATATTTCTTGGATTCTAATCGGGCAGAAGCAGGATGGAGGCAGGTGAGAAAATGATCCGACTGAGCAACAGGCAAATTGCAGAGTATTTTCACCGCAGCTACACCGCAGTGGACGGGCTATGGTTCATGAAGGTTGAGGAGAAGTATGGCTTCGATGTGGCCCTTGATATAGATAACGAGGTCTGGAAGGTCTTCGCCAAGATGCAGGCTCGCCTGCTCAAATCCCTGGGGCAGACAGGCGACGGCATAGACTCGCTTTTCGAGTGTCTTACCACCAAGCTCACCCTGGAAGGTTTTGAGTTTAAAGCTGAGAAGAACGACAGCCGCAGTTTCAATATAACCATAAATGATTGTCCCTGGCATAATCTCATGATTAAATCGGGCAGGGGAAAGCTTTCCGGGAAAGTGGGAACCCTGGTTTGCAATACGGAGTACTCCGTTTGGGCTTCTGAATTCGGCGAAAACATAAGGTTCGAGTTAAAACGGCAAATCTGCAAGGGCTCCAAATCCTGCATACTTCAGTTTAAGTCCACTTGAAGCTTCCTCGGGACACCTCGGGGTAACCCAACCTGGGTAAGCCCATCGGCCCATATCAGTGCGCAGGAATATGCACGGTTGCTCCCGAAGACTACCTGAAAAGGGATTGCTAAACGCCAGTGCGCTCGCGGTATACTGAAACAAAGAGAGCGAACTGCGAAGAAGGCCGAGGGAAGGCAAAGGGGGGACTATGGCTACTAAGAAGTTGGGATGGAGCGGAATCATTCTGTCCGTAATAGGGATAGTGCTGGTGATTGTGGGCATATTGTGGTTCACCGTCATTTTCCCCATGCTGGCGCAGGTACCCACAGATCTCGATAAGACCATTTACTTCGATGGCAATTTGACGGTGCCAAACCAGGCTACTGGGGCAATGATTAGTTTCCCCATTGAACAGATTCTGCAGCAAAATGGAAATGGCACTCAGGATGGTGCCCTGTTCGTCCACGAAACGTACACAATGAAGAACGCAGCTACTGGCGATGAAATTACAGCTAACTACATTGAGCAAACCCTGGCGGTGGACAGACACACCCTCAAGATCGTGACGAATATCGACGAGCAGCACCGTTCGGGTTACTGGTCGCCTCCCAGGGGTTTGGGGAAAGGGGATAGCTTTGACCTGTGGGACCCTGGTCCCCACCAAGCCTTAAAGGCAACATACGTTAAGGATGACACGTTCCGAGGGATGAAGGTTGTTATCTTCAAGATAGACGAGCAGAATATATCGCTTGGAACAAACCCTCAAAGCCAGCTACCTATGCTAATGGACACCACCATTAACCTCGCTATAGATCCGAAGACCGGCGTTGTGGTTGACGAGGGTGCTCTTACCACAATTAGCATGGATATGGGGGGGCAAAAGGTGCCTGCGATGATAACCTACGTCCGTTTTGCCGAGAGGACGATAGTTGACCTGGTGGATACTGCCAAAGATAATCAGGGTATGCTTTTCTGGTTCCAAAGCCTTCTTCCGTGGCTGTTAATCGGGATCGGTGCTGTTCTACTTATCATCGGTGCGGGGCTAATGATTCGAAAGCAGAGAACGGCCTAGTGAACTGCTGGTGTGGGGCTGTTTAGTGGGGCTGGGGGGCACGGCACGCCGT
>Ga0209777_10002707_pt1 | contig 22887 bp, 33 predicted proteins | sample FrelakmetHBP12HB_FD_187147 | JGI IMG/M metagenome (GOLD analysis project Ga0209777, IMG submission 187147) | Freshwater lake sediment microbial communities from the University of Notre Dame, USA, for methane emissions studies -HBP12 HB (SPAdes)... | ecosystem: Environmental > Aquatic >...
AGGTGCAAGCTAGATGACCACTCCCGGCAGTCCCATTCCCCTTTTATGTATCCTAGAACGGTTACGATCCGTCTTTTCCTGTTTGAGAAACAGGTGAACTAACCAATTATTCGACTAGGACATTTAGAAGCACCATGGAGTATCGATCTCCAGACAGGAGGGTGAAAACCTCCGATTTTTCCATTAAACTATGATGCCATATTTTTCTTCAAAAAATTTAATTCTTTTTAATAATTCTTCCAGTGTTATTGTAGATTTACTATTTTTAGAACTATTCTCTGTTTGTTTCATTAATCTACAATTAGCAGGGTGTTTTATTATATAAGGATCAATTCCCATTTTAAATCCTTCTTTAATAGATAGCATATGATCTCTACTAACACCGTTTAAATTATTTTTTTTATTTGTTGGTGAATACCAACCATATTTTATAATTAAACTAAAATCAAATTCGTTTTGGAAATTATCCAAACTAAAATCGAAATTAGATTTTTGTTTATATGATTCATATTCACTAACATTCACCTTTTTTTCTCTTTTTTTGTTATTATATTTCGCCGAACATGGTTTCGAACAGAACATATTACCACTTTTGCTTTTCCTCATTAAATGAGGTTTTGTTTTAAAAATCAAATTACATTCCGAACAATTTATTTTCACATCAATAATTCTTGCTTCTACTTCACATTTTCTGGAACAAAAATTAATAACACTTTTAGAAGTTCCATTTAATATGGATTTCAAAAATTTCTTTTGTTTTTTAAAATCATTACCGCATTTTTCGCACTCAAAAATTAAATAATCAGAACTTCTGGCGTATTCGTACTCATTTTCAATAAACTTTTTTATCATAAAGTATATATAAAATCCGAAACCCGCCCATAATACAAATTTTTTAAGTACCCCCAGAACGGTATCGATCCGTCTTCTTCACCGTGAAAGGGTGACGATTTAGCCAGTAATCTACTGGGATATTTTGTAGCTCCAAACGGTTACGATCCGTCTTCTCTGGTGTGAAAAACCAGCATTCTAACCACTGAACTATAGAGCCTTGTTGTCGTTTAGGTAGGACTCGAACCTACGAACCCCGAAGGGAGGGGATTTACAGTCCCCGGCAATTGCCGCTATGCGACTAAACGATTTTGTGAGAGTGGAGGGATTCGAACCCCTGTGTGTCATTAACTGTCCCGGTTTTACAGACCAGTGATAATCCGCCATCTTATCAGCACTCCCATTTTTTTAGCATAAAAAAACTGCTCAATTTCTGTGAAGAAGTTGAGCAGTGTGAAAAAAAAAGTTCCTTTTTTAGATCATAACGTGTTCAACTCTGAAGTTTCCTTCATAGGCATAACCCGCTTCATAGCCTGAGTTAATTGTTGATATGTTAGTGATCTTTTTCATTTTATTTCTTTTTAAGTTGTTTATGTGTTTCTTTATTTCTTATACAAATGTACGACAAAAGTTTGAATTTTCAAAATTTATTTCTCGTTTTATTATATATTATTTTTTATAATCGCTTTTTGCGCTTTTTCTATTTATTTTATCAAAGATACACAAAAAGTTTGATTCTACAAAATTATTCTAATATTTTATTTATTCTAATTTCTCTACGAATTGCAATAACTTCTCGGAATCCTCTATGAATATGTGCATATTCTTCTTTAGTTATAGGTATCCATTCATTGGTGTTAAATTCGGAAAATTTTCCCTGACCTGCACTTTCTCTCATCCAACGAGTCTCATCCGTAAACATAACACGATCTACCCAATGGTATGCTCGGTGTGCAAATTTGTAAGGATTTTCTTTATTCTGAAAAGCAAGTTGCCCGTATTCATCCAACCAATATGTTTTATCTACCATTTAATTTTTCTTTAATAGAAAGAACATCACTTGATATTTGCTCCAAATGACTATGATTATGTTCGTTGATAGTTCTAATTATTTCCAACATTTTATCGAGTTTTTCAATTTCAATATCTTTCAATTGAATTGCCAAACTTTCGATTTCATTCTTAGCCTCCACATTTATTTTGAAATCGGCTAATGCCTGCTCTCTATCTCTATCACTCTGCCTATTTTGCGCCATCATAATAATGGGTGCTGCATATGCTGCCTGCGTAGAGAACACCAGATTAAGTAATATAAAAGGATAAATATCCCAATGATAAAACCAACTAACGACATTTAATGTCATCCATATAATTACAATAATTGTTTGTATTATAATGAATTTCCACGAACCCATGTTGGTAGCTACTTTGTCTGCCAATCTTTGTCCGTAATTTCTCGATTCTTCGTGCATTTGATGCCAGTTCATATATGTTATTTTGACCAATTATACCTTTTCTTTTGTGTAGCAACGCCAGAACCTACTTTATAGGTAATATATTCAGCAGGAGTCAAATTAAATACTTCAACTTCATTATTATCATATTTTACAATAACTTTATAAGAATCATTTATAGGAAATTTTTCCATACATGTTCCATACATAGTATAATATTCCGTGTGATTTTCTGTATAAATATATAGCCCATATGTAGCCAAGGCGGTTAATACAATTACTAAGAGTTCTATGTGTATTTTTTTCATTTTATTTTTATAATAAACTTATTACTAATTAGTTCGTCTATCCATTTAATCGAAGGTCCAATTTCAGGGAAAGTAGCACCTGAATTTTGACATTTTAGAAAATCATCAGGTCTATTTACATTAGAAAAGTATATAAATATCTATTTCTTTGTATGATGAATTATCCATAACAAGAAATTCATCATATTTTCTAGGTTGTAATGCCCTTGTATACCACATGGATATTTGAGATTTTATGAATCTCATAAATCTAGAGTCAATAGTTTTAACAACTAATATCTTATCTCCTGTTTTTAGTAGTGCCATTATACTTTATCTATATTAAACATTCCCAATAACTCCATACCATGTAACAAATCATCCAACATAGGTTGGAACATCTTTTGATTTTCTTTGTTGTCTTTTATATGTTTGGTTATATACAACTGATTAATTACACGGCACAGTTCTATCAACTCTTCAAATAAAATATTTGGAGTTATAAAGGTTTTTGTTCGCAATAATTTATATTGTAACAGCAAACTGTTAAAGTTATTTATGTGTTTTGGGCTCATCCCAGCCGATTTAAGACGTGCTAAAGTATAACTTAGATATAACCCATGTGAAGTTTTTACGTTGTCAATTTGAGTAAGATTTATGTCTTTTGTCGAAGGTAAATCATATTTCAAAATGTGACCACATAAAACATTCCATATTAAATTATAATCTAATTGAATTGGAGGTGGGGTTGAATCAGATTCATCGTAGGTGAATTTAACTCCAACTGATTTGATAATATCATCCATGAAATATACATTGCCCTCAGAAGAGGACATTTTCTTACGATCAACAGTCACCAATCCTAACCCAATATGGTCTGTTTGAGGAAATATTGCTTTTAGATTAGCAAAGTGCGGATTCTGCTCAGAACCTGTAATATACAGGGTTGAAGCATTTAATTTAGAAGCCAATGCAACATCCTGATAAAAATATGTTGTAGAATTGTCAGACTTAAGTCCCACAATCTTAACTATCTCACCATTAAGTACAAGATTAAAAATCTTTGTACCTTCATATTCATCAGTTCCATCAACTAAATAATCCCCTTGTAAAACTTGTTCAGAAGCAAAGAAAAGATTATCCACTTTGTAACCAAATAGATTACAATATTCGAAATATTTCGCTAATGCTTCCTCTTTAGTTACTTCACCTTTCAAAGTATCTCCTAATATAGCAATAGTATTCTTAGCTATACCAAGTGATTGAAGAGTTTTTGCGATAATAAGATTAGAAAGGTGACCTAAGTGTAGGTGTTTATTCAAATTAGGAGAGAAAAAATCTCCGTATTCATACACTTTCGGATCTTCAAAAATATCTAAGATATTAGTTGAGTCGGTTAATATAATATTGGTATATTTACCAGATACTTCTAATTTGAAGTTCCAAAAATTACACCAATCAATAATTTCTTGTGTTGCTTCGCCGTAAACACAAAACCCAAAGTTTAGATTCTTTGGGGTAAGTTTTACCTTATTTAGATTGAGTTTCATATTTATATTTTAATTTCTTATAATTTTCCATTGTATCAAATACATATTCTTTTTTATCCAAAAAAGAAACTCGCTTACACAATTTTGTGGCGCTATTTATAGTTCTCTTTTCTTTAATAGATCCCAATTTCATAGTAAGTGAATCGAATACTACAAATGTAGGTATATTATTCCTTATATGAGTTTTACCTATCGTGTGTATAAAACTTTGTAGGTGAGTTTTCATATCCAAAGGTAATATAGAATCTGTTTCTATATTGCTTTTTTTAGATTCTATTACCATACGTATTAACTTGTTCCGGAACTTAATATCAGGAACTCCTTGCAATTGTTTCAATTGGTAACAAACAGTATCTACGACTCCGCCTATATAATTAGCACCTAAGCCTTCTCTTTCAATAAGCATTAGATTTATAATATCTTTTGCTTTTGAATCCACTTTTAAGTTAATCTGAAATTGTTTCATTTTTATTTTTTAATAAGTTATAATCCGCTGTTTTTAAGTTTAAGCAAAACATTCCATCATCTGTAGTCCATCTATCCAATTTATATGGACCGATATTCAAACCGAAATGCAATTTAATCTGTTTCATTAAACCATCTAAAAAATTAGAACCATAATCAATAAACTTAATATCGACTATATGTTCGGGTAATTCCATTTTATTATCGGAATATTTTACCTTGAAAAGTTCACGATTCCAAAAATCGGATTTTTTCTCAAAATAATATAATACAGTTAAAGTCATAAATCTTTTGTTACATACCTCAATTCATTATCTTTCAATATAGCATCTATTCCGAAATCCATAGCACCTTTATAATCTGATACTATATTATCACCTATCATAACTATTTCACTTTTATCCAATTTAGAATAGTCAACCACTTTTTGAAAGAAAGATGCGTTAGGTTTTTTATCGCCTTCATCGCAAGAAAAGAACACCTTTTCGAAGTATCTATTTAATTGTAAATCGTAGAATGGTTGTTTGTATGGTGTTGCTAAATTAGATAGCAAAAATAGTCTATATTTATCCGATAATTTTGTAAGAACAGAATAAGTATCGCTAAAAGCATCAACCGAATTCAATTCAACATCCAATTTTTCATTAAATGTAATAGTATCGAAATCTGATGTCCCAAAATACCAAAATAAATCCTCATCACTGTAATTAGCAGTTACTATTTTATGTAGAGTTTCGCCTTTATTATCATTCATTGAATTGTCCAATAAATATAAATATGGTTTGGTTTTTACGTTTATTTTTATTAACGTATCGTATAAATCAAATATCAGTGCCTTTTTCATGCTAATAATGCCTTTGGTATAAATTTATTAACTGCAATTGTTTTAAAACAGGTTAAAATACCTGTACCAGAATCAACAACATAAGATATTGTTGATTTACCTACTTTTTTAGCTCTTACTACACCATTGTATTTATCAACTGATATAACATTAGGGTCACTTGAACTCCATATTCCGTTCAAATACTTATGATAAACGTATGTCAAATCACCTTCTGTTATTTCGGATTCACCAACTATACCTTCAGAGAAGTGAATGTATTCAGTTCTTTGTTCCAACTCCATTCCTTCCTCTAAAATAGAAAACATTAGATTTTCTCTAATGTCTTTTATTATTTGATCCGTCACGTATATTGACGTGGGTCCATCCCATATACTATTAAACTTAAAATCCAAATCCAAATACATTATATACGGTGAATCTGGATTCTTTTCTTCATTGTGAACTGTTAAATATCCGACTAATTCAATATATTCTTTCAGAGTTTCCTTATCAATATCAGTAGAAGTATAATCCAAAGTGGAAAATACACTCTCTATCTCATTGGGCTTTTCATAAGAAATTACATCATAATTATCATTTAATACCGCCTTGTATAATCTCATAGTTGCTTTAATATAAACAAAGATACGAAAAATACACGAAAAATACAAATGTTATTTTTTGTAATTAGTAAATCTTTCTATGAAGGTATCAGTACCTGGTTTCTTAAAAGGACTATCCGCATCAATAACACGAGCACCTGCTTTTGGTTCCGCTATTTTTAGACTAGGATATTTAGCAATTAATTCCGATAATTCATTATAAAATGATTCATCTTTATTGTTCAAGGATATTGTAAGCATATCACTAATTTTAGAAATAGTATCAGACTTTTTATCCTCAATATTTCTAGAAAACATCCTTTTAGCTGTATCTTCTACATCTACATCAATTTCTCCCCTACCTCTTTCTTTAAGTTTTGCTGCTCTATCTGCCTCAATATCAATATCAAGTTGCTTATCAGCTGCTTCCTTATCGGCATAATGTGATCTTTCCTTATCTTTCTCTTCTCTATGTTTATCAATACGCCATTGATTTCTTCTGTCAAGATAATTTGGTATCTTAGGATACTCTAATGCTAATTCTGCATCAGTAGGTAATTGTTCAGGTGTTTGTTTGTAACTTGAACCTGTGGATAAAGTATTATCTTCAAAAAGTCTTTTTAGTTTCATAACATTATATATTATTATTTCAAGACAAATTTACGACAAAAAATTGAATATATACAATAAGAAACAAAAAATTAACAAAGAATTATGATAAGACCAGAAGTTAGGTTCATAGAAGTACAATCTGAAACAAAAAATTCGGAAGTAAATATTAATAGTTTGGAAGCACAACAATTAATGATGAAATATAAAATTGATTCATTAAATACGACACCATCTTCTTATGAAACACCTATTATTGATCCAAATAGAGAATTGACATTTGACCAAATGGTCGCAATAGAAGAAAATAAGGCTAAGGCTATTAAACAACAGGCTGATTATATCAGACAACAAGAGTTAAATAGACCTCAGACTTATTCCTTTGATAGTAGAAATATAAATTATCAAGATACACAATTTAGAAATATTGATGATAGCGGATATGGTATCCAAGTTCAAGTGGTATCAGATATGCCAGTCGAAGAAAAGAGAAGATACTAATCATTTTTGGAAGGATCTGCAACATCATGATATAGATACTACTACTTTATTACTATATTCTTAATTGCTTCTACCTTATTAAAGTCATCTCTTAGTATAAAATGTTTATTAACAACTTTAAACGTGTCTTTTAGAAATTCACCCTCGGAAGTTTTAATAACAATTCCCTCTCTTATACCATTCTTAAAATCAGAATCCTTTTCAGAATAATCTATTATTTCTTGAATAGAATTGAATGTAATTTTATTAGGTTTAATGTAATTAATACTAGTCTGTTTCAACAGACTTTCGACTACATCAGGTGCAATATATTTATGATCTTCTACTGACCAAATATCATAAGCGATAAATAAATCAGGTAGTTTATCATAAAAAATAGAGTGAGAATAAAACATCCAATCGCCAAACACCGTGATAGGTGACTGCCAAATTTCTTCAATAAGTTTTATATCATTTTCATGAGAATGTAACCAATTCCAAGCAGATGTGAATTGTTTTTTAGCATTAGTTCTTATTTTTGTGTAGCCTTTATTTAATATATGCTCTCTATTCCTGAGAATAGGTCCATTGTAAAAACTTACACCCATATTAGCACCATCTATCTTCTCCTGAACATAACATTCGATAGGAAAATCAATAGATTCATCTAAAACAATATCATCATGTGTTGATTTAGATATTTCCTTACTAAAGTGTGGTATCCTATGAAATTCGGGTGCTATTTTATATCTTGATAATTCTTTCATATTTTAGTGTCCATAGATTTATCAAAAAATTCATGTATATCATTATTTTCAATATTTTTCCGTTTTAGATAGGTAAGTAAATCTATTTCTTCAACAAGGAAAGTATATTCTTCGTATTCTTCCATTACTGCCTCTGTTACACTATCTATTAATTTCCTATCATCAACCTCTTCTTTTTGTTCTATTTCTTTTTGTTCTATCTCTTTTATTTTTACTTGTATGTTATGTTCAAACTCAACGTCATAAGGATCGTCAATTTCTACGTCCTCAGGTCTCCTACTTCTATTTCTCTGTTTATCATTGCCATCTGGAGTGGCTATTGAACTTCTTACTATTCTTATTCTCTCCCCAAGTAAATTTCTCAATTTCATAACAATATTTATTATTATATTGCTTGCACTATCACTATCGTCATCCCATGATGGAATTATAACAGAGAAAAATGGCTTCTCCCATGTTTTATTTATTACGGTGGCTGTACTTACATCTTTATCCTTTAAAGATATAAGACCTGCTTTCAATTTAATTCTATCTATTTTTGTCAACCTACTCGCCCTACCCATGTTTTGTATAATTTTACATTCTTCAAGTAAGTTTCCCGAAATAAACATAACACCAGTAAATCCATTCACATTAATACCTTCACTTAAAGTATCATAATGTAAAACTATTGCATTATCGGTAATCTTCATTTTTTGAATGGCTTTCAAATAATAAACTTTGTTACGACTATAATCTGTTTCTTTTTTTAAAGTCCATTTATCATTAATTTTTTCAAATTCCGAAATTTTATACAGACTTTTGGTTTTTTTAGTACCATTTATTAAATCTCCATTTTCGTTGTATTCACCCATGGTATAGCTACCTCCTACACAAACAAACAAATTTTCTAAATTTGACCATTCGAGTTTCTGACAACCCGTTTCTCTTAAATTGTCATATATCCCCTTTGCATCATCTTTAATATTTCTGCATTTTACTAGGACCTTTCCTCCAATTTTATTATTGGAGGATATTTTCCTAGTTTTCTCTGCATGTTTTGAAAACGCATCAAAAACAAATTCGCTTCTATTTGTGATATTATTATCAAAGTCATCCTTATCACGAGGCTCGACAAAATGAAGGTACATAGAAAGTATTTGCCCTATATCAACACACTGACGGTAGGATGTGACTAATGTTTTTCCAAATTCAATAGGATTATCCATTAAAAACGAATTTTCACCACAATTATCCCCTTTAGATTCCTTTGGTGTAGCTGAAAAAAAGAATCTATTTGTTACAGTTAAAGTTTTGTAATTTTTTTTAAAAAAAGCCTCTTTATCATCTTCTGTCACCTTTATTTTATCAGTGGCTAATTCGTGTGCCTCATCACAATATAACGTATCAATTGGTATTGCATCATAATCAGCATCTACTATTTTTAGCCCATTACTTGTTTTCAATATACCTCTTTCTATTTTACCTAGTCTCCATAGCGAATCATAGGTACTTATTATAATAAATTTTTTATCTGGATTATCTAATATAATCTTCCTTATATTAGTTTCGCTATTTTCGTTTACTATCGTTGATGAAAAATTATTTTTGCCTAAATTTTTCTTATAAATTATATATGTAAGATACTCATTTATATCCTCATTATTGTATTGAACTTCATATTCACTTTGCTCTCTTAGAATATTACCTAATTTTTTGAAATCATCGTATTCCGAATCATCATATTTTCCATAATTTCTTCTCAAATTAGATACTAATTTATCTAATTTGTGTATTTTTGGATCAAAATAATCTGATAGATTTGTGCTAAATTTGGTTGACGAATTGTTTATAAAATAAACTTTGCCCGCTAATGGCGTTAATAACTTAAGTATGTCCTCAAAATGTTGATCATTTAATATACACCTATGTGTAGCGAGAGTTAATATTTTTTCATCTTTCCTGATTAATCTTCTTAACATGTCTCCCATAAACATATATCCTTTACCACCACCAACTGGTTGTTGGCAATTGGCTTTACTATTCACACCAAGATAATCATAATCTCTTTTTTGATAAATAGTAAATGTTTTCTCTGTATTCTGTAATTGTAATTCCGAGTTATAAAATCTTTCCATTTATCTATTTTTTATAGTGTTGATTTTTATTAATTTTTCTTTTTCCTCGGCTGTGAGTTCGTGTCTTAGTGTATCATATACCATTACAGATAAATTATCCCAGAAAGCATAATTAGTTGTCTTATTTTTAAGAAATTCACCATTTAATATATTGAAACAATTCAAAAAAACTTCGTCATCAGTATAATAAGATAGTCCTTTACAACTAGTAACAATAACCATATTACCGTACGTATCAATTGGTACTCCATATTTTTTAGTAGATTGCCAAGGGAATTGTTTTATATTCCTTTCTAGGAGTTCCCTTCTAATATCACTTATATATTTAAGCTGAATGGTTGTTAGTTTATTATCAAGATTACTTATCCCAAATCCATCTACACCATTATCTTCACCTTCTCTATCATTAGGTAGATAATTGCGATAAGGAAAATCTTCATCAGATTCTAATATTTTAGAAAACTTTTCTATGAATATTTCAAATATCATTCCTTTCATCCAAGAAATATTAGGAACTCTACCGTTGGTATCAGAGTTACCATCATATTCGTCTTCTTCGTTTATATCTCTTTTATCTTTGAAGTATCCAAAGATAGCGGTATATTTTTTTGAAAAATTAGCTATTCGTTGTATCAGTGCATTAAAGGGGGAACCTTTAAAAGGAGCTTTTATTATATCTTTATAAAGTTCATTATAAATATCAATAGGTGTTTCTAACGCCATGCCTTTTCTGTAAAGTTCGATAAATTTACAATGTTGAACTTTATGTGGATTATGTTCGTTCTCTAACCTTTCGATAAGCAAATCCCTTGTATTAATGCGGTTAATCTCATTAGAAATTAACCTATTTACATCAATATTTTTATTTCTGCATTCCTCTAATAATTTCTCATTAATCATATTAATAATATTTTGGTATAAATTTATTTATTAAATTAACCTCATCAGCACTAAAATTAAATAAATAAATTAATTGCGCATCTGTCCAACTTTGGTTGAAATCTAACCAAGGTATTAAAGACATTTCACCACATTCTAATTGCGAATTATTTTTATAAATAGATAAACAAAACCTACAAAAATTCGTTTTTAAATAATTATGAAAATTGTTAGCACTTATCTCATTATCAAATTTCCAAAACATATGATTATCTATAACTCGTTGAACTGCATTATCTCTTGTTAATATGGTATAGAAATCATCTTCAACCATTTTCGGATTATCAGACTTTTTATTAACATTACCCCTTATTTGCGCAATATTAATATAATATTCATCAATTGTGTTTAGATGTTTATGTTTAGATATTTTACCCGCAGTTGAATTCCTCTTTGTTGAGGTGTTGAAAATCTTATGATTATCTATATTATCTTTTCCACATGCTGTTAAAATTTTATCTTTTAATGATGGATAAATATCAATATTCGAAAATTTATTTATATCACCTATATTATCGTAAGTAATTGTTTTATCATTAATATTATCTATACATAATATACCTTTAGTATTTTTGTTTTTTATTATATGTGTTATAGTTAAAGGTACAAATAAATTTATTCCGAATAATTGATTACCATTTAATAATTCTATACTATATAAAGAATTTTTAACTACTTCTTTAGCACTAGTATATTTTGCTTGTTTATTTTTCTCATCAATTAACCAAGTAGCTGGGTGTATAAATAAAACTTCCTCAGCAGTATTACAGGATTTTTTAAGAAAATACAGATCTATCATATCATTGTATGGTGGATTGCAAATTTCTCTAACGTTTTTATCAGATTTTATATTCCATACTTCACTTAAGAATTTATCAAAATCTTTGCTCAAAGAATCACCATAATAAACATTTAATTTATACTGATCATATGGATCTACAAACCACATCCATAAAAGAATATTTTTTGCCTGTATTTCAGCAGCATAAATCATATTTTCTATAATCCATTTATATCTTATTTCCTCAACCCTTAAATCAAGACCATCTTTATTATAATCTTTCAGACCTTTTAATAACCTTTTAATAATTATAGCTAAAAATGGGCCAGTACCGGCGGCTCTATCTATATATTTTATATAAGGATCTTTCCAAATACACCCATCTTCTTTATCCCATTTATCTAAAATTCTCTCACATATTTTAATAGGGGTTGGTATTTCACCGAATTCACTTGATTTAAATATTTGGTGATCTTTATATTTTGCCTTAAATTTTGCGTTTTTACTATATTTTTTTATAAGTTCATTATTAGCCATTCCATAAGAAATATATTCTTTTAATTTGGTTATTACCTCCTCTATGTGTTCACTTTTCGGGACATACATATCCTTTAAAACATTCATATCGCTAAGAACTTTTTGGGGAGAAAACATCTTGTTTTTAACATTATCAAGATAAATTTGTTTATCTGCTTTTTTAATATTTTCTATCTTTGGATTTTTTATATCATCATCATTTATAAATAACATATAATCCAATCTAGACACAAGTAATTCTCTTAGCTTATGTGGATTTTTAACAGACACCTTGTTATATAATTTCATGAATTTTTCATCATCTTTAAATAGATCAGTTATGATACTATCTATCAAGTGATTCATAAAATTCTTATCTCCACTTAATTTATATTGCTCATAATGTTTTTCTGTATAAAATGGATCTTTACCTGTATTCCTTTTATGAGCTTTCACCTTAAAATTACCTGCACTACTTCTCTGTAATCCAAATTCACTACGATGTGTTATTAATTGTTCTTCCAATTCTATTGGAGAATAAGGCAATTCAATATTATTTTCATACAAAAGTTGTGTTATTTCATCAAAGGAAACAGCATCTTTTTTATTTGATAATATACCATGTATATTATCAAATAATTTCTTTTCTTCATCCTTAACAGGTTGCTTCATATCTTCTTCTTTTTTTACAAAGATAGTTAAAATTTTCTTAAAAAACAAATTTATTTTACTCATGTTAAAATTCTCTATTTGTATTTTCGCCTCTTTTATTCATATCTTTCCTTATTAATTCTTCAATATATCTAGAACGATTTGGTATATTATTATCCTCTAAAAACTTCTCAAATATATCCGATAATTTAATATCAATACTAACGGCGGTTTTTACTTTCTTCTTATCATCAGGTATTTTACTTCTCATGTATATTATATATTAATTTTTCTTTTTAGTTTTTAGTTAAAAAAAAGTTAAAAATTATACTTTTACACCATAGGTATTTAATATATACTATATGATAAGAAAGAAAACAAAGGTATTAATACCAGCTTCAATAGATAGAAAACTAGCAGATTTAATGGATAAACTCATAAGTAATAAGTCAAAATATATTGAGTGGCTTATTTATCAAGATATGTCTGAAAATAACATAGAAGGGATAAAAAATATATTTATTTAATGCTATTAACAGATAAAATTTTAATAAAAATAGGAGCTAGATCATTTAACCATTTCAAAGATTTGGGGTATAATGTCGCCACCAAAAAAGAATTATTAGTTGATACTAAACATTTACAAAATGGTTGTAAAATTAAGGTATTAGTTAAATGTGATATTTGTGGTTTTGAAAAACTATTACCTTATGTTGATTATATTAGAAATCTAAAATATAATTTATATACATGTTCCGAAAAATGTTCACAATCTAAAAAGGAAAAGACATGTATGTTAAACTATGGTGTTAATAGTCCAGCAAAAAGTCAGTCAATAAAAGATAAAAAAATCGAAAACAATTTTATAAAATATGGCGTGAGTAGTCCTAATCAAAATAAGGAAATTCACGAAAAGCAACAAATCAGCGGATTCAAAATGAAAACTCATATTTCTGGATTGAAATATAGAGGAACTTATGAACTAGATTTCATAAATTTTTGTTGCGATAATAAAATCATTATTACATCTGGTGATACCATAAAGTATTTTTTCAAAAATATTGAGAAAATATATTTCCCTGATTTCTTTATTCCACATTTGAATTTAATAATAGAGGTTAAATCAAAATACTATTATAGAAAATATTTAGATAAAAATCTATCAAAACAAAAAGAATGTATAAAAAATGGATATAATTATCTGTTCTTAATAGATAAAGATTATGGTAAATTAAAGGAATTATTATAATAATTCCTTTAATAAATTTCTATCACCATTTAATTCATCTAATAATCCTTTATCTCCTAATTTATTTCTAACTTTTTGAAGCCAGTCGTTCGTTTTCACCTTTACTTGCCACGTTTCTTCTTTGTTTGCCTTGTTTTTCGTAACTCCCTTGCACATAACTCCCTCACGTAAGCCAAATTTATTTTTTCTTACATCTTGAACAAATTCTGGTGTATATAATCCGTCATAAATAACAGTTGGTATATGTAAATGCCCAAAGTTATTCAAGAACTCCCAAGTAGGAACAAATCCTCTTTTGTATTGATTCACATCAAATAAAACTATATCCATTATATCAGTCGGGTCGTGATAACCAGCAAAAGAGTTTTCACCAAGATATTCAGCAAAAACTACAAAGTTTTCAACCTTGCGGTATCTATCTACAAATACTCTTGGTATTGAATCACCATATTTATCTAAAAATAGAGGAATTGCTTTACCAAAGTTGTCATCATTAACATCAATCATAACATTTCTTGTCCCAAATTTATAGAAACCCCTTTTATGGGACCATTCAAATCTGAGATTACTTCCATCAAGTTTATCCCATGCTATTACACGGGAATCATAAATACCTTTATTATGGTATTCTGTTTTAGGATATTGCTTCACGCCTTTTTGAATTTGAAATTTTCAATATTGTTAATTTTACCTGAAATACAAAGTTTTATAAAATAAACAGATATACCAAGATTTTGACTAGCGTAATACATAGAACTCCATTCTTTTATTAAGTTATCATTTATATCATATTGCAGAATTTTAACTGATAATCTATGGTTATTCCTCATATTATTTTTTATAGAATTTGCCTTTTTTTCACCATATGTTTCTGTATGAGAAATTCCTTTATTTTCTTTTATTTTCCCTTTGTTTCCCTCAGATATTTTATTTTTAGTTTCTTCTAACATTTTAATGCCTTTTCTTGGATGTATTATCTCATTACTTTTTAATTTTCTTTTAATAGTTTCCGAAATTTTCTTTTTAGTTTCATCAGTATGATTTACTATCTTACCTTTACTAAGTTTAGATAGTAAATCCTTTGTTTCTTTTGTGTGTTTATACCCTTGAATTCCGTCTCCACCATTTGTTAGATTAACTAACCTATAATATTTTCTATAATTATTTATTAATAATATCTCTATTTTTTTTGCCTCTTCGGCAGAAGAAACTTCCTCAATTAAATTAATTTCCAAATTTAATTTTTCTCTGATACATTTTTTTATCCAATTTCTTTTATAGGAATTTCCTTTACCATATTTCGAATCATTAATATGTTCAACTAATCTTTCTTCAATTTGTTTATGAGTGTATCCTATATACCTTATTTCTTTATTTTCTGTTAATGAGTAAATTTTATACATAATATTTATACTATATATAAAATATACTAATCCTAAACTTGAATATTACAAATTCACATCAATTTTTTCTTTAGCTTTCCATCCAGCTTCAAATGCTGAACAAATAAATTTCCACTTAAATTCTTCTACAGTCATTTCATCCATCAAATCAGAATCATTTCCGCATAAAGGGAAATGATTATTTGATTCGTAATATTTTGCAAATTCGTCCATCATAATTTGAAAAATTTTTGGTATTCAGCCTGTACTTCTTGTATTCTTTCTAAAGTTTTCTTTTCACCTAATTTTGGTATTGGTTTACCATTGAAAGTAAAAGTACAACATTTACACGAAGGCGGATAAGGTTTTGCATTTTCATCAATCTTAACAAGAATTCTGTCCTCATTAACCGTCAATGCTGAATACTGTGATGTATCTCCCATCCAAACTACACTAGTAGGAAATGATTTACCACCCATTCTAACTGGATTTACATCTAGTTTAACTATATACCATATAGGATCTTCTTTATCAAGACGGCTAACTGCTTCTGAATGAACTTCATCCCAATTACAGCCTACTTTTGATAGTAAGAATTTATATAATGGGGTGTAATCCATTCCTCTGTCTCTTTTTTTCATAGGTATGAAGGAACCAGATTCTAAGAAAACCTGAGTTTTCTTAGAATGTCTATCATGTCGATAGTCTGATCCTCTGTCACCTTCATAATGATTAGCTAACTTATTATCTTTACGATATAACTTTTCTTTTTGCCTATTCATAGTCACTATCCTCGCCTTCGTTTTCGTTAAATTTATTTATTTCTTCCTTAATATATTCATTAAGGTCTTGTTTTTCGGAGCGTTTTGCTCCCCTTTGTTCTATCCTAAGTTCAGCTTTTATTTTCTTAACTAGGAAGGGTTCTTGGATATTACGCAATTTTCTTTTTCTTTGGCGTATATCTTCGATTTTATCCTCATATGAGGTACGATTTACATCGAATTCTTTTTTCTTATGATTACTCATCTTTGAATGGTTTATTTTTAATAGGTCTTGTAGACAGAACTCTATCACAAGCCGGACAATATATTTGTAGCATGTTACCTTGCGCAGGTATATATTCTCTAGCACATTCTCGGATACAAAATTTTCGTTCTATATCACCATTGTTAATGTACGGAGACTTTTTTCGGAAACTCTTTTTCGGTTCTTCATCATTTATCATTTTATTATTTTTTACAAAGTTAATGCTTTTTTCTCAAAAAACAAAATTTATTTTTCAGCGGAAAACAACGAACACGATTCGTAATCAAATTAATGATCCAAATGATTTCCAATCATTGCCAGAGCCCTGTCTGGTTTATTTTCCTATAAAGAAGATTCGAACTTGCGAACCGGCTTTCACCAGTTGGCACTTAACAAGTTCTGTAATAAACCACTCTACCAATCTTCTAGTGATTCCAGAGTGATTTGAACACTCAACCTCCTGATTCGTAATCAGGCGCGCTATCCAGTTGCGCCATGGAACCATATGGTATTTTAAAATAAATTATTTATTTCAAGAAAATCTTCTCCATATTTTAATGATTTTCCACCTTTTTTATTTTCAGTTATTTTCAATGATAAAGATTTACCCGTTATCTCACTAACAGGAACATAATATAATTGTTTATTATCAGGACAATATATTGCTATTCCATCTATTTTAGAAAAATCATTTAAAACTCTTTTTCTATTTATTACCGATTCGCATTGAATTATTACTGAACCTGTTTTATTTAAACTTAAATATTTAATTTGTAGTTTTTTACTTACCAATTCTTTATTAACAATTATTAAATCAATAATTGATGTATCAGTTAATGGTAGAAAAACTTGGAACAATTTTTCTGTTACATCACTTATCACCTTTGCTAATCCAATAGCTCCTTTTTCATTTGTTGTCATTCATAATTATTATTTTTGCGGAAGTTGCCGGTAACGATCCGACCCAGCTTTTACACCGACCACAATTTAGCAAATTGGTACAATACCTCTCTGTCAAACTTCCATTTTATTGAGGAAGATGGAGGAACCGACCCCCTACCAATTCATCACCGATACGATAGTTTTCAAGACTATTTCTGCTCCATGCAGCGCATCTTCCTTATTTTGTCCTTTTGAAGAGATTTGAACTCTTATTTACATCCAGTTACCGTTTTCTAGTTTCGAAGACTAGTCGGATACAAAAGGGAAAACCTCGAATCTATTTTCATAAATTCGAGGTTCAAGTATTGACATAACACTATCATCTTCGAATTTTCGAATTACGACTACTACGTGACGAGGATATTACCATTGTGTTTTTCATTATTATATATATTATATTGTATTAACGTGTTTTTGTTTAATTTATTATTTTGTAGCCGAAATGGGATTTTAACCCATAATATGGAGGTTAACTATTTCCTTTATCCATGCCAGTCTTTCGTCTGGTGCGTCTGTCGTTTTTCGCCTATTCTGCCTATTTACTATTTACCAATTTCTGTTTTCCAGAATATAATATCCAAAAATAAGAATGTTATGTATTTGAGTATTGGTGTTTTACCGGAAGTAAACCAACCAATTAAATCTATTAGAAATAAACCTGTTCCTATACACACTAAACATAGTATAAATAACAGAAACAGTAATATTGACTGCCAAATTGTTTTTAATGTTTTCATAAATTAATATTAGGAAAATCCGTAAGTTTCAATATATCAAAAAGTTCATCTAAATTTTTTCCTTCAAATAGGTCAGCCCATTTTTCGAGATTTACTTTATATTCCATATCAATTTCAACTATTCGTTCAGCCGAACTTTTATGTCTTGTAACAGAAATAAAGTCGCTCCAATCTCCATCACATAATCCACCATCTTTTCGATATTGGGAATAATACATTTCTAATGTATGTAATCCTGTTATCACTTTATATGTTCTTGTTATATAATTACTATCCACTTCTTCGTCAGTATCGCCCGCCTCTTGTACAAATTCCACAAGCACATCAAAATCTGCGTAATTTGTATTATAATCTTCTCCGGGCCATGTTAACATCTCAAATTCCTTCAAATCTGCAATCAATTCTTCTGTTATTTCCTTATCATTGGAAATGGTATAATTTGTCGGTGTTCTCATTAAAGATAAGTTGAATGGTTTAATTGTGTTGAAATAACTTGTGCTTCATGCCCATAATAACCATTATGGTAATTATACGCCACAAACTGTAATAAACCGTTCGATGTTTCTATATTAACAAACATTGTATCACCTTCATAACCATTCACCTCATCTAATTTCTTAGAATTTAGAAGCGTATCGGTGATTTCTATATTTAGAAAATCAGAACCAACAAATTCAGTTAAATTATCTTCCGACATAAAATAACCAAATTGTTCGCAACAAGACTGGCTACCTAAAATATTTAGCTCTATTACCTGCTTATCGGTTTCAATGTTGTACCCAACACCTGTTTCTACTATTGCTATAATCTTTTCCATAATTTCTTTATTTCCAATACAATTGGATTATTAATATAATTGTTGCTAACACTAAACATACTCCTGTTTTCGCATCAACTCCCTGTTTCATAAATAGCCATGTCATTAGACTAAATATTAGCATTCCGGTTGCAGTAGGTATTAACCTTGAGGGCCAAATTTGCCCATCAAATCCACTAACGATATGTTTAACTCCGGTCATAAATAATAACGAAGTTATTGTACCACCCACAATAATAGTGAACCAAAAATATTTAATACTTTCGGGCCAGACAAACTGTGCGTTAATTTGAAACCATACACATATTTGACCAAAAACACAATATAGTATTCCTAATAATATTTTATTCATTACTCAATACAGCCCGGAATCCAAGATTTGTTAATTTCACAACCATTTCATCCGCAGTTATATCATCTTCATAATAAGACATAATACCCTCCATTTCATCCTGAAGTCCTATTTCTTCCAATTCAGGAAAATAAAGTACGATCTGGTCATCAATCATCAAACCACCGGGCTTTTCACCTTCCCAAGCTTCGACACCTAAAAAGATTCCATCTTCAAATGATTCAGTCTTCCAATCTTCTGTTGCTTTTGAATAATCGTCAACTACCAGAACGAAGTCATTCTTCTTTATTTCATTACCTTTATAATCTGTGAGTGTAGGCATTTGTTTATTTTTACAAAGATACTCAAAATAATTGAATTTACAAAGAAAATTTCATATTTTTTTTAATTTATGCGTTTATATAACCTTTTATACCTCGATGAACTTTCACATATAATTGATTTATAACCGAATTTACTTCCGATTTACCCAATGTGTGATCTAATGCTCTCATTTTTATTCCTATCAAAACATTCTTCATAGTTTCATTCATACCTAATCTTTCTGATACATGTGATGGTAGATTATCATAGGATGTTTCAGATTTAATTGAAATTTCTTCAATCCAATCACTATTTTCTATTAAAGTTCTTATTTCATCACCTAATAATTCATTATCCATATCATTTAATATAGCTATAGAAATATCTCTACTAATATGTGGATAATTAGACACCTCTTTATAAGGATATAAATTTAACATTTGTGTATGTATCCTAATATCAGTATGCCTTAATAAGCGAATATCATTTATTTGCTTTTTGATCATAACTGCTCTGTCTAAACCCATACCTAAAGCTAATCCAGACCATATAGTCGAATCTAATCCATTATCATCTAATAAACTAGGTAATATTTCACCACACTCTAGTATTTCCAACCATTCGCCATTTTTTAATACTTCAACTTCAATTCCGTCTTTAGTATAATAGTGCGAAGTTTCATTGTATCTCCACTCGACACCAGGTAAGATAGAATTTACAATTATTCCAACTAAATCTAATAAATCTTCTCTATTATATTTCTTTAATTTAGAAATTCGCCAAATATCCATTTGATGTGGTTCACCAACATGATTTCTATCAATAACATCTCTACGATAAACTAATCCAGGTAGAAGATATATTAAATCGTCCTCTGTATGAGTTTTGATCAGAGAAGGTATTCCACTAGTAACTTGAGTTCTCAATATATTTTCGTCATTTACCCATCTAGTATAGATGGATGACTTAGTTATATCATCTATAGGATAATATAGCTTATCATAATTATCAGATACATTTACAATAGGGGAATTTCTGATTATAGAAGGTACTATACCATAATTTAATAATAAATTAGATTTAATCTCATTCATTATTAAATTAATAGCATGTATTCCATTTCTTTCGTCTGATAAATCTTTGATTTCCAAGCAATCTTGCAATTCTTGTTCACCTAAATATTTAATTTTCATAAAATTAGTTTATAATTGCCTTACCAAAATAAGGCTGTAATGCTTTCGGTATTAAAATACCATCTGGCGTTTGATTATTTTCCAATAAACACGCAATTATACGTGGCAAAGCTAAAGCACTACCATTAAGAGTATGTACTAATTGAGTTTTATCTCCTTTTTGCTCTCCTTTATAACGTATCTTCATACGATTACTTTGGAAAGTTTCAAAATTAGATACAGAACTCACTTCAAGCCATCTTTGCTGTCCCGCACTGTAAACCTCGAAATCGTAGGTTATTGCAGATGCAAAACTCATATCTCCCCCGCATAATCTTAATATTCTATACGGTAATTCTAATGATTGTAATAAATCTTCCACATGAATAGTCATGGCTTTTAATAACTCATAGCTATTATCAGGATGCGCTATTTGTACAATCTCTACCTTATCAAATTGATGAACACGATTTAATCCACGAACATCTTTACCATAAGAACCTGCCTCTCTTCTAAAACAAGGAGAATATGCAGTTAATTTCAAAGGCAAATCACTTTCTTTAATAATATCATTACGGTGTATATTAGTTAAAGGTATTTCTGCTGTGGGCACCAAATATAAATTATCTGCTGTGGCGTAATACATCTGTCCTTCTTTATCAGGTAACTGACAAGTTCCATACGCAGATGCTTCATTAACCATAAATGGCGGGCAAAATTCTTTATAACCAGCATTTGTATTAAAATCTAAGAAATATTGAATTAAAGATCTTTGCAATTTTGCACCTTGTCCCATTAAAACAGGGAAACCTGCTCCAGTTATTTTATTACCTAATTCGTTATCCATTAATCCATACTTGGTCATTAATTCCCAGTGCGGTAATTTATCAGTAGAATAAGGTAATTCGCCCCATAAAGAAACTGTTTCATTTTCTTCTGGTGTTTTGCCAAAAGGTACTGCTTCGTTAGGTAAGTTTGGTAATAAAATTAATTTATCGTGTAATTCTTTCTCTACTTCCTCTATTTTAGCCGCTATATTATCTATAATAGATTTATTTAGGAGAACTTCTCTCTTTAACAAGTCCGCCTCTACCATATTAGTTTTCATTAATTTACCAATATTCGTAGAAGCGTTATTTATAAATGCTTTTAATGTGTCGTTTTCAACCTGTAAATTGCGCCTTTGTTCATCGCAATATAGGATTTCATCAACCAACTCAAGATGCTTAAAATTTTTCTTTTTAAGTCCATCTATGACTAGCTGTTTATTCTGTCTAATTAATTGTATTTGTAACATAAATTTTTGGTTTTTGTGCATCGGGTGGGAGTCGAACCCACGGCTGAGAACATTATCTCTGCGGTTTAAAAGACCGCTGCTTTAGACCACTAAGCGAACCGATGCTGATTTAGTTCTCTCGCCCGGTAACGATCCGAGCCCTATTGGTTAAAAGCCAACTGCAATACACCTGTTTGCTACGAGAGATTATTATCCTCGTATTAAACGAGGAATTACTGTTTACGTTTCGATATGTTTTTAAAAGTTTTCATAATTTTAATTTTGGTGGCTTTGGTGGGGTACGATCCCACAGTCTTCCGATTAAGAGTCGGAAGCTTTGTCCATTTAAGCTACAAAGCCTTCTTTTTTTGCGCGAACAGGTTGGAAGCTTTTGTGTTACCAATTACACCATATTCGCATTTTCTACTTTATATCCATTATATTTTAATATAATAATACACCATTCAATTAATTCTTCAATTTGAAGATCAGATTTCATCTGATTAACTTCTTTGCAAAGAATACCTAAATTATTTATATCATTGGAACCGCCTTTGCTTGCAGGTATTATATGATCAAAATTATAATTATTTTTATATAAATTTATATCCTTTCCAGATAAATAACATTTGGTATTTTCGCTGAATTTTTCTAAAATTTCATTCCATGTAAATGTGGTTCCAATATCCTTATTGATACCACCTTTTATTTCTGAATCTCTCTTTTGAAATTTTCTTAAACTTTCAAAAGAGAGAT